>AMFJ01025330.1_pt1 | contig 18612 bp, 17 predicted proteins | sample 427208 | NCBI WGS metagenome assembly AMFJ01 (sample SAMN02954298, study PRJNA114691) | groundwater metagenome | biome: aquatic; feature: subsurface aquifer; material: sediment; isolation source: subsurface aquifer sediment | place: USA: Rifle, CO | collected 2008-08
GGGCGCGCCAATAAGAGCCCAATTCTATTAAATAATAGTTGCAATTTAATTTTTTCTTTAGGATAATCAAAAAAATATTCACTCATCCTTCTAACTTCATTTTAATTTTCTGTCATGTTCCTCAAGAAGAATTTTATTTTAAAATACCCGCCATTTTTATTTTCCCCCATTTTTTATATTCTTCCTCAACTTGCCTCATTATCCATTGATTCTAGAGATATCCTCGCCTCCACAACATCAACAATCAGCAGTTAAGTCATACGCCTATTTTCCCTGACCAAAAAATATAAGGAGTTTTTAACGTGTTACATAAAAATCAGTACGATTGGGCTGATAGATTGCCCTATTTTTTAAAAACAATTGAAGATCCATGGTATCAAACGGTTGCCATGATTCAAGATCAAATTTCAATTCTTAGTCACAAATTTTTTGAAAAAAATAAAATTAAGACGTTACACTTACCCATCACCACCGGCTCAATTTCCAGCCCTATGGGATTAGGAAGTGATTCTAAACCAGTAGAAATTGAGCTCTTTGGTGTAAAAACATATTTGGCTGATTCAATGCAATTTATGCTGGAATATGGATGCCGAATTTTTAAAGAAGGATGTTATTATCTCATGCCTTCTTTTCGCGGGGAAAATGCGGATGAAAGACATTTATGTCAATTTTACCATAGTGAAGCAGAAATACCCGGCAACCTAGATAATGTCATCAAGTTAGTCAATTCTTATATCCAGTTTTTATCAGCTGGTTTATTAGAAACCTGTTCATTTGCTATTAAAAAATTTGCCGGCAGCATTACGCATTTAGAAAAAGCGGCTCAGAATAACTATATTCAAAAAATTACTTTTAATGAAGCCATTAAAGTATTAGAAAAATATTCTTCTCATCACAACTTATCGCCTGATCATTTTTACAAAGTGATACATCCAGACACACGCGCACTCACTCATTTAGGTGAAAAAACACTGATCGAAATTTATCAAGGAATGATCTGGGTGACTCATTATGACCAACTTTCCGTTCCTTTTTACCAAGCCATCTCTACCTCTCCACCAAATAAAGCAATGAATGCTGACTTATTATTTGGTATCGGAGAAGTCATCGGCGCAGGAGAAAGACATACCAATACCCCTGAACTACTCAACGCTTTAAAACGCCATGCAGTGCCGCCAAAAGAATATCAGTGGTATATCGAGTTAAAAGAAAAATATCCCCTTAAAACAGCCGGGTTTGGCATGGGTGTAGAACGCTTTATTTTATGGGTATTAAACCATAACGATATTAGAGACTGCCAACTTTTCCCCAGAATCAATGGTAAAGATATTGTACCGTAGCATTAATTTTTAATTTTTATAAGGAAACTGATCATGAACGCTTTAAAAACATTAAATCATTATACCCCTGAAGACATCTTAGAAATGGATTACAATCATATTATCGGCATTGTGAAAGAAACCAATCGTCCGCCTGGAGGAATCAATAGCTTAGCTTGCATCGCCCAGAAAATTTTTCTAGGTCCAAATAAACATGTTTTAGAAATCGGCACCAGTACAGGATTTACTGCAATTGAACTTGCACGACTCACTCATTGCAATATCTCAGCAATTGATATCAATCCAGAAAGTTTAGCGGAAGCAAAATTTCGTGCAAAAGAAAATAATATAGAAGATAAAATAAAATTTATTGAAATGGATGCGACAGAGATTAATTTTAATAATGAATTATTTGATCTCGTTTTTTGCGGCAACGTAACTTCTCTTATTCCTAATCGAAAAAAAGCATTAAAAGAATATAGCAGGGTATTAAAAAACAATGGATATTTAGCAGCAATCCCCATCTACTATCTTGAAACACCATCAGATCAACTTCTTTCCAATGTATCTAAAGCTATTCAAGTTGATCTTAAACCTATCTACAAAGATTATTGGATAGATTTTTTTAATCAGAAACCACTGCATATTTTTTATCAAGAAGATTATCAATTTGATTTTATCTCTGATAAATATATCAAAAAATTTACCAATCAAATTTTATCGAGACCGCATCTTAAATTATTAAACACTCACACAAAAGAGATGCTCTGTCAGCGTTATCAAGAACTCATGTTATTGTTTAGAGATAATTTAGCAAAAATGGGATATACCATCTTAATATTACGAAAAGAAGAAAATAGTTTTGATCCTGAGTTATTTACGTCAAGCAAGGTATAACAATATGCAAGATATTTCCACATGGTTAACATCACAATCTAAAATAGTAACGCGAGCAGGTGTTTGCCCTTTTATATCCGCAAAAGGTTCTATTGCCCTCGCAGAACTCAGAACCCATTTATTTAATTATCTTATTGCTAGATATGCCGCTATTAAAGGGAAGAAAGGCATTTTCATACTACGCTGCGATGACACTGATACAAGTCAAACAGATACTACGTTAATGCCTCTCATCGTATCGATGTTCAATGATATTCTTGAAGCAAAACCCGATCTTCACCCCTATAATTCAGAACAAACGCTTAAGTACCCATTAATACAATCTAAACGCAATGAGCTATATGAAAAATATATTGCACAATTGGAAGATTGCCGAATTTTATATAAAAAAAAGAGCAATGATCCTTTTATTTTTTCAATAAAAAAATATATTGAACATTATGGCAATATTATCCAAGTTAATGACCTACTTTTAGGCAATTTTACTTATGATTTGCTATATGAACAACGAATACATGACTTTCCACTGACTAGAGCTAATGGAAATAGCTTGTGGCACTTATGTTCTGTTGTAGATGATTTTAATTGCGGCGTTAATCTTGTTATTAGAGCACAAGATAAAATTGGAAACATCCCCTACCAAGAAATGATCAGATCCGCCTTGAATTTACCTTTCAAGGCTTATCTTCATTTACCCTTAATGTTGCCAGATAAAAATCTTAATTCTTTAAATTTTTTATCTACGGTAAATGAATTGATGAAAGAAGGCATTTCAAGCCGTGCGATTGTTATTTATCTTGTCTCTAGCTTATTTAACCAAGAAAATAATACTTACCTTAATGTAAAAGATTTTTTATTTAACTTGGATTTTTATAAATTAAAAAAAACATCTTCCCGATTTAACCTTAATAAGCTTTATGCTATTAATAAAAAATTACAGGATAATTTTTTAGATAATGATTACTTAAAAGAATTAAGTAAATGCGCAGCAATAAAAGAAGATACAGAATGGAATAATCTTTTATCAAAGGACTTTATCAAAAAATTTTTGTTAGGTTTACGCCTTGATTATATCAAAAGTAGAGTTATTCTCAATTCACTGATTAACCCTTCTTATTTGGTTAATCGCTTTAATAACTATAAAGAAACACTTAATTTATTAAATGAGTTAGAAAAAAATGATGCGAATTTTAGTATCATTAAAAAAATACGAATACTTATCATTGAAAATAAGTCTTTGATACCTCTATTTCGTTGGATACTAACGGGAGAAATTTCAGGAATATCTATTTTTAAAATTTTAGATTTTTTAGAACAGTCAAAATTTCTACTGATTGAAAGAATCAATACAGCAAAAAATTCCTTGGTTAATCACCTTAAAACAAATAATGCGGTATCATAGAAAATGACAAAAAAATTAATCAAGAATAAAAAAACGGTCTATATCTTTGCCCCAGCAAATACAATGCGTGATATTCCAGAGTTGGCGATTGAAATAGGTATCAAAAACTTAGATAGCCTAGGTTTCAGAGTGCAATTCGGAAAAAATGTTTATCATCAACATCTCTATACCTCGGGAACAATAAAAGAGCGATTAGAAGATATTTATTTAGGTCTAAATGATAATTCTGTTTCTATCATGATGGCAGCTTATGGAGGATATAATACTAATCAATTAATAGGGAATATAGATTACGAACAGATTAAAAAATCGAAAAAAATCTTTTCAGGATACAGTGATTTAACCATTTTACTGAATGCTATTTTAACAAAATCTTCCTTAAAATCGATTCATGGACCGTCTTTTGCGTCATTTTGCGATCCAAATCTCAATGATGAAGTTAGCCAAAGTTTTGTAGATTTAATCAATGGAAAAAAGAACATTGAATATATCACACCAAAATTTGCTGCTTGTGATTTTTGGTATTTAAAAAAAGAACTAGGACCACGTGAAACTTATCCACATCCCTCGTGGCACCCAATTGTTCAAGGATCCACTGAGGGAGTGTTGATAGGTGGCAATCTCGATTCTTTAGTATCCTTAATCGGTACGTCTTACCTGCCGTCATTAAATAACCGCATTTTATTAATTGAAACCTCTATTGGTGAACATCCGGGCAAATTCGATCGTCAGATGATGCACTTACGGCATGCTGGTATATTTGAGAAAATAACCGGACTCATTATCGGCCAATTTCCTCAAACTTCCATGCTTTCACAACTTCATATCATAAAAGAAATTATTGACCAGAGCGTTAAGCCCTATCAATTTCCGATCATGATAAACGGAAGCTTTTCGCATGTAGATCCTCTTTTTTCTTTACCGATTGGCGGCATGATTAAATTAGATGCTGATACAACACAATGTAAAATAACTATTATGGATTCTTTATATGAGTAACATAAACACCACAACGTCAGAAAAAATCACTGCACGGCATGTACTTGCGATCGCTATTCCCATGATCTTGGCAACCATTAGTATTCCCTTTTTAGGTTTAGTAGACACAACAATTGCCGGACATTTGGATAATGCGAATTATTTATCAGCCGTCGAAATAGGCGATACCATCTTTACTTTTATCTACATGCTTTTTAGTTTTTTACGACTCACTGTCACTGGCTTAACTGCTCAAGCAAACGGTAAACAATTAAAAGAAGAATTCTTTATCATCCTGACACAAGGGCTCCTATTTTCCTTAAGCTTAGGATGTCTATTAACTTTAATTCCAGATCAATTACTCAAAAAGTTATTAGGCTTAATTAGCACTGAAACTGTTATTCAGCAATTAACATTCGATTATCTCAATATTCGGTTATTAAGCGCGCCAGCCGTTCTGGGCAATTTAGTGATTTCCGCTTTTTTACTTGGGATAAAACGCGCAAAACTTTCTATGTATCTTTTATTATTCATAAATATTAGCGCGATTATTTTAGATGTTATTTTTACTTGTTATCTTGGAATGGGAATTAATGGCCTCGCTTACGCGATAGTGATAGGTCAATATATGGGATTTATTTTTGGAATCATTTTAATTTTACAAGTATTAAATACGAGACTTTTCGAGATACTTTTTAACTTATCAAATTATTTTGAAGGAATTTCAAAATTTATTCGGATCAATAACAATCTGTTTATTAGATCTGGATGTTTTATTATCGTATATGGTATTTTTTTAACGACTAGCGCAAAATTTGGGGCATTCATTTTGGCTGCAAATTCAATATTGCTAGCATTTTATAGCTTTATTTCATTAGGATTAGAAGGATTTTCAAACGCAACTGAAGTATTAGTTGGTAATGCGGTAGGAAAAAATAAAAGCTATCTATTTTATCAATCGATTTTTGCATCTCTGCGATGTGCATTTCTCGGAGCACTAGGAATCACATTGATATATGTTTTAGGCGGCCATTTTATTATTAATTTGATAACAAATATCCCGAGCGTTCGTTTATTATCCAGCCAGTATTTAATTTGGATTAGTATCCTACCTTTAATTTGTGTTTGGTGTTATCTTTTAGATGCCATTTTTTTAGGGATGTTACGAGTCAAAGCGATGAGGAATTCATTAGTCATAGCCACTTTTATTTTCTTTGTTCCGATATGGTTTATAACAAAATCATTGGGTAATAATGGCCTTTGGTTATCGTTAGTTAGCTTTTTTATTGCGAGAATATTAGTGTTAGTGATTGACTTAATATCAAAACCATTCGCTAATCATTTTGTAGTCAAAGAACAACTCGATTCATCTGGTTGAAATTATCCAAAAAATAAGGCAACATTGAGAAACTTTTGATTTCTCTTCAAATTTAGCAAACTAACTATCACACGATGCGCTCATAAGGGGCAATATGTTACATAATGATGTTTCAAATAAAAACCCTGCAGTACCTCCTGAATCTGTACCTCCCGAATCTGTTACATTCGTAGCCTATTTACCTCGCGATACCATTAAGCGATCTACACACCGAGGTTCACGCGACCACGCGGTGCTCCTCATGGCAAAGACAATAATAAAAGGGAAAGAAGGACAGGCTCTTTTTATGATATTTAAACACCAGGAAGATTTCTCGCTTTCCATGAAAATAAAGGCGCCGTTCACGGTCATAGGTTTTTCTGACCTCTGCAAATTAATGGAAATTGCTGAGGAAAAAATTTCAATGCTGCTGCATCGGTTGCGTACATCTTCTCTCAATTATGTAAAGGCAAAGCGCCCCTCCCCCCTCTCCCCTGTTTTTGCAGGAAAAGATGGTTTTTTAACAGAGACTGAGCTGAAAGATATTGATAAACAAGATGAGAAAATAAAAAAAGCATTAAAAGAACAGCTGGTAAAGAAACTCGCCGAACGTTTTCCTCGAGAAATAAATGTCCTAAACTCCACTTATTTTCGTGCTGCCTCCGAAGTCATTCCAGTCGCAATGCTAAATCAAATTTGTTTTTTTTCTGAAAGTAAGAAAGAAAGCGTACCATCATACACAGTTCTGAATAATCAAAACACCGCATTGAAAAAACCCAATAAACGAAAATCATCACACCCCACTCAAGCGGTCATGCCGGACCCTACAAGCATTGGCACCTCTTTAGCTTCGAGTCACTTCTTTAATAAGAAAGTAAAGACACAGACTGCCATAGAACCTTTGCACGTCCAATTGAATGGAAAAGAAATAACTTTAGCACAAAATAGATAATATGTTAGCAGCAAAAGAAGCCTACCGAGCGAATTTATTTCATTACACTCACTGGTGGCGCAACATCATTGCGGGAGTGATTGTTGGAGTTGTTGCGTTACCGCTTGCCATGGCATTTGCAATCGCGACAGGTGTTAAGCCAGAGCAAGGTTTATATACTGCCATTATCGCAGCAGTCATCGTCGGAGTTTTTGGCGGTAGCCGAGTACAAATTGCGGGGCCAACCGGCGCATTTATCGTAATATTGGCAAATATTACCGCCCATTACGGAGTAGATGGTTTACAAGTTGCAACACTGCTCGCGGGCTTTATTTTAATATTCATGGGAATCATTAGACTAGGAAGTGTTATTAAATTTATTCCAGATCCCGTGATTGTTGGTTTTACTACTGGGATCGGTGTGATTATTTTTGTGGGAGAATGGAAAGATTTTTTTGGATTAAGTCTTCATCTTCCCTTAGATATGCACTTTTATCAAAAATGTTTTATTCTTTTAAAATCATTACCCGAATTAAACTGGACAACCACAGGACTGGGTCTTTTTAGTTTAATATTGCTTATTCTAACACCCAAATTGGTGAAACATGTGCCAGGACCGCTGGTCGCATTAATTGCTGCAACATGCATACAAACTTTTTTTAAATTCAATGATGTTGCAACACTCGGCACCACTTTTGGCGGGATCCCAAATAAATTTCCGCCTTTTCATTTTCCATCCCTTTCCGTAAACCAGGTGCTTGATCTCATTGCACCTGCATTTACTATCGCATTACTAGGCGCCATTGAATCATTATTGTCTGCAACTGCGGCTGATGGCATGGCAGGAACAAGGCATCATTCTAATCAAGAATTAATTGGCCAAGGACTTGCGAATATTCTCGCTCCTTTATTTGGGGGATTTGCAGCAACTGGAGCCATCGCACGCACTGCTACCAACATCCGCAGCGGCGGTAATAGTCCAATTGCAGCCATTGTGCATTCCATTTTTTTACTACTCATCATGCTATTACTAGCGCCTTTAGCTGCGAATATTCCCTTATGCACACTCGCTGCAATTTTATTTGTCGTGGCTTATAACATGAGTGATATTCCTCATTTTATAGGCACCATAAAACACGCGCCATCCTACGATGTGATGGTATTGTTAGCAACATTTTTATTAACTGTTTTTGTCAATTTAGTGGTTGCCGTCAATGTCGGTGTCATTCTAGCTATGTTATTTTTCATACGGCGCATGCACCAACTCGTTGATGTGGAGATGCAAAAAGAAGATCAACTCTCAAACGAATTAACGAACTATAATCTATCCTCATTACCAAAAGATACCATCGTCTATTCCATTCAAGGCCCCTTCTTTTTTGGCGTAGCAGAAAAAATCGAGCATGCACTCTCCGTTACACATGAGGACCCAAAAGTTATCATTTTTCGTTTAAAAAATGTGCCTTTTATGGATATGACAGGACTTGAAACCTTTCATGAAATTATCAACCAATATCACAAGCGTCATGTTAAAATTTATCTTTGTGAAGCCAATGTCCGGATTGCAAATAAATTAAAAAATATTGATATCTTACCCTTAGTTGAAGAACAGCGCATATTTGAAACCTTAATTGAAATTTTACAATCTCTGAAAACTTAAAAATGATTGGCTATGTCCAAAAAATTTGTATAATCTACGTCAAAATGATGACGTAAGGTAAAACATGTCTAATCCAAGAAAGAGAACATTTGATCAATTTGATCCATTTGCGCAAGATGAAGAAGATAACACCCCCTCTCCCCGGGAAGAATCCGCTCGTGAAATTGATTATATTTGTTACGATGATAAAAAAATGCATTATCACCCTATTGATCTTCGAATAGATGATGAAGACTATTTAATAGCAGCATCATGCGCCAAAGGGTATATACAAATAATGGACCGTAAAACAGAAACTATCCAAAGAATTTTTCTGAATACACATTATATCGATAATCAAGGAGATTATAAGGAAAATAACTATCGGATTAATCATATCACTCTACTACCCGATGAAGACAAGAACCTAGCCATCACAGCAAATAATAATATGATTTTTATTTTTAACCCTAAGAATGGAAAATGTACCAACAAATTTTTTTCGGAAGAAATAATTAGCAGTACAAGTGCCCTACCTGATGGAACGCTTGCTGTAATAAAAAAATCGGGGCGTACTGATATTATTGATCCTAATAATGGACACACGATTAAAACATTTAACCTTGTTGACATTCCAAACGGTTACTCTCAAAAAAATTTATTTGCTCAAAATAAAGATGCCGACGTCACAGCCGTTGAAAAAATTAGTAAAAATTTAAATGAGATGAAGATAGGTTGACTTTCAGTACCCTACTGCACCACTCGTCCATTCACAATTAATTTTCCATTTGTCCAGCGAAACGAGGATGTATAATCTTGACCATCATCAATAATGTATCCTTGTTTTAAAAAAGCGTTTAATTGTAGTTTCGCTGCATCCATTGTGATTTTTTGATTCTCTAAAAGAATAATAATATCATTCAGCAAACTTTTAGAAACGTGAATGACAGCATTTGCATTAGCAAACTGTAATGCTTCAAATAAATTGGCCGGCGCAACAAAGTGATAATAAGGCCAGCCAATTATCGCACTCATGTGGATCTTTCCATTCGGCATAGTTAAATCAAATTGATTTAATTCAATCGCAGAACCTGCATGAATCATTCCTGGCAAAAGAGAAAATAATTTTTTTCTCAACTGTCCTTGATATACTTGGCCCTGCTTCATCATTTTTTTGTAGGTATTTAATAGGTTCTCAATCGACTGAACACTGAATTGATGCAGCCCAAATTGCAGATACAATGGACCTATGGCGCGATCAACCCATTGAATTTTTCCGATGATTAAATCAATCTGATTAAAATAATTGCCTCGATAGGTGATAAAATCATACTGAGATAATTCTTTTATCTCATCAATACCTAACGCAGTTAATAAATTACGCGCATCTTCTGATAAAATTACATTATTTCGAATAGCCGCCAACCCAAAAATAGAAGGGAAATGTTGGCTATCCCAATAAATAAGAGGGCCATGCTGAATGTGCTGCTGGACCATAAATTGATAACGCGGAGGAAAACGAGTTGTTGCAGCATGCAATGACTTCAATGTCTCCTGTAAATCATCATCATTTTTAACGATGACTTTTAATGTGACATCTGAACTGAACCAGTTTCGTTGGTAATCAACAACATTAACTTCCACATCATCTCGCAAATTATAAAACGACAATAATGTCGGATATTTTTTTTGTATAAAAATACCTAATATAAAAGGTGCTGTTACCAAAACAGCCATTAACAATATGACAAAGCCGCTGATGAATTTACGCATCGAGTTTTATGCCGTTTCCATATGTTCTACGATCAATTGTACACTACGTTTACCGCGGAATTCATTGATATCAATCCGGTAAGCAATATTAATTGCATCACATCGATAATTAGGCCATTGATTCAAATCAATATTAAACGCAATCGCGGGAATAAGATGTTTATCTTTGCCTAAAGTCATTTTTAAATGCCGGCCGCCTACCAAACGCTGCTCCAGCAGTTGAAAAATACCATCAAACAGCGGCTCAGGAAATGCCTGGCCAAAAGGGCCTGCGGCTTGCAATATATCAGCCACTTCTAACGATAATTCTTCAGGATGCAATTCTCCATCGCTTAACAATACTTGCTGCAAATCAATAGACTTTAATTTTTCTGCCACAATATCATTAAATACACGCATAAAATCATGCAATGATGCGCGCAGCAAAGTTAAACCTGCAGCCATTGCATGCCCGCCAAATTTATGGATGAGATTCGGATATTGGACATTGATTTCTGCCAGCACATCGCGAATGTGAAGTCCTGCAATAGAGCGTGCTGATCCTTTTAATTCTGTTTCATTTGATACTGCAAAAGCAATCACAGGACGATGCAAGCGGTCTTTAATGCGGCTTGCAATAATACCAATGACACCTTGATGCCATGTTTCATCAAATAAACAAATACCGTACCCATGATCTTCTTTATCTGTTTTAATTTTTTTTAACGCGTGTAACGCTTGCTCTTGCATATCTTGCTCAATGACCCGTCTTTCATCATTTAATTGATTTAACGTATTTGCCATTTGACGCGCTGCTACTAAATCATCAGACAATAAACATTCGATACCCAATGACATATCATCTAAACGTCCTGCTGCATTTAAGCGGGGCGCAATTGAAAAACCCAAATCAGCTGCGGTTATTTTTGCTGGATTTTTCTTACTGATTTCACATAATGCGATAATGCCCGCCACACATTGCCCCAAACGAATGCGCTGTAATCCTTGGTGCACTAAAATACGATTATTGTGATCCAGTGATACCACATCTGCTATTGTTCCTAATGCAACCAAATCTAACAAGCGCGCCATATTGGGTTCTGGAATATTTTTTTTTAAAAACCATTGCTGCTCACTCAAATAACGCCGCAACGCCAACATCACATAAAAAATAACGCCGACACCTGCCATATGTTTACTTTGAAAAACATCGCCCGCCTGATTAGGATTAACAATTGCATCAGCAGGCGGTAAAGTCTCTGCAGGAAGATGGTGATCTGTAATCAGAACTTTGATGCCTGCTTCTTTTGCAGCAACGACCCCTGCATGATTAGCAATGCCGTTATCAACTGTCACAATGAGATAGGGATTAAATTGTTTAGCCACATCGACAAGCTCTGGTGTTAATCCATAACCAAATTCAAATCGATTAGGTACCAAATAATGCGGGGCATTTGCGCCAAAACTTTTTAATGCACGTACAGAAAGCGCGCTGCTCGTCGCTCCATCTGCATCAAAATCACCCACAATTAAAATATTTTTCTGTTCGATCACGGCATACGCTAACAATTCGACTGCCGCCTGAATGTTTAGCAATGAATGATAAGGTAATAAAAATTCTAAGCCGCGTTCCAATTCTTTTTCCGATTGAATCCCGCGAGCCGCATAAATACGCTGAAGTAATGGATGAAGACCATACGAAATAGAATCATCAGGCTTTGCCCTGCGTTTTATTATTTTTTTTGTCATAGCTCATCCTGAGATTTTTTCTTATTCTAAATAAAAATTTTATAGATGATGCGATTTTAAAATTTTTGCGTTATAGCGATTGACGGCTGCAACACCCAAGATACACGATATCAACCAAACTAACAAAAGTAATCCTATTAGTTTTGCACGAAAAATAAAAAAACCTGCCAAAATCATGATAACACCGCCTAGAAACGACGAATAAAGTAATCCGACCGGCCCTAAGGCAGCACAAAATAACAAAGCAATCGCGACACTTTTAAAAGGCAAAGAAGGTGTTTCATTCATGCAAAAAGGCCTCCAAAGATTTATTATTCTCTCTGAAAATTAACCCTATTATGATAAAGTATAAGACATCAAATAAACATTAAAATTTTAAATTGACCTATGGGCCTTACACGCGATGAAAACAAAGCACACTATCAAATTCATGCTTACCAGCCGGGCAGCATTCAACTAAATGATATTACATATAAAAAAAGTATGATTGTCACCCCGGCAAAGCTCATTGAGTGCTGGCCGCCCCAGTACTTCAAAGAACTGGCCCGAGAACATTTTGATATGATTGGTGAATTGCGCCCTGCTATCCTATTAATTGGTACAGGCAAGACGCTTCAATTTCCTGACATCACTCTTTATGGTCGTTTAATCAATGAAGGCATCGGCATTGAAATCATGGACACGGCCGCCGCCTGCCGAACTTATAATGCGCTAACGGCAGAAAACCGCAATGTTGCTGCTGCATTAATCATTCACTAATCTGATTTTAATCGCGGAAATACGCGTGCTACTTTAATGCGGTTATCTTCTACCTGTACAATTTCAATCGGGTGATCATTAATACGCACACAGGTCCCTGGACGCGGAATCGATTCTAAATATTCGATAATTAATCCGCTCAACGTGCGTTGTCCGCGTGCTCTAAATTTCCATTGCGTGATGCGATTAAATTCACGCAAGGTAATAGCACCATCCACCAAATAACTGCCATCCTGCTGAATTTGAATAATTTTAGTAGCCGCCGTGACATCTCGTGTAAATTTACCGACAATTTCTTCTAAAATATCTGCTAATGTTAATAGCCCTTGGATTTCTCCATATTCATCAACCACCAATGCAGTGCGCTTTCGCTGCTGTTGAAAATGCAATAATTGAATATTGAGCGGCGTACTATCAGGAACAAAATACGGCTCTTGCATGACTTTTAATAATATCTCTTTATTTAAAGTATAACGTGCTGTCAACAAAAGATGCATCAGTTCACGCACGTGTAAAACACCCAAAATATGATTAATGCTGCCCCGATAAAGCGGTAACCAATCATATTTGCTTTGCGTCAATAACCGCAGAATACTTTCCCAATCTTGATCGAAATCAATGCCAACAATTTCATGCTGCGGCACCATGACGTGATTCACCGTGATTTTGTTTAAGTCTAAAATACTCAGCAGCATATTCTGATAATGGTGCGACAAGCGCCCGCTGGTTTCATACACCACACTGCGTAATTCTTGTAAACTTAAAGGTTCGATGGAAGAAAGGGTGACTTTAACGCCAAATAACCGTAGCAACGTATTTGAAATAAAATTAATTAGCCATACGAACGGATAAAGCAATTTCAATAATAAAAATAAAGGCCACGATACCCATTTGGCGATGCGGTCAGGGTATAAAACTGCGAGTGTCTTAGGTGCCACTTCTGCAAAAATCAAAATAACAACTGTCAACAAAAAAGCAGCGAGAATAGCGCCATGTTCTCCCCAAAAATGGATCGCCAACAAAGTGGCCACCGCAGATGCCAAAATATTCGTGAAACAACTGCCCATTAAAATCACGCCTAATAAACGATCGGGTCTTTGTAATAGACGCAACGTCAGCATAGCAGAGCGTTTTTTCAGGCGCGCTTTATGCCGTAAGCGATAACGGTTAATCGACATTAATCCGGTCTCAGCGCTCGAAAAAAAAGCCGCCAAGAAAATTAGCAAGGCCAGTGATATGCTAAAAATCACTAATTGCGAATGCGTCACACAAAATCCTCTTTGACAAATCTAAAATAGACCTATAGAATCTGGCAGTTGAATCATTTGCCTTATTGTAAAAATATTCTTAGGTCATCATGCATGGTCCGCGTTTAGAGCTAAGAAATGGTTTAAACCTTGCCCTTAATGTTCTGTTAATATCTTATCCTATACTATACCCCAATATAATAACTCTACCCTATCATTTGTTGAGAAGACGATGAATCTATCAAGCTAACCTGCGAAATCCCATGTTAAAAAAATGATAACAATTAACCTTTTCCGAGAGAGTGGATACCAAAACATGTTGAGTAGTAAAACAACCGCCCCCGATTGGCTTCAAAATGCTAAAGAGAGCTTACTGGATGATGAAGATTATATCGAAATTCCGATAGAGACTCTCGCTGAAAATGACGAACAAAAGAAAATAACCGTCCGTATCGCACGCGGAACGTTGAACTTTTTGACTCTCGTTTTTGGCTCTGCCATGGAAGCATTACAATTTCTCACGGGGCTAAAAGATATCAACAGCAAATTACTGGGGTTTATCCCTGTCTCATCCAGTTTATCGTGGATACTTGGCGGAGTGTATCTTGCACAAGCTGTCGCGGTGAATCGCAAATTTACAGTAGAAGGCATTGATCAATTAATTGAATTCTTCCAAGGAAAACCTTTACCTGGTTCAGAACCCCTATCTAAAGATGAAGCAAGAAAAGCAAATAGTATTTCCGGATCTTTAAATATTTACGCTATTTTTTCAGATGCGGCAGAAACTGCTTATTACTTAGAAAAACAAAAATTCTCCTCTAATCGAATCGCTAATTTTATCCTTGGGATCTTTGTCGCTTTATCGACGATACCGACTGAAGTAAAAGAATCCCATCTACTGATTCAATCTTACTTCTCCACATCAAAAAAAATTGCAGAATCCCTGTTAAATCAAATTAAAGAAACGTCTTTTTATCAAAAAATGGTAGAAAAATGTGAATTTGAAGCACTTTGGGCTGAATTTTCTATGCACCTTAAAATTGCTTTAGTAAATCCTCTGAACGAAGCTTATTTAAAAGATAAAAAGAAACTGCCTGATGAATTCATAGCTTCTCTTCAAAACGGCCAAGATGCTATGACAACGCTTTTTACTCAATTAAAAATAGATCCAACTTTCGCAGCTCAATTGACTGATTTATTAAAAAGACCAGCAAACCTCGAAGAAAAAGAAGAAAAAACTTCTGCAGATACAAAAACAAATCCTTTGTTTAGTGCAATTGACACGCTGATTAAAGTACTTTTAAATACATTTAGCACGTTACAAGATATGACAGAAAGTTATACGGGTGTTGCTGCCATGGCTGCATTGTTATTTAACATCACAACCCCTTATCTACGCACACCCTTGTTTATATTGAGCGCTGCCAATGGTTTAAATGATTTATTATTTACCGGCAAAAATACCCGTGAAGCAGTTGATCAATTTAAAAAAAGCATCGCAGAAGGTAACTATAGCGCAGCTCAAATTGCTCAATTCTTACCCTCTCTATTCTTAGGTCTCTTGGTGGGTCACACGCAGTATAGTTTGATTGACTCTGAATTAAAAAGCCCAGATGCGCCTTTACCGCCTCCATTACCCAAACAATTACCGGAAACCTTATCTCTCATTAATGCATGGGGAAGTGCAGTTAGCTCTTCTGTGCTTTATACGCGATATTTTTGGATGGCATTTCAAGGAATCATCGACACATTTTCCTGGCTCACCACGGACGAAAAAAAACAACTTAAAGAAACCATTGAAATTTTCATAACTCAGGTAGAGGACGATTGGCAATTAATCACAATCAACCCTGAACAGCATGAATCTTCCGGCGCGACCATCAGTCCCAATACTACGATCAGCGCTTCACCTTCGCTAAGCGACGACGATGAAGAGGAATTTGATGATCTATCAGATATATTCCCTGAAAACAAAAAAAACACATCTTCTATAAATACAACCGCAATTGAAATGGGTGTCTATACTTCTACAAAGAGCGCTTTACAAGCAAACCATTTCCTCAAAGCGACTCCATCGGCTGTTACGGGAATAGATATCAAGACAAACGTACCTACACTTCCCCATAAACCATAAATTACTGTATACTTCTCCGAAATTTTATATCAATCAAAGAGTACGGACATGTTTGCTAATTTGTCAGAACGATTAACCAAAGTTTTAAAAAAATTAAGCGGCACTGGGCGTTTAACAGAAGAAAATATCAAAGATACCTTGCGTGATATTCGGATGGCATTGCTTGAAGCCGATGTTGCTTTACCGGTCGTCAAATATTTTATTGATCACATTCAAGAAAAAGCGGTCGGTGTTGAAATCATCAATAGCATCACCCCCGGCCAGGCGCTGATAAAATTAGTGCATGATGAATTAATCAAATTAATGGGTGAATATTCTGACACCTTGAATTTACAAACCCAACCGCCTGCTGTCATTTTAATGGCTGGGTTACAAGGTTCCGGTAAAACAACAACCGTTGCAAAATTAGCACGCTTTCTTTCTCACATACACAAAAAATCTGTGCTTGTCACAAGTGTTGATATTTATCGGCCTGCCGCCATTTTGCAGCTTGAAACATTGGCTACACAAATTAATGTCGATTTTTTTAAAAGTACGCCTGATCAAGATCCGATTAGCATTGCACAAAATGCCATTCAAGCAGCAAAAACAAAATTAGTCGATGTTGTCATCATCGATACTGCCGGACGATTACATATTGATAATGAAATGATGGCAGAAATCAAACGTCTACATGCCGCCATTCAACCCATTGAAACACTATTTGTTGTAGACAGCATGACAGGCCAAGATGCTGCCAACACAGCAAATGCCTTTCATCAAGCGCTCCCTTTGACCGGCGTTATTCTCACTAAAACAGATGGTGATGCGCGCGGTGGCGCTGCATTATCCATTCGGCATATCACGGGTAGACCGATTAAATTTATGGGTATCGGTGAAAAAATAGATGCGCTCGAACCTTTTTATCCTGATCGTATCGCATCCCGCATTCTAGGGATGGGCGATGTTTTAACGCTGGTTGAAGAGGCTGAACGCAACATTGATAAAGAAAAAGCAGCTAAACTCGCAAAAAAAATCAAAAAAGGAAAAACTTTTGATTTAGAAGATTTTCGCGATCAGTTAAAACAAATTGGCAAGATGGGTGGCATTATGGGCATTGTCAATAAATTGCCGGGAATGGGAAATTTGCCGCAGGCTGCGAAAGATAAAATCAATGACAAATCTTTCATAGAAATTGAATCCATCATTAATTCCATGACAAGGAAAGAACGCAAATTTCCAGGTATCATCAACGGATCGCGCAAAAGACGGATTGCAAATGGCTCTGGCACTGATATTCAAGCGGTCAATCGGCTCTTAAAGCAATTTACCATGATGCAGAAAATGATGAAAAAATTCTCGAAACAAGGCGGATTGATGAAACTCATGCGCGGCTTACCCACAAAGCTTCCGCCGGGAGGCTTGCCTTTTAGGTGAAGTTGTCATTGCAACTCCCAAAAACTCCGGTATAATTCATGCCCTTACTGTTGTTAACTTGAACATAGGAATTAAGCAAGAATGGTCGTTATTCGTTTATCTTGTGGTGGCGCTAAAAAACGCCGCTTTTATTATGTAGTTGCCGCGGACAAACGGCGTGCGCGTGATAGCCGCTACATTGAGCGTCTTGGCTATTTTAACCCAATTGCCACTGGCAAAGAGATTCGCATGCATTTAGATGCTGAGCGCATTGAATACTGGATTTCTCAAGGTGCCAAACCTTCAGAACGCGTTCAAACGTTGCTTAAACAATTTAAAAAAGAAAAAACAGAACCCAGTAAAAGCAGTGCCGATAATCAATAGGCTTTGCTGTAATGGACCATTCTGAATATGTCATTCTAGGTAAAATAGGCCCGACCTACGGCATCCAGGGGTGGTTAAAGGTACGTTCTTTTACGGGGATAATGGCTGATATTCTGGAATATAATCCCTGGTATATAGAAAATGAGCTGCTCTTTGAGCCTATTCATGTAGAATCGGCCCGAGAACAGGGTAAATGCTTGCTTGTTAAATTCGATGGTTATAATAACCCTGAACAGGCTCGTTTATTAACAGGCAAAAATATCGCTATAAAGCGCTCTGAGCTGCCTCTTTTGGCAAAAAATGAATACTATTGGGCTGATTTAATCGGCTTAACTGTCATTAACCAGCAAGGGGATCTGCTTGGAAAAGTGATGTACTTAATGGAAACAGGCGCTAATGACGTCTTAGTGATTGAACACCAAGGTAAAGAATATGCGGTCCCTTGCTTACCCGATGTCATCACAGAAATTGATTTAACGCACCGCCTGGTCCGCATCCATTGGGAGTTAATTTAAATGTGGTTCGGTATTATTAGTCTTTTTCCAGAATTATTTTCTCTGCTGGATAAAGGGATTACCGGGCGCGCTTTAAAAGAAGGATTAATACAGGTTCAGTGCTGGAACCCCAGAGATTTTACCGATAACAAATATCGGAATATAGACGACCGCC
>AMFJ01000208.1_pt1 | contig 18598 bp, 14 predicted proteins | sample 427208 | NCBI WGS metagenome assembly AMFJ01 (sample SAMN02954298, study PRJNA114691) | groundwater metagenome | biome: aquatic; feature: subsurface aquifer; material: sediment; isolation source: subsurface aquifer sediment | place: USA: Rifle, CO | collected 2008-08
CTTTCGTTCGAAAGGGTTTCTTTGATTTTGGGCAGTGATATCATTTTCAAAATCAGCTTTGTTTTTGATATAAAATCTTTAAACTGAGCCAGTTAAAATGAAAAAATATAAATATGATCATTCAAGACAAAGTATATTGAGATATAATTATCACCGAACCGGTCATACAAGAACTCATCGGATCCGCTTCGATGAGAAGATTGAAATGAATCGATGCGGCATGAAGATTCGAACACTTCTATCCATGATCAAGCTATACCAGATTTGATCATTGCTTATGAGTATATCACGTGCTAAATATCTATGGAGCCTCTCTGGAAGAGCAGATTGCATGACTTATACATGATGTTTCACATTCTGCATTCTCACATTGTGTAGATTATGTCCTAAATTCCTGATCTGAGGAACTGCATGATTTTCAAGATAATATTTTTGAAGAGTTTGTCAGGAAATCAGATATTCCAAGCATATTAGACAAATACGGTTTTTCACTGGAAAGGATTTTAGATTCCAGCAACTTCCCTCTCCTGGAGAATAATCTTCCGAATTTTTGTGCTGACAGGATTGATTATTCACTCAGAACTTGAATTTGCTATAAATACGCAGATAAAGAATATGTAGGCCTATTCCTAAAAAAACTTCAGACCAATTGAAATGAATGGTATTTCAATGAACCGGAATTTGCCTTGAGGTTCTCTTATGATTTCAAATTCATGAATGAAACTTATTGGGCTTGATTCGAAACTTCAATGATGATGTGCACCATTTCCGATTATCTGAAATACTCTCTCGAGAAATGATACATTACAGAGAATGACCTTTTCCTTGAAGATGAAGAAGTCCTTTCCAAAATAAGGCTGTGGCACCCAGAAGATCCCAAACTAGCAGAGCGATACCGAAGAACCACCGACATAAATTCAACTGCTATCGACGAGGAAACATATGACAGGAAAATCGCATGCAAGTCCAGGATTATTGATCCGCTGGTACTGAACGAATGAAAAATCATCAGACTGAGCCAAGTATCTTCAGAATGGGAAAACGTTCTCAAGACCGAATTGCTACCGAAAACCTATTATATAAAATATGTAGCAAGCCCAGAATTCAGCCTATAAAATTTTTTTGTTTTTTTTAAAAAAACTATATAATATCGGCGCATTTTTAAATTGTAATCCTGAAATGGTATGAAAACGAAAATTGAAAAGCTTTGCCAAGATTTTTTCGGCCTCATGGCTGTCAACACCAAAAGCCTTACAGTCAAATGTGAGGATGAAGAAAGGAATATATTTTTTATACATCTGGAAACGGAAGACTCTAAACTCATTATCTGAACACACTGACAGACTCTTGAATCGATTAAGCACCTTTTATCGAGAATGATAGAGAATTCATTTGACACAAATGCCACAGTCCATGTTGAAATCAATGATTATCTGAAATCCAAAGATGAAAAACTGTACAGATATATCGATTGAAGGATTGATTATGTCGTAAAAAGCCAAAAAGAAGTTGTTCTGCCAAATTTCAGCTCGTATGAAAGGAAAAAAATCCACAACTATATTTCAGAGATGAAATTGGAAACAATCCGTTCCTATAGCATGGGAGAATGAAAAGATAGAATGATGCATCTTGCTCCATCTTGAAAAACCGTAAACGCAAATATAGATATTGACTGAATTGATATATAAGATAAATGAAAAAATGAAAAAAAACTTAATACTATTATTATTCACCTGATTCACATTAGGCTCCGTAATATGCTTTTATTACATTGGGGGCTTTGTGAATTATCCTGTTCATCTTGAGGTGAGATCTAATATCGTGAATCATCCTGAATTTGTTCCATCAAAAACTTTTGTAAAAGCCGCATCTGCATGATATGATAATGTTGTAGCTGATATATATTGGCTTGATTCAATACAATACATAGGGTCAAATGCGCTCGCAAGCGAATACAAGAAATACCTCTATGTCGTCCTCAATCTCGTCACCGATCTTAATCCGAATTTCTATTACCCTTACCAGATCTGACAACTGCTTCTTTCTACAAGCAATGAAAGATATGAGAATTTCAACAAAAGCGAACAATCAAAATATGTAGATCAATCGATTGCCCTATGACTGAAATGAATAAGCAACACATGCGATGCAACAAAAGTGGAACAGATAAAAAAAGAGTTCGACCTGAAAAAACTATGGACTTCAGCTGAATATAAAAATCCTTGCTCAGAGCCGAATATCCCCTATTATCTTGCCTACACATATTACTGGAGCAAGTATGATTGAGCTCGCTCTTCTGAGTATTACAGGGTTACATCGGCAAATGAAAATGCACCCGTTTGATCAAGAGTGATGTCTGCAGTCATGCAATGAAAATCCTGAGATAGGCAAAAATCAATTCTAATGTTCTTATCATTGGCTGAATCCCTCTGAACAAAGCAGACAAAAGCATGTTCTGAATTCTCATCTTATTTATGATGAATGCTTTTCAAGTGATTTCAGGAATGAAAAATGATGGATTGAAAATTCGTAAGAGATATAGATATAATCAGGAAAGACCTGATGGACAAACTCTGAATCAAATCAACAGCTTATTCAATAACTGATGAGGGAAATTGCTCAAATTACCTTAATAAAGCAGTAAGAGAGATGAATTTAGCTTATCTAGAGGCAGCGGATAAAGTTTACTTTGAAAAAAACAAAGAACATGCTCAAAAGCCCGAAATCCTGCTTTCAGCATGACTGATAAATTACATCCCCCAAGATTATCAATACGATAAGGATTCAAAAGTTATCTACTACTACAACAAAGATACCTGACATTGGGATAACAAAATGTGAGAATAATAAATATGATAAAGAAAAAATAATCTTCCGTTTCACGGAAGATTATTTTTTTAAGCCCGTAACTGGGTTTTGAAATTTAAAAACTCCGGAACCTAGATTCTATGAAAAAGCATAACCAATTGAGAACCTTTCAAAGACACCTTGTTGACTCTCTGCATTAAGCGTATTGATAAAATATTAATCATACACAATTTAAACTGTATAAATTATTTAAAAACATTTCGTTTTTAGGCATTTTTTCATATAATGTCTTCACCCTTTTTTAAAGGATTTCCATTGCCGAGTTTTTCTCTTGCATAAAGGCAAAACAGCTGATTTTAGAACAAATAAATTATACGAAAATGTTAAAAAGTGCCTACACATAAAAGATAGAGGGATTTGAGTTCAAAAAACTTGTTCAAAAAGCCATTGTCAAATGTTTTTTAAACTTTGACATCAATAAAAAAAAGAGTATAGATTTGGTATGAAATTTTTAATTCAAAAATAAATTAATTAAAAAAATGGATAAGGTATCTGAAATACTACTACTGAAAAGCATAGTCAAGGAATTAGTCGAAAAAATAAAAAAGACTGATTTCCTTACTTACTTCAAGAAATTATCGATAGTCTCTGTACAGGATAATTCCATTAGCTTTTGAGTGATATCCAGTTTTGCAAAAGACAATATAAGTTTCAAGTTCTATAAGGAGATCAAAGCAATAGTCACCTCACAATATCCAAATATCCAATTTATTGATTTTCAGGTTGATTCAAACATCGACAATCCCTCAAATCATAAAGTAATCGACTGCTTCAAGGAATACAAAGACCTTACTGTAAAGAAGAGGAAAGAAGACTTCGAAGACAACAATAGTTCCGAATGAATGGAAATTAAGACTATCAACGATAAATACAATTTTGATAACTTCATAGTTTGACCGTCAAACCAGCTTCCATTCTCAGCATGCGAAGCGGTATCCAGAAAACCTTGAGCATCCTATAATCCATTGTATATCTACTGAAATGTATGACTTGGTAAGACTCACCTACTTCAGGCAACAGGCAATACGATCAAGTGAAAATTCAAGGACAAGAAAATAATTTATACAACAGCAGACAGGTTTGCTAACGACTACATCACAAACGTAAAGAAAAGGACTCTTGAAAAAATGAAAGAGAAATACCGTTCTATAGACGTTCTTGTAATAGATGACGTTCAATTCCTTCAATGAAAGGAGTCCACACAACAAGAGCTGTACAATATTTTTAATATTCTGTACGAGTCAAATAAACAAATTATCCTTTCATGAGATAGGGCACCCAGAGAGTTGACTGAGCTTGAGCCAAGACTCAGAAGCAGATTCGAATGGTGAATAATAGTCGATATATCAGCACCGGACTTTGAAACAAAACTTGCTATCCTTCAGGAAAAAGCAAGAGCAAGAGAATTCATAATACCTCAAGAAGTTGCTGAATTCATTGCCTATAACGCATGATCAAACATACGCGAATTAGAATGAATACTTAATCAGATAATCGCAGAATACGAGCTTCACAATATGCCGCCTACAATTGAAAACGTCGCTCAAAGGCTCAATAAATTAGCGATCACCGATTCCCTGCTCTGAACAACAAAGAAGAATAAAATGAGTATCAAGAGTTATGATGAGCTGATTGATATAGTAAGCGAACACTTTGCGATAAACAAAAAAGACCTACTCTGAGATGATAGGAGAAAAGAGAATATGATCCCAAGGCAAGTTGCAATGTATCTGCTTAAGAATTATATGAATTATACCTTAGAGAGAATCTGAAATATATTTTCAGGAAGAAACCATTCAGCAGTTCTTTACTCATGCAGAAAATTAGAATTGATCCTAAAGAAAAACCAGAATCTCTTCTATGAAATCAATGTTTTAAGGGATAAGCTTTGAATATAATGAAAATCCTGGCTCTCTATATTTAAAAAATAGAGAGCTTTTTCAGAAATAAGGTATGTCGCGCATCATAAAAAAAACTGTTTTGCATCTAATTAAATCCGATTCAATATGTCGAAATTATATTTCCAATACTGAGCAATGTGAGCTGGAAAGACACTGGAACTCATTAAGGTCGCATACAATTATACTGAAAGATGAATGAATGTTGTCATATTCAATTCTAAGATAGATACACGATTTGAAACCGATAAAGTAAGCTCAAGGAGCGGAAGTGCCATTTCTTCGATGCCATATGATTCTGAAACTGATTTCTTGGAGACAATAGAGCGATTGAAATCGATAAAACCCATTGATTGCATTTTGGTTGATGAAAGTCAGTTCCTTAAAAAGCATCAGGTTGATGATCTCGCAGTTGTTGTGACATCAATGGATATTCCTGTCATGTGTTTCTGAATAAAGACAGACTTCCAATGAAGTTTGTTCGAATGAAGCAAAAGGCTTCTGGAAATAGCACAAAAAATAGATGAGATAAAGACAATATGCTGGTGCTCCAATAAGGCAACGATGAATGCCAGGATAGCAGATTGAAAAATGCTGACAGAGTGAGAACAGATTGAGATATGAGAAAATGACAAATATATTTCACTTTGTCTGAAACATTATCTGGAAAAGAATATCTGATGAGGATTTAATTCATAATAACCTTATTTATGGCGGGAAACAGATTTTACATAGGCGACAAGGAGGCTGAACATATCTCTGATCTAACACCGGAGTGCAATGCGCTCCTTATTCAGAATAGCCTCGTATGGGAAGAGTGAGAACTTATAAGGGAGAGTGTTTATGAGATAATCGCCCATACAGGATTCAGGGCAAATTTTGCAGAAACTGCAGACTTCCTATCTTCGATTTCACAAAAAGAAAAGCCTGATCTATTTAAGGAAGTCTGAATTGTGAACGTACAACTTATATGAGGAGGCCTTACCAGAGACGACCATCTTCCCAAGGTGGTGAAAATGCTCTCAAACCAGAAGATTGCAGGAAAGTGAGAATAATATCTATAATAATCAAATTATGCTTTATATCGTATCGACACCGATCTGAAACCTTGAAGATATCACTTACAGGGCTGTCAGGATTCTTAAGGAGGTCGATTTCATAGTATGTGAGGATACCAGAACATCCTGAGTGTTGCTTAAGGCTTATGACATTAAGAATAATCTTCTTAATTTCCATGCCCATTCAGATGATTCAAAAATCAAGAAAATCATTGATCTCCTAAAAGAATGAAAGGATATCGCCCTAATATCAGACGCTTGAACTCCTTGAATTTCAGATCCTGCTTACAATCTAGTCAGAAAGGTAATTGCAGAGGATATTCAAGTATGTCCGATTCCGTGAGCATCCGCTGTACTCTCAGCAATCGTATGAAGCTGAATGCATATGCACGATTTCAGATTCATCGGGTTCCTACCGGTAAAAAAATGAAGGCAGACTCTTCTTAGAGAATTAGCAGAAAAAGATTATACAGTAGTGATATATGAATCAGTCCACAGGCTTCTCAGGACTCTGGAAGATCTGGAGAAGACTTTCTGAAAAGAGCACAAAATTGTGGTTGCCAGAGAATTGACAAAGAAATTCGAAGAATTCAAAAGGGACTCCATAGAAGAATGCAGAGCATATTTCTGAAAACAGAACCTCAAATGAGAATTCGTGATTGTATTTTAAAAAAATATCCGGGTTACCCGGATATTTTCTTCATTTTTTGCATTATAGAGAATGTTGTGCTAAAATAAATTCAAATTATTTCATTACAAAACATTTATGTGAGCAGAAACAAAAGAATACCAAGATGATAGCAAGATGATGGAGAAGCTAGAAAAAAGTTTCTGAAAAGATGTAAAAATACAAGATAAGGACTTAATGAGTGAATTATGAAAATGAAAAGATAAAGAGAAATTCGATGCGAACGAACTTAATGAAGCTATCGACAAAACACTTGAAAAAAAAGTGAATTCTAGCATCTGAAATCTATGAAACAATGATTGAGCAAAGAGATTGGCAGAACTCCAGAAAACTTGATTAATGGATGAAATCAGAAAAGAGAACGATCCGAAAAAGAAAATTGAAATGTTCGAGGAAATTACAAGCACGCTGAAATCGATGGAATGAACTGCTCATGCAGAAATGAAAAATCAGGAAAAGCAATATTGAGATTTGATTTGAAAAGAAGAGAAATCAGCAAAAGAAAAAAATGATGCGTTCACTGTTAGACTCAAGAGTCTGGCTGATATTGTGAATGATGCAAGAGTGAAACATAATCAAAATATCGATAAACAGAAAAAAGATGCTAGAAAAGAATGAGACAACGAGCAGATGAAGTCTCAGCATGAAGCAAATGAAGTCGGAGAAAAGCTCAATGTAGCTTAATTATGGTCAGTTAAAATCCTCTTGAAAAAAGAGGATTTTTTTTATCAAATCAGAAAAATATCTTTGACTTTAGCAAAAATATATACTAGACTTACAAAAGTTCAATGTTGTTTATAATCATCTATAAAATTATGCAAAAAAGGATTATAAGGATATTGTCTTCAATAATTATAATGTCAATTGCAGTGATATGATTATCATTTGGCGATTTGATTTATGCCGGATCCCAGATCACCGCATCAAAGAACAATACCGATGCCTGAACAAGCTCAGATACATGGAACCTATCATGAAATTACACTGCCTATTTGAATCCTGTCACGGATGTAAATTGAAATATCACAACACCGAATTCTACTATACTTAGGAGCATAACCTGATCGATAAATTCAACTCTCTATTGAGATTTCAAAATTTCAAGCCTGAATGCTATTTATAATGCATCAAAGTTTAACGCATTTACCACTGATTGCCCTAGCTGATGAGTGCTCATGCTAAACTGAACCATCTCATCGGCAATTTGGTGAAATTTCAATGTAGATTCAAATAGTCACCTATGTGTTGTTTGAGGTAAAATAGTCATAAAGCTCAATTCGCTCAAAATCTGAGAAAAAGATTTATGAGGAGGGTGAATTGCAACCACAACAGCAATATCGCAGACGGTAAAAGTGAATTGAATCAATAAGATCCAAACTGATTCGATTATCAGTCCGGTATCTTCAATACAATGACAATTTGAAGATCAAAAATATATCATAAGGACAAACATAAATAAGCAATTAGGGCTGCTTTTAAATTGAATGCAGGGTGAAAAAGTAAAAACAAAGCTGACGAAAAGCGAATTTGAAGACACATCGTGGGGTATGAAATACTTCAATTATGAATGACAGAAGGAATTAATTCCATCAAACGAGGATAATATGTGAAAGATTCTTAAGCTAGAAAACAGCTATTCATTTTCTGCACCGTCAAATTATAAATTAAAAGTTGTGGGACAGAAAACGATTATCGTGAAATGAGGTAATATATACATTAATGCAGATATATATAATAGCAATGACTCCGATTCCCTACTTGTCCTGGTTGCAAAAAGATGAGATTGAGCTGAGTATGAGAACGGATGAAACATATATATTGATCCAAGTGTGACAAATATTGATGCAGTCCTGATAGCTGACTGAAGTGTTCTGGATTATAACGGTACAAGCACTATCGATTCAAGCGCAAATGCTGCATCAAAGAATTCATTAAGAAGGCAGCTCATGATATTCTGACAAGTCTCTTCAAGCAATACGACTTGATCGGATACTGCACCATATTGATCAGATGCTTATATCAAGTATGGTAAATCATATTCGGACAACAGATATGATATTTCAAAACTGAGAACATTTGAGGTCATTCCTGTACCGAGCGGACTCACATGCTGAGACAATAATGCGCCCCGAAGGAATGATAGCATGGAAGGATTGGAATATGCATGGGCCGGAAAAAAATTATGCAAAGTCTGAGATTCCCCAGAAAACTGATTGCGCGTATCGAATTTGGAAAATCCTGTAATAGTGATGTATAATTCGAATATACAAATTCTGAAGCCTTATATAATGCAAATATCTGAATAATAATTAAAATTATGATAAATATAAAAAAAATTGCAGTATTGGTTTCCTTGTTCATCATTGCAGTATCATCGACTGCTTATGGAACTTGATGAAAAATCTGAGATGTTTTTATACAGAATGCCGATTCAACTTGGACAATATCGGATATATCATCGATTAATTCAAGTTGCACCGATTGACAAGTCTTAGTCCAAGCAGGCTGAGCATTATCTTGCCAATCTGTAGACTGTTACGTTCCTTCGCTGGGAACAATACCCAATTGACAAAGCAAGGTCGCTTATCAGTCTTCAACTGTCCCCTTCTGATGAAATTGTGCAGATATAAGTCAAGTCAGAAAATGTACATACTGAAATCTTGATTGAAGCTATACGAATGCATCTTGTAGCGTATCACCGGCAGCAAACTGTACATGAACTGCTTGGTGAACTATATTGAATTGAAGCTCCGTCACGTGATATTCGACACAGAATCCAGTCTATCCAGCCACTTGCTCAACTCAGACCAGACTATGCTCCAATTGAACATTATGATGAACATTTCCATACGCGAGCTGTACTCAAGCATATACATATTCTTGGACATCTTGAGCATATGGATCCTGCAGTGTAAGCTGCTGATGAGGAACTCAAACTAGGACTGTTGCCTGCCAGAGAAATGACTGACAGATTGTACCTGACTCAAATTGCACCTGAGCAAAACCTGCCACAAGCCAAAGCTGCAACACACTGGCCTGTGCATATTGAATCTGGCAGATCTGACAGGATGATAGCATGTATTGTTCGAACTGTAATAAGACTACCACTTCGGCACCATCTTGAGCTTGTATAATCTGACAGACTTATGAAGAGATTTATTCTGTATGAGCTAGCTGGTATGATTTCGTTTCATGGGACTGCGTAGCAGGAACCAATTATTACACTAATACAGACTATACTTTGCCATGTCCTGCTACTGTAGCGATCTGATACAGGTGCTGATGATGAGTGGTAGCTCAAGTCTGAGCGACCTCGCAGACGAAAGTCATAGCATTCCCTTCTGATGAACCAGATCAGAAATGGGCGTTGGTCGAAAATTATGCTACTAACATCACGAGCATCTCCGACTGACAGTACAACACCAATTTGCTGATGTCAAAAAGCGCTACGAACTTCCCTGCTGCCAAACAATGCTACGATAAGGTCGGGAATTGAAAGAGCGACTGGTTCCTTCCTGCTTGGGACCAATTGGATGCTTTGCATACTAACAGTGCGACGATATGATGATTTACTTCTTCGAATTACTATTCATCATCTTTATATAGCTGATACTCTTGGTGATCAGTGTACATCTGGGATTGGTACTGAACTCCTCATATCTATTCTCCTAACACAGATCTGAGGCATGTCAGATGCGTAAGGAACTTTTAAACAATAATATTTAAAATAAATAAATTAGGATCATGAGAAAGGATATAATCATAAAACTTACAATTATTCCGCTATTGATATTTACGTCATGTTGAAGAACAACTGATGTCAATTTGAAAAAAGAGAATAATTGAACTCAATGAATAACGCAAGAAACGAAAAAAACCACGAACACAGACTGAACTTTTTCTGAATGAAAACAAGAGATAATCAAACTAATGCTTAAATCTTGACCTGATTCAATACTAAATGCAGATTGCAGCAAATACGATCCAGAAGGAAAAGACTATTGCGAAAAGGAGAAATTGAAAATAGAATCTCTCAAAAAAGAGATTACATGGGAATCTGTTTTCATCAAATGAAACACTTATATAAGCATATTCGATTGCAATCAGATAAAGCAGGCACAATGAAAGAAATACTGTGAAGATTATAAGGTAACTCTCTGAAACCAAGCTCCTACAGCAGTTAAATCAGATCCTGAAATGGATAAGAGAATAGAAAAGGTACTGCTTGAATCACAAATCACAGAAAACCTGAATTGTGCAACCAAGACTGATAAAGAAGACAAGCTTGCCTGCGAGGAAAAGAATAATGTGATTGAAGTGATTAAAGTATTAGAGCAAACAGAAAGGTCGCAAAGAAAAAATTATGATTGTTCAAAATTCGTTAAAGAGGAAATAATTGCAACTTGCAAGAAATATATTTCAACAATAAATTAAGGTCATTTAATAAATTTGAATATGAAAAACATAGATTATAAAATAATCAACAGATATACGCTCAGTGCCTTCCTGTGTATATTTTTATGATTTTTCTCCGTATCGTTAGCAGATACCATTCCTGATCAATTCATATGCTCCTGATGAACATGCTCGATGAAACCCGCAGCATTGAAATGACTGTGTACAAATGCAATAATATGAACTTCTTCCTATGTCATGGAATGCAAAACGACAGTAAATTACAAGCCCAGCTTAAGCGTGCCTGCGGTAAATTCTATTACCACGTACAATTCAATAGGAGATTTTTTCGATTGCAGTTCAGGTACATGCTTATTGAAAAAAGAAGGCCTTAACTGAATGTGCTCGGCAAATTATACACTATATTTCGATGCGTCATGAAATGTTGCATGTACCCCATTGACAGCATTGATATCAGAACCCTGTCCAGCATCAACCAGAAATGTCAATTGACATTCATATAATCTGCCTTTGTTTAATGTTCAAGTACAGTGAAGCTCTGTTGTCAGTATAAATAATTGAACCTTTACATATAGTCAGAATTTCTGATGCGACAATGGAGTGATATCAACAATATGAAGCGAATCCATAGATAGCACCAAGACAATATGCAATAGCTGATATTCAGTTTCAGGAGATGGCTTGAGTTGTATTCCGCAGAATTGTAGCTTTAATTGAAATGTTGTAAATAATTGATCGAGTGTGACCGCTTACTCTTTACTCAATGCCATATATCCGACCCTCTGCTCTTCTCAGTCTCGACTGTGCTCTGCCTGAATATTATGATGAACCTACGCATACAGCAGCTGTACCCAGTCCTACACATATGCCTGGATAACTTGAACTTATTGATCTTGCAGCGCAAGCTGCTGATGAGGAACCGAAACAAGGACTGTTGCCTGTCAAAGGAACGACTGACAGATTGTGGCGGATTGGAATTGCAATTGAGCCAAACCTATAACAAGCCAATCATGCAACACTCACGTATGTCCGATAAATTATTACACGAATACAGATTATACATTAGCCTGTCCTGCCACGGTAGCGATATGATACAAGTGCTGATGATGAGTGGTAGCTCAGGTTTGAGCGACATCAGATTCAAAAGTCATTGCATATCCTTCTGATGAGCCTGATCAGAAATGGGCATTGGTCGAAAATTATGCAACGAACATTACGAGTATCTCCGATTGACTATATAACACCAATCTGCTAGTGTCGAAAAGCGCCACGAATTTCCCTGCTGCCAAATGGTGCTACGATAAGGTTGGAAATTGAAAGAGCGACTGGTTCCTTCCATCAGAGACACAACTGACTGCGTTGAATACTAATAGAACGTCAATCTGATGATTTACAACCTGAAATTACTATTCATCATCACTCTATTCATGATACTCATGGTGAGCGGCATATGTTTGGGATTTCTGATGAATAGAGCATATCTATTCTCCGAATACTGATCTGAGGCATGTCAGATGCGTGAGAGGTTATTAAAAATTTTTTTAAAATATCCCAGGTTAACCTGGGATATTTTTAATGAATCAATTATTTATTAACGATTATCTTGTCGATGAGACCATATGCAAGTGCTTCTTCAGCAGTCATATAATTATCCCTATCACAATCTATCTCTACTTGTTTTATATCTTTTCAAGTATGTTTAGCTAGGATTCAATACAATCTTGTTCAAGTCTGTATTATATGCTCTGCAGCTATCCTGATGTCTGTTGCCTGTCACTCAGCTCAACCAAGTGGTTGATGAATCATTATCTCACTGTTCGGAAGCGAGTATCTTTTTCATTTTGTTCCACCAGCCAAGATTATGCTTCACATGCTTGCAGCCATTCAGATGCAGACAGTTATTATATCACAGCTAACGTATTGCATAACATCATAAATTGCGAGTCAAGCAGTTACATGTCATCCAGGAGTATTCACATAAATTGTAATCGGAGCTTTCGGATCTTGTTTTTCAAGGAATAGAAGCTCTGCAATTACAGTGTTCGCGACAGCGCTATCGATTGCATCTCAAAGGAATATGACACGATCTTCTAGAAGCCTAGAATATATATCGTACACTCTCTCCCCTCCTCCTGGGGTTTTGTCTATTACAGTAGGTATTAGCATATTGTATTGATTTTTATATATTTAAAATTAGAATCCGATAATTGCGTAAGGTATTGTCTCAGTTGGATTAGTAGAAGATCAAGTCTGTGAAGAATCTCAGTCATTCAATGAGCTCAATGCAGCTCAACCAGGTCAAACAAGACTGCTTGGACATGTAGCACAAGTTGATTTATCAAAATTTCAAATGAGCTTAGTTACGAATCATTTTTGATCATCCTTCATTGTAACGGCAATATTGTAAGCACTTCATTTCTGGGATGCCGAAGTCCAAGTCGTATTGCTTTTTGCATAAACTCAATAGACATATTCTCAGATTCAATAGTCTTTAAATGACTCTGTATCTCCGACTTTTACATCTTTCAGACCCGGATCCAGAAGTTCTGTACTTAAATAAGCCTTAGTCAGAACATCCTTATCTATAGTTCATTTTGCTCATACCTGTGCTCAAGCGGTATCATTTACCTTTCATCATCCAAGAGTTGAGGCAATGATTATAGATGTGAATTGATCTCAAGATTTTGCTCAAGATAAAGTATTGCTTAATTGGGCATTTACTGCATTATTATAACCCCATAAATTTTTTGGAGTCGCAGCAGAGTACTGTGATGGCATCGGATAATAATTCTTTTCTTGATAGAAAGCTTGCAATCAGGTTTCTATGCTGGCAACATCGCTTAATCTTTTGGAATTCTTAGCTTTATCAGTGGATCATCAAAAATTTGTATAAGCAACAACACTTATTATTGCCAAAATTGTAATTACAACCAATAGTTCGACTATGGTGAAGGCCTTCAAAGAAGATGTCCGCATAAAAAAAAGTTAAAAAATAATTTTGTCTGCATTGTATACTAGAATTAATTTATTTCAATATTTTCTATAAAAATCAAATTTGGTCAAATTTGACTTGATTAAAAAGATAATTGCAATACTATAACTTAATATTTATATAAAACACATAAAAATATGGAAATTCCACAGAAAGTACGTGGAATGCAGGATATTTATGGTGAATACCAGAGATATTTCACATTCTTGAAAAAAGTTTCTAGACATGAATTCAGAAAAAACTGATTCACGAGAATTTCAACGCCGATTTTAGAAAAAGTAGACCTGATAAAAAGAAGTATCTGAGAAGACACTGATATAGTATCGAAAGAAATGTATAATATCATCGACAAAAAATGAAGGGAGCTTGTCATGAAGCCTGAGTCGACAGCTTGAATAATGAGATCATACATAGAGAATTTCTTAGATGAGACGCAGCCTGTGTATTATTACTACATAGAGCCGCATTTCAGATATGAAAGACCCCAGAAATGAAGATATCGCCAATTTAATCAGATCGGTGCGGAGATAATCTGAGAAATCGATCCGGTTCTAGATGCAAAACTTATTTATATATGAAAAAGCATCCTTGACTCAATCTGACTTAAGGACTCGTTCAAAGTCAAGATCAATTCAATCTGAACCTCAAAAGAAAGAGAAAAATACATAGAAGCGCTGAAGGATTTTTTCGCCAACAAAAAACAGCATCTGGACGATAACGATCTTCACAGGCTAGAGAACAATCCTCTTCGTATTCTGGACTCAAAAAACCCAGATACGCAAGAACTCCTGAAATTCGCACCTAAAGTCACTGATTTCCTGAAAAAAGAATCAAAGGAATTTTATGAAAGCGTTAAAGAATACTTAGAAATATTGGGTGTGGATTATGTAGAGGATCATACTCTTGTAAGGGGGCTTGATTATTATTGCCACACTGTATGGGAATTTGTAGATTTCTCAGGAAGAAGCCAAGATGCCCTAGGATGAGGATGAAGGTATGATGAATTGGCAAAATCAATCGGACATAAAACCGCTATCCCTGCTGTCGGATTTGCATTCGGAGCAGAAAGGCTTATCGAGCACATAATGGAAGCATGAGTGAAGCTGAAGAATAAGGATGTGATCCAACTCTATTTCATCCAGCTTTGAGATGAGGCGAAAAAAATAGTCTTGCCGCTCAATATAGAAGCAAGGAACAAATGACTAAACTCTCAACTCTCACTATGAACCCCATCGATGAAAGTCCAGATGAAGAAGGCGAACAAGATAAATGCCAGATTCGTAGCAATAGTAGGAATTATGGAGGCAAAGAACTGAGTATGCCAACTTAAGGACATGGAATCAGGAACTCAAGAAGAAGTAAAGCTCGAGAATCTATTAGACCATGTAATAACGAAAGTATGAAAAGACAGTCTTGACTTCTATGATCCTGCGAAAGATTTCATAATAGTCGAACCTATTAAGACCGAAGAATAGAGAAATAAAAAGAGCAGAAATCATTCTGCTCTTTTTTTTCTAAAAGATTTTACATTGAAAAAAAATTATGTTAAAATTGTAGCGTTATCATTAATTAACGCACTATGACAGAAAGAAAAATAAACGAGCCTAATTGAGAGTTGCACAAGAAGAAGGAAATTCCAGGTTCAGAAGATGAGCTTCAGAAGAATTTGAATGACATAAGGAAAAGATTATCCGACAAGAATAATCCGCCATCAAAAGAATTCATAGTCGCTTCTATGAAATTCATAAAAGAAATCAAGAACAAAAAAGAGTTATACATGAAGCTAGGAAATGCAGCAAACGAAGAAAGCAGGATCGAATCGATGAAATTAGATGAAGAAATCAGGATTTGCGATGATATTCAGCAAAAGATGAGCGATATGAAACAGCTTGAACTCAAATGACATTCAAAAGACGAATTTAGAGATGGAGCGAAGATATCCACAATAAAATATTTCCTTGTGCCGGAAAAAGACTGAGAAAACACTCTGAAATATAAGATAATCGCAATAAAGGAGAATCTTACTGGGACTCCTGGTACAACAGTACTATGAACGACAAAAGAATTTAGAGATATAGAAAGGCTTGATCAGAATCTGATTGATGCTAAAAATAATAATTTCGATAGAAATCCGATGATTCCGGATACTGGAAGCCTTCCAAAAAAATGAATCGTAACATGAACTCAGGATTGACTATCGGTATCGGTATGAAATCAATGACATAAGGCAGATATAAGATTCTGAACAGTTCAGCAAGAAGATAAACTGAGAAGCGATGATGCCAGAAAAGTCTGAGAAGTGAAATGAGTGAGGACAGGAATGAGTGTTGAAGGCGAAAATAGATGGAGATTCAATTTATGAATGATGTGAGATATAAGCGAAGTGAAAACAGACTACAGATTAGAGGCATCATTCAGGATGTTGTATGCTGGTGCAAAGCAAGGAACCTATATCGGAGTTGAGAAATGATCATCTCTGGAAAAATATATTGTTGCCCAATGATTCAAAATACCTAATTGAAAAATCCTTGTAACTTGAGCTCTTCTCGATACCCTGACGAAAGTAGATTTCTCAGAAGTGAACATGAATAGGGATGTGAAGATGCAGCAGAAAGCGATATGAATTGATATTTCACAATGATTCGATAAAGAATCGATTTTCAATGAAATCAAATGATCAGTTGTCTATTATGATGTCGGCTGAAAAAATCTCGGGAAGATATGAGATATCATTAAGGATACGGCTACAGAATATGACTGGACTGAAATAAGCTGATGAGTTAGAGGATGAAGCAAGCTTCTTGCTGAATTCGTCTGAACATTTAAGATAACTCCAAGTTTCAGGGCAGATGTCGCCGCATGATATGAGAGGATGGATATCGAATGAATGTACGATCAAGGAAGAGAAGTGAAGCATTCGCCTACGGCTTGAGCAAAATTGACATTCGATGTTACTGATCATGACAGGATATTCGGGTCATATGACTATTCTCAGACTTCGAGCGTGGCAAAAGCATGATATGCCCATAACTTATGAAACAATGTAGAAACATTTGTAGAATGAGCATATATTCAGAACACGATGTGATCGCAGGATGAGCACCGCTTAACGGCATGAGTCAGATGAAGCTTTGAGAGCATCTGAAATGCTTTCGGATGAAAGAAGCAATCAAAGAACTCTCCCCTATTTTCAAATCAGGCTCAAAGAGATACGCTTAGCCTTGATGATTTAGAACCGAATGCAAAAGTGACAACAGATCAGATACAGGTAAAAGTGCCGGTAATTTTCAAAGAACATAAAGTATATATCGATAAAACTGCTCTTCCCTGAGCATCAAATATCGAAAAGAATGAGAATTGAACGCTCAAAGCAATAAATTTTGATACTTGAGCATCAAATCTGACTTCGATAAATTGAATGAATCATCCCGAGCATCAATCATTCTTCAGCATTACATGATGAAAAATGCTGAGGGTAGCGAATTTTGAGAAACTTCATGCACCATCTGTTTACAAGACTGTGATAAATGAAGTTGGATGAAACATGACTTTATTCGAATTCAGCACCACTGCCTGATCAGTCGAACTGAAGCTGACACCTAAAAATGCAAATGGAGTTCCGCCAGATCTGGCAGCAAAATACATGGCATGAACGCTCACGATAGAACAGGTAAAAGAACAGATGATACAACTCCCGGCGCCGAATCTATCTGATCTGTGAATTACGAATAATCCAAAGCCTACATTGAATTGGACGCCTGTCGCATGAGCAACTGCGTATGCGGTGAGCATAGATTCATGAGCACCGATAAATGTCTGAAATGTAACAAGCTTTACGCCAAGTGCAAATTTAAGCGATTGAAATCATACTTTTTCAATCAGGTCAATCAAATGAACAATTACATGAAATGATGTAAAGACTGCAACAGTTACGATAGATACGCAATCCACTTTCACATCTCTTAGCTTCACAAAGACTTTCAATTCTGCAAATATAGCCATCAGCTCGACGGAAGCCTGAACCGGATATTATATCCTACGTCCTGCGACTGAAGCTGCACCTACCGACTCTGAAGTAAAAGCTTGAAATCAGATTGATCTTAATGTATGAAGCAATAATATAAGCTTGACCTGATTGACTGAAAATACGCCGTATGTATTTTATTTCATTGCAAAAGATAAAGTCTGAAGCTGAAATTTCCAAAACGCAAAATCAAGCCTGAGTCTGACCACCGATATTGCACCGGACACCATTGCTCCGAATGTATTAACCTTCAGTGCCAATCCGTCAACACCCACAAGCATAAGCTTTAAAACGAAAATCGATGAAAATTGATTGTGATATTATGTAGTCATGCCGAAATGAGCACCTGCACCGACTAATATCCAAATAAAATCATGAATCGTACAAGGAAAAATCACATCATGAAATATGAGCTTAACTGCAAATATAGAAACAAGCACGACTGTAAATTGACTTATATGAAGTGCTTGATATGACATATATTTTGCAGCAGAAGATACGGCGGGCAATATCCAGACAGCAAATAACTGAGCCCTTAGCATAGACACACTACCAACTCCAGATATCATATCGCCGATAATTTCTTGAAGCATCAGTCCGACAGATACGACAGCATTGGCTACTATAAACTCAAATGAAACATGAGAGATAAGA
>AMFJ01016913.1_pt1 | contig 18583 bp, 17 predicted proteins | sample 427208 | NCBI WGS metagenome assembly AMFJ01 (sample SAMN02954298, study PRJNA114691) | groundwater metagenome | biome: aquatic; feature: subsurface aquifer; material: sediment; isolation source: subsurface aquifer sediment | place: USA: Rifle, CO | collected 2008-08
TCGCTATGGTGCGGCGTGAGCACGGTGTAGTCAGTCAGTGTCTGGCGCAGCGCCGTTCCGAGCATACCGTAGGCTCCAAATAGAACGAGCTTAGCGCTCATACCAGGCCCGGTGATCCGTAAACCACTGAATGGTACACTGGAGGCCTTCACGCAGCGGTACCGTGGGCTGCCAACCTAACTCTCGCTCAATCTTAGTTGTATCCATGCCATAGCGCAGGTCGTGCCCCGGACGATCTGGCACAAAGGTGATCATGTCTTCGGACATACCCATCAATTCAACAAGGAGCTTGGCCAAGCCAAGATTATCCGATTCCGCATGCCCACCCACACAATACGTTTCGCCAATTTTTCCGCTCACTAAAATCAGTTCGATGGCTCGACAATGGTCTTCAACATAGAGCCAGTCGCGCACATTCACGCCGGTACCGTAGACTGGGATTGGTTTACCCTGGAGCAAATTAGTAATTGCGAGCGGGATAAACTTCTCTGGATAATGCCACGGGCCATAGTTATTCGTGCAGTTGCTGATGGTCACTGGCAAATCATACGTATCATGAAAGGCTCGCACTAAATGATCGGACGCTGCCTTGGAGGCTGAATAGGGACTATGCGGTTGGTAGGGACTAGCTTCACTAAATTTTTCAGCAGTGTCTAACGGCAACGTGCCAAAAACTTCATCAGTAGAGACATGATGAAAGCGTTTGCTATACTCGCGCGCCGCTTGCAGCAGGACACCTGTGCCCATTACGTTGGTACGAATGAACGGAGCCGGTTCGGCAATCGAGCGATCAACATGCGATTCTGCAGCAAAGTGGACCACCGCATCACATTCATAGACCAATGGATTCACTGCGGCCGAATCACACACGTCCCCTTTAACGAACCGATAGTTCGGATGTGTCTCTAGATCAACTAGATTGGCGGTATTACCGGCATAGGTTAACGCATCCAGGTTCACAATCGAATCTGCTGGATGATGACTAAACCAATAACGAACAAAATTTGAACCAATAAACCCAGCGCCACCAGTGACTAAAAGCTTCATGCTAGCCTTTGGTTTGTTGCCAAAGCTCTGCCCCGAAGTAATCCCATGGTAAGCGCAGCTCGTCATTTTCTTTGGGATCTGCCGAAAATTGTTGATTCACCAGATACAGCATGATGCTTGGGGTATTCCAGATATTAGCTGCGCCATGCGCTACGCCACGCGGAATCAAGACTAACTGACTTTTGCCAGCACCCAGTACCATACGCATGAGGGCGCCCTTGGTTGCCGATTTCGGTCGAATGTCTTGCAAGGCCACGAGCATGCGATGGGATGGCGGTACAAACCAAATATCATCCTGGTGCGTATGGATATGCCAGGCTTTAATGACACCCGGATCCATTTCTGAAAGGTTCAGTTGCTGCAAATCAAACTTGGGAAAGTGCGGCATGACGTGTTTTGAAAACCGAGACAGTTCCAAAAAATATCCGCCATCATCCCGGAAGGTCGGCAAATCCACTATCTGGACACCAGCGATTTTTCGCTTTGGCGCATAATTTTGTTTGGTGAGTGGTAATCTAGTCATACGAAGAATAATTATTTTTCATGTTCGGCAGCCGCCTGGCCAGTCTGGGCAATGGCTTTTCTTAAGTTTTCCTTAAACACGTCCGCCGCGACGTCACCAAATTTATTACGTAAATCTGCCATCACCGTGCTATTCGCGCGCATCACGGTATCTGCCCACACCTCCCAAGCAATTTCCTTATCCGCTGTCATAGTCTCATCCCAAACGGCAATTTGCATATGATCACCTCTGGTCATTCGTCGTTTGACCTCTTCAGCCGCTAACAAGGGACGTTCACGTAATCGATCGACAAAATCTTTAGAACTGACCGTAGGTATTTTTTTTAAGTCATCACCTGTAAACACCACCGCACCAATGCGGGCTTGAATTGTATTTGCCGTGATCTTTTCTCCATATCGGCAATTCTCAACCACCGCTTGAATATGCTTAAGCATTTTATTGACCTCATTCTGTTTCACCCGACTGAGGATCAATGTAAACTCATCACCACCAAAGTGGCAGCGAATATCATAACTACGAAAACCATCCTGCAATTCCTTGCCTAGTGGTGCTAACACTTGCTGATCAACCACACCATTGCCAAACCGACTATTCAATTCCTTAAAGTGCATTATATCAACTTCAACTACCACCATGACTTCATCTGGGGTCCCCTCACGCAATAAGCGATCCCGCTCGGCCACAAACCGATCCCGCACCGTGTCTGGATCATTGTGTAGACCCGTTTTCTTATTATACATTGCTTTACGTTCTAAGGTAGCATCGTGGTGGCTCGCTTGGGCCAGGTTGGTATTCAGTTCTGCTAGATATCCACCACCACGCTCACGCAATTCGTCATGAATGGTCGCTACTACTAATCCTGCTCCGTGGTGCAATGCCAGCAATCCTTTATCAAGATTACGGTGATCCAATGATGCATACAACAGTGTGATGTCATACTCCTTTAGACCAAGCTTCCAACCTCTGGTCTTGCGGACGGCCTCCAAGGCACTCTGTAAGAGAGCCTCGGCCGCTAATCGATCGTGATCGCGATTAAAGTACGAACGAGACCGTTCCCCTCCCATACGCTTAAGGGCCCGCTCAACAATGTCCTGCTGCTCGTCTGGTAAAGTTTCCAACGTTAGATGACTGATCATTTCACCCATTGACTTATCACGGCGTTCACGGGAACCTAGTCGCGGCAAGCCTATTGGACTAATTGGTTCGGTCATTGCAATGAACGGCGGCGAAACTCGGCCGCTTTAAATAAACTCTCAAACGTTCCGGCATCAATCCACTCACCAGTAATTTTTCCGGCTGTCAATTGGCCTTTACTCAGATAAACATTGTTCAAATCAGTAATTTCTAATTCACCCCGGGCCGATGGCTTAATCGTGCGAATCACATCAAATACATCTGTGCCGTAAATATATACGCCCGTTTGCGCTAAGTTACTTTTCGGTTGCTTGGGTTTTTCTTCAATACTGAGCACGCGGCCAGATGGATTCATTTCGACCACACCAAACCGTTCCGCGTCTGGGACTTCCTTGACGAAGATTCTGGCGCCGGAGGTAAACTGACGCACATCCTCGCTGAAGTCATATTCGTAGATATTATCACCCAAGATCATCATACAGCTATCACCACCCACAAACGTCTCGGCCAGTGATAACCCTTGGGCTAAGCCAGCCGGTTTATCCTGAATTTCATAGGTAAAACGGCAGCCAAATTGCGTGCCAGAACCGAGATAATTTAAAAAATCTCCAGCATGCTCTGGTGCAGCGATAATCAGAATTTCTGTGATACCGGCCTTAAGTAAGGTCTGCAGCGGAAAATAAATCATTGGCTGATCATAAATAGCCAATAACTGCTTACTAGTCACTTTGGTTAATGGGGATAATCGTGAACCGCTACCGCCGGCTAGAATGATTCCTTTCATAGCGAGAAACGTACCACAAAATAGCCAAATTAGCAAGCCACACCCAGCCGAAAGCAGTGAGGGGCCAAAGCACAGAAATAAAACCTGTGGTCAAGGCATTTCCAATCCACGCCAGCAGTAACCACACGGTGAAGGCGATGGTTGTGTCACGCCAATAGGGCATTAGTTTCCAAATATTTTTTTCCATAGGTAGGTGATAGTAATAGGGTGTTGTACGGCAACAACGGTGATAGAGCGTACTTTAATTCCAAGTGAGGTTGTTTCTAAACCGGGCGCAGACAGCAGAAATTCCAGTTCATTCGGTCGTCGTTGATCAATACCCGTTAAATCAAAGGTGGCAGTCGCAGTAGTCCAGCTGCGTAGCCGAGTTGGCCCGGTATATTGCCCGCTGAGCACATAACTCAACCCGTCGGGGTCAGTGTATTGGCTAATCGGGCGCAATCCAAACCAGGGATCAAAGGCTTCCGCACCGGGCAGGGCAAAATACGAATCTGATAGCGCGAGCGTATCGTTCTGTGGGATCGTCACCGCATAGTCATACTGTGGAATTGGGTTTATCCAGGTATATGGCGTATTCACTTTATTGACATGCAACAAACGATTATACATGGTCAGATCACCTACACCATATGGATGCTTAGCCACCACGGTCAGCCAATTACTGTCGGATTGCAACGTTGTCGGTGTGAGATTCAACTGCGCACCGGTCGCTACGTATTCTTCACTCCCAGCCAGATGAATGGATTTGCTAATCACAAAGCGTTCTTGGTCGGATTGAATAGCGGTGATCAAAATATCATCATTCGTTTCAACCTTGATGTGGTAGACACCATCAGTTACATTCGGTACGGCTAGCTGAAGTGATCGTGGACCAGTCGATTGTCCGGTGATACCGATCTCACCATCATCAGCCAGAATTTCCTGAGCAATGAATTGATCCTGTTGGTAGAGAGCAACAGTAACCGGATCTTCCCCGCTGGTATAGTTAATATCTTCGACTGTAACTTGAACAGTGAGCGTTTCAGCGGCCGCGTACGTGTAAAATTCATGCGCCCCGCGCAACGTCGTGGTGATGTGACTACCATTGGTTGAATTCGCCTGGTAACTGGGGTCAGTAAAAGCTAGATCGGGCGAGATCAAATAACTACCACCTCGTACGGTCGTCGGTGGTTTGGCTAGAAATTCCTCAATTGAAGTGTAGGTTGGATCACGCTGCAAGAGGATGTATTGATCATTTTCTATGCGATCCCAGTCGCTATTATCTACCAATTTATTTTCCAAGGGCTGTAACGTGTAATCAAACAACTCTGGATCAGCCGTGCGTTTCACGCCTAATTCAACAAGAGTTTGACTGGGATTTTGATATTCTAGCTGCACAGTGACCGCATCATAGGCACCAGGTAATGTAACGGTAGTATAGGCCGGACCATTGACGATGCGCTGGTAGGTTTCACCATTCGACAAATTTTCTTCACGATCTAACGCCCGACCATGTGGGCCAAATAAATCGATGGCTTGCGGTGTTGTGCGAAAATTGTACGTCAATTCCAACGTGCCATCCCCACCCACGTAGGCGTAAGCGGCATAGGAAAAACTCAACATGATCACTGCACCCAACACCAGCCGATACCACTTCATGCGAGCTAGTATATCTGCCTTGCCAAAATGGCGCAATAGTGGTATAGTCTGCCTGTTTTATGCATAGTGTAGTCGTCCCAATTCATAACGAAGCTGCGTCCATCGTGGAGCTGCATCAGCGTTTAGTACAGGTGATGTCGAAACTCCAACAGCCGTTTGAGCTGATTTTTGTGAATGACGGTAGTACGGATGAATCCGATTCCATCCTCAAGGGGCTGCAGCCGCTAACGACTATTACGTTTCGCAAAAATTTTGGTCAGACCGCCGCACTGGACGCTGGTATCAAACAGGCTAAAGGTGATTTGGTGATCACCTTAGACGGAGATTTACAGAATCCACCAGAAGAAATTCCCAAATTGATTGAGTATTTGCACCAGCACCAACTCGATGTCGTATCCGGCTGGCGCAAGGAACGTAAAGACAACATCATGAAAAAAATTGTCTCTCGTGGGGCGCACCGCTTACGATCATTGTTTCTCAATGATGGGATTCATGATTCCGGTTGTACCTTGAAAGTGTACCGGCGCAGTTGTTTTCAAGATGTGGATTTACACGGTGAAAGCCATCGGTTTATTCCGGCCATTTTGAAATTATATGGTTTTTCGGTTGGTGAAGTGCCAGTGGAACATCGCCCACGGCAGGCCGGGCGAACCAATTATTCCAATAATCGTATCCTCAAGGGGTTTGTCGATATTATTGGCTTATGGTTCTGGCGAAATTATTCACACCGGCCATTGCATTTGTTTGGCGGCCTCGGCGTGACGTTAGTAGCACTCGGTATGGCACTGTTAGTTGTGCTAGCGGTTTTGCGGTTAGCATGGCAATATCCCCTATCCACCAGTATCTGGCCCTTGGTGGCGGTGTTGAGTATTGTGGCTGGTCTGCAGCTGTTTATTACTGGATTAGTGGCTGAAGTTCTGACCAAAACCTATTATCGTGAAGGCCGTACACCCTACACCGTCAAATCTGTCAGCCGGCATGACTAAGCCAACTGTGTTGGTGATTGCACCGACGCCATATTTTTCAGATCGTGGTTGCCATATTCGCATCTACGAGGAACTCAAATTAATTGAACAGTTTGGGTATCAAGCCCAACTTGTGACCTATCCCCTTGGCCGAGACTTGGGAGCGGTGACGATTCATCGGACAAAATCTTTACCATGGTATCATAAAACCACGGCCGGACCAGCCTTAAGTAAACTACTGTTGGATGTGTTTTTACTCGTGCTAGCCAGACGAATAACAAAACAGTTACGACCACAGATCATTCATGCTCATCTTGCCGAAAGCATGTTGATTGCCTGTTGGTTAAAACTGCAATGGCGTATTCCTATTGTACTTGATTTACAAAGCGTGTTTGATATCGAATTAAAAAGTTATGGTGGCATGTGGAAGATATGCGCACCAATTGCAAAACTCTACGAGCGATGGGCCATTGCTCAAGCAGACCATGTGATCGTCAGTAATGAAGCTGCTGCCAAAATTTTAAAAGAACGGTATCCTGATAGACCGGTTGTGGTATTGGCAGATGGTATCGGCCAAGTCCAGACTACACCGATCGAAAAAACCTATGACATTGTCTACAGCGGTGGGCTCGGCAAACAAAAAGGGACTGATCAACTTATCGATATCTTGAAAAAAGTTTCTACAAAAAATATCTTAATTATTGCCAGTGATCCCGGTGATGTTTGGAAAAAGAAATTACGGTATCGTACTTGGATAAATCGGATACCCTACGAAGAACTATTGCCCACATTGGCCCAAGCTAAAATCGGTATTGAACCGAAGCCAATTGAATCAACCGAGGGCAGCGCCAAAGAGCTGAATTATATGGCCGCTGGAGTTGTGCCGGCACATACCAGTGACGACGTACAAAAATTACTCAATGATGAAACCTGGTATGAAAAAAGACATTTTGAAATTTCGCAAAATATTTCGGACCATTTATGGAGCCGTCAACAACTGACTCTAAAAAAAGTGTATGAGTCTTGTACGACGTAACGCCGAGATTCTCCTTGGCACAGAATTTCTCACTAGACTATTACTTTTTTTTGTCGTCATTCAACTAGCGAATGGGTTAGGTGATGAACGGTATGGCGAACTGGCCTACGTATTCGCTATTGCCAATTTATGTGTTGTTTTGGCTGACTTTGGATTGCATACCTACACCACTCGTTTGTTGGCTCAATCAGAAGCGAATTGGTTCAAGCAACGTCGCTCTATTGTTCTTCTTAAAATTATTGGATCGATTTTGGCTTGGGTACTCACACTCTTTATCGTATCCCTCACCAATCATCTCTCGCTTGTAGTTATTGTAGCAGGTGCGTTAGCTATTGTGGCTACCAATGGACGAATGTTTAGTGAAGCTATTGCGCGTGGCCAACAAGCCATGCACCTGGAAGGCTATAGTAAAATTATCCATGCGGTTATTCAAGGTACGGCCTTACTTACAGCGATTTACCTGACTAACTCATTGCTCACCATTGCAATGGTCTATGCCATCACGTCGATGATGGGCTGGTTGGTGAGTGTCTGGCTCGTCCGACGACCATTCATGAATACATTCACTGGTGAGCACACCGCCTTGACCAAGCTTCTACCACTAGTAACGCCATTTGCCCTGAGCATCGCCATCAATGCTCAGTTTAATTATTTCGATTCAGCGGTGCTTGGTTGGTTTTACCCCAAGGCAGTAGTAGCCTGGTACACAGCTGCCTATAAACCAATCTTCTTTCTCACCGCCTTAGCCGGTTTGATTATTACGGCATTCTTCCCTCAAATTGTTACCCTCTGGCAAAATCATAATGTTGTTGAAGTTCGTAAAACTATTCAACGACTGCTCATGATCACAACTTCTTTAGGTTTGGTGATTGCGTTGGCTGGATCTTGGTTAGCCAAACCGTTGATTGATTTGCTCTATATTCCAGAGTATAGCCCAGCTACCCTACCGTTTATTATTTTGTTGTGGAGCACAGTGTGTATTTTTATCTGGGCACCACTCGGCAACAGTCTACAGGCCTGCGGTTTTGAAAAAGCCTACACCAAGAATTTTATCATTGCCGCTATCATAAATGTACCACTGACTGTCTTGTTGATATGGCAATACAGCTTGATCGGCGCAGCCATTGCCACTGCCATCACGAATCTCAGTTTAGTCGTATTAATGGCCAAGGATGCCCGGCGCTTTTTATGGAAAAAAACCGCGTAGCGATTAGCTTACTGAACTGGAACGGTGTAGAACTCACTACCCAGTGTGTCCAAGGATTACTGCAGCACCAGGTTCCGGCAGATCTATATATTCTAGATAACGGTTCAGAACAGAATGAAGCCGCCACACTAACCCAACGCTTCCCGAGTGTGGTCAGTGAACGATCAGAAAAAAATTTAGGTTTCACGGGTGGCAATAATTATTGGATTAACCGTCTGCAGGATCAGTACGATTACATCGTGTTATTGAACCAAGATACTATCGTCACTGGGGACTTCATCACAGCGATGGTGACCGTAATGGATACAGACCGTGCGGTGGCGGCCTGTGGACCAACCGGTGGAAAAATTTCGTTGTGGACCGGAAAAGTGTACAGTGATGAGGGTGACGATGTGATTATTGGCTACTGCTGTCTGATGCGAACCAGTGTATTAAAACAGATTGGTCCTCTAACGGAACGCTATTTTGCCTACTACGAAGAAGCAGATTGGTGTTGGCGGGCACGGCTGGCTGGCTATCGTTGCCAAGTGGTGCCAACCACCACTTTGCGGCATATCAAAAGTGCAGCGTATCGAACCTACTACAATGCTCGCAACATGGTGTGGTTCATGAAACAATTTGCCTCACCACTTCAACTGGCTTACTTTTTTTGTTATTATTTTACTATCTTCTGGATTGAACGGTTACGCAAGAGGTCACGCCTGACCGATTTATGGAAAGCGGCTAAAGATGGTTGGTTATGAAGTATTCCATTATTATACCAGTGTACAACGACCGCCACATTACCCTGTGTCTAAACAGTTTGGCACAACTGCACGGTGGTTTAGACTATGAAGTGATCGTGGTGGAAAATGGCCTCACTGACTGGATTCAACCATTGGTTGTCGACCTCGGTTTTCGCTATGTTCAAGAACCAATTACCGGTTCGTATCAAGCCCGCAATAAAGGGATCGCGGTGGCGAGCGGAGATGTATTAGTTTTTACCGATTCCGATTGTGAAGTCACTCCCAATTGGCTGCAACGCATTGATCAAACCTTGGCGGATGACCGGATTGCTGGGGTGATGGGTTTTTCAGCGGGAGCACCGAGTACGCGTGTAGCGGCTTTGGAACAGTTAATGTACGAAGCCAATATTGCCAACTTTACTACTGAACACGACCTTAAACGAGTTGACACCAGAAATTTGGCTATTCGCCGTTCGGTGATTCAACGAATAGGTTCATTTCATGCGGCCTTCCAGTATGGTGGCGATATGGAATTTGGAGCTAGGGCGCATGCGGCTGGTTTTCGCGTTGTCTATGATGACCAACTTATTGTAGTGCACCATAATGTCAAACATTTGAATCCGCTGTTACTGAAGCGAGTGAGACAAAATTATGGCAATATGACCATTGTCCAACTGCACGACCGTGAGTTTATATCCACCTACTTTCCTCACCTGTTACGTTACCAAGCATCACTGAGTAGTCGTTGGTTGTATGTTTGGTATAAAGGTATAGTCGGAATTGGTTGCCATGTCTCTGATGTGATCATCAAACTATTACCAATCCGTCTTGGTTATTTCTATTTCAAAATGATGAATGTACTAGCCATGCGTTTAGGACAATTAAGTTTTGTGCTTGGTAAAACGGTATGGTAAGCGTGATTGTCTTGTCCTGGAATGCTCGCTCAGAAGTGATGGCTTGCGTGCAGTCATTGCTTGCCGCCTGTCGCAATATTGAGCATGAGCTTATTGTCATTGATAACGGTTCTGGTGATGATAGTGTATCGTATCTCAGAATGGTTTCTGATATACGCCTGATCGAGAATCCAACAAATCTCGGATATGCCGACGGAAATAATCAGGGGTACACCTTGGCTAAAGGGGAATATATTTTACTATTGAACCAAGACACGATCGTCAATCAAGCTGCGATGACAGCCATGATCAATTGGTTAGATCAGCACGCTGACTACGGTGCCGCCACAGTAAAACTACTCAATCCTGACGGATCAACTCAATATTATATGCATCGGCGTTTTCCAAAATTACCTGTGTTGCCGTTAGCGCTGCTCCACAAACGCATCAAAGGTTTTCAACCACACAGTGTGAAGCAGTATCTCTACTTAGATAAGGATTTCTCTTCCGATTTTGACATTGATCAGGCAGCGGGCTCCTGCATCCTGGTGCGGCGCCAAGCTATTACAGAACTTGGTGAGCTGTTTAATGCTCAGCACTTTCCGCTGTATTACAATGATGTGGATCTGTGTCGACGCCTATGGCAGCATGGTTGGAAAATTCGCTGTCTCTGTTCCGTCTCAATCACCCACCTGAAGGGCACGAGTGTGCGCAAGGTACCGCGCTGGCGTAATACGAAAATTTATCTGCACGCCGTCTGGAACTATTTCAGATCCTCCGGTGTAAAGTGAAATACTAGTACTCCAGTCTCGGCCACCTCATTGATCTGGTCGAAGCGGTTGGCAACGTAGGTTTTAATATTATCCCGCAGATGCCGCTGATGCGTGGCATTATAGATTACCCAACCGCCGTTGGTACCACGCTTAGTCAAGGCTTTAAATTCTGGAAGCGTCAGACTTTTGTAGCCGCCTAATTTATACACGGGGATACTCGAATCTGGCCAATAGTAAAAGCGCGGACCTTGCATAAGGACAACTTCGCCTGGTTGAATGCGTTCGGCCACGTAGGCATAGGCAGTACGCATATCGGGATAATCCGTTTCATACGAAAACGATACCACTGGCCCAGTGAGTATTGCCAAGGGAATAATTAAGCTATATCGCAACCAAATGGGTCGCGGCAATAACTCAAACAAAAAGCGCAGGGTAGTGACCATACCTACAACCATCATCAGACTAATCATTGGTATAACCACGCTCACATAGCGTTGTGCATCCCAACGGTGGCTAAAGAAGGTAAAATAGACTAACACTACCACACCAGTAATAGCACTGACACCAATAAAACTACGCACCTGTCGCACCGCCATACCCAACCCGATCACCGCAAAACCGGCAGCAATGGCTGGCACTTGCCAGGAGCTAAATAAATCAAGCATGTACGACCAGTGCGGTAGGGTGCGAATAATGGCCGCATCAAGCGGCAAGACATTGATACCCAGGACGGTGAGGATAAGCGCTATCGTTCCGAGTGCTGCTCCAATAATCCAGGCAAGCGTCCAGGGCCGATCAACTGGCTGTCGATTCACTAAAAATAGGGCCATGCGTACAGTCACATACACAGCTAGCGCTGCTAATAACGCTAACGTTAATTCTTTAAAAATCAGTACGGCTACACCAGCGGTGCTGGCCGCCGCCACGCCATACAGCAGACGTTTTTTCCAACCCTGACTTTCGATCAGTTGATAGATGGTAAACACCAGTACGATACTCAATACCATCAACATACTGTACATTCGCACGTAACGGGATAACCCAATACTGAGCTGATCAAACGCTAGCACTAATCCCGTACCATAAGCAATCAATTCGTGTTTAGATATTCGTAATACAATCAGGCTGGTGATGGGAATCAAGAGTATCCCCCACAGTGCCGCAGGTAAACGGGCGGCGAATTCGTTTTCGCCAAACACGACGATACTCCCGGCCACCTGATACATAAACAATTTGGCACGTTCGTACGGCTTATCACCGGCTTCCGCATAATAATCCCAGCGCACCCAGTCGCCAGTTTTTAACCAACCAACAGCCGCTTCGAACTGATAATATTCGTCGTTATATAAATTCACCTCACCTAAATTCGGTAAACGCAACACGCCGGCCAAGACCGTAATGGCTAGAATCAGACCAAGCTTGCGGACTAGACTTTTCATCAGCTTTTAAGTATAATCGAGCGGTTCAACTATGGCAAGACGAATCGCGGTAATCGGTTTAGATGGCGCCACCTTCGACCTGTTAGATCAACTGATGGAGCAAGGGATCATGCCAAATCTGCAGCACTTGTGTCGTGAAGGCACCAGGGCGTGTTTGCGTTCCACGATACCACCCTACACTGCACCAGCCTGGACCACCTTTGCCACCGGTGTGAACCCAGGTAAGCACGGTTGCTATGATTTTTTACTGCCGACCAACGACCTCGAACGGTTCGATTTATGCAACAGCACCCATATTCAAGTGCCAACTCTGTATGAACTGTTGCACCAAGCCGGCAAGCGATCAATTTTAGTCAACTTACCAAATTCATACCCACCAAAATTAGAGTCGCCAACCATCACCGATATGCTTACGGTGGGCGATAATTGTGTCTTTCCTGAATCACTGAAACAGCGCTACCCTAGTTTACAGCACTATCGCCTAGCTCCCAATGAAGAGCTACAGGTGAAAGGCAAGCTGAGTGAGTACGTGGATGATATCGTGGCTGTTGAACAAGGGCATATGGTTGGTGTAAAAGACCTCTGGCGACAGGAACCGTGGGATTTGTTCTACTACCTATTCTCATCGACTGATTGGATATCCCATGCCATGTTCGACAAATTAATGGACGGTTCATTCCCGAAAGCCTACGATCTGTTTCGCTACATTGATGAGCAGCTCGGTTGGTTTATGAATCACCTGCCCACCGACACGCATCTGTATGTCTTATCCGATCATGGATTTAAGGTATACCACCACACGTTCTATTTTAATAAATGGCTCGAACAACAGGGGTATCTCACCACCAAGTCGGCACCGGCGCAACGGTTTCACCAAAACATCAGTAAGCAAGATGACCAAAAAAGCCAGTTGCAAAATAAAAAACGCTTCTCGGTGAGCATCAGCGGTCGAATGATGCAGCTATTGTCGGCAGTGAAGCCGATCGAACGTCTGGCGCGGTGGTTTTACCATACAATTGCTAAACCATTTCTGCCGATTAAATTTAACCTGGACGTGACGATTGATTTTGAAAAAACGACCGTGTGTTTTCCAAAAGGGCGCACCATGACGGCGATCTATATCAACGACGGTCGGAAATATAAGCAAGGCAAACCGATGACTGATGCGCAATATTTGCAGCTGCGCACCGAGGTCAAAACCAAATTGGAAAATCTGTGCGGTCCGGATGGCCAGAGAGTGACGCCACGCGTCTACACCAAAGAGGAAATCTATGGCACAGTTATACCAGAACGCTGTCCGGATTTATTTTATGAATTTGGTGAGTATTGGTTTGTTGGTCAGTTTCATTCCAGTGAATTGTTTATTGATGAAGTATCGAGTAAACATGGACCAGTCGGGATGTTGGCTATTTGGGGCAACAACGTGAAGGCACAACAGCTATCGGAACAGCAGATTGCCAGCATCATGCCCACTATCCTCCATGACTTTGATCAATCGCTCCCCGCAGATTTAGATGGTGTGGTGCTGCCGATTTTCAAGACCGCTCGACCAGTCCGCCACACTGATCTGCTTGATTCAATTCGTCTCTGACTATGGACTCACGCACCCTGATTATTGGTTTAGACGGTACTACCTTCCGAATTTTGGATCCACTATTGCAACAGGGTAAATTGCCGCATCTGAAAAAGTTCATTGAGCGTGGTGTGCGCGGAACGTTATTGTCTACCAAACCACCGGTGACCGTACCCGCCTGGACGACCTTTGCTACGGGTGTGCATCCGGGCAAACACGGCTGTTATGATTTTTTTCTCCCCGGTAAAACCATTCGTGATTTTCGACCAGCGACTAGTGCTGAAATCAAAGTACCGACCTTTTATGAATTACTACATCAGGCCGGCAAAAAAACCATTTTAGTAAACTTGCCGAATTCGTATCCTCCGCGTCTCGCCGACCAAACCATCATTACCGATTTCATGACCTATGGCGAAGACTATATTTTCCCCAAATCACTGCTGACCAAATATCCAAGCCTACAAAACTATAAATTAAGTCCCGATGAATCACTGAAACTGACGAAACCATTGCCGGAATATATCCAGCATATTGTAGATATTGAACGTGATCGTGTCACGGCCGTGAAGGAACTGATTCTGGGGGAACAGTGGGATCTATTTTTCTTTCTGTTTTCCTCCACCGACTGGGTATCGCACCTGGCCTTTGCCGATATGGTCCAAGGCAAAGAACCTACCGCCATGAAAGTGTTTGATCTGGTTGATGAATTTTTTGGTTGGGTTGAGCAACAGCTGCCGCCAGATTTAACTATTTACGTTTTGTCTGATCACGGCTTTACGTATTACACGGAACTGTTCTACATTAATCGCTGGCTTGAACAGCAAGGCTATCTCACCACCACTACTGGTGCCGGCAAGTTTGAAGAACAGGCCACCGCCCGCCGACGTAGTTTAGATGCGGCCCGGTCAAAAAAACGCTGGCGCATTCGTCTGACCAAACGTCAACTCAAAACCTTGTTCTTCCATCCAGCCATCGAGCGCGCGGTTAAGTGGTTGTATAACCATGTCATTAAACCATTTATCCCGATTCACTTTGATGTGAACATCGGTATCGATTTAGATAAGACAAGAGTCTGTTTTCCACGTGGCGCCATGCTGCAAACGTTATATCTGAACTATGCTGGAAATTTTTCGGAAGGGCTGATTCAGGATAAAGCAGAATATGATCGCATTCGTGGTGATGTCAAAACAAAACTCGAAGCCCTGTACACGCCGTCTGGTAAACGGGTCACCGAGCATGTCTATACCAAGGAAGAGCTGTACGGCGACCATCCCCCGCTGCCATCGCCAGATTTACACTGTGCCACCAAAGATGTCTGGATTGTCGGACACCTCCATGCCCAAAACGTCTTCGAACAGCATATTTCCAATAAGCATGATGAGTTAGGTATCTTCCTTGCGGCCGGGCCTACTATCAAACCTGGTCAGTTAGCTGATGCTTCAATCGCAGATATCATGCCCACCCTGTTATATCAATATGGCTTTGCGATTCCTCACAATCTCGATGGTAAAGTGTTGCCGATTTTCTCACAGCCGGTGATGCAACGGGTATCCACTGATATTTTAGATGGGATTCAGATATGAAGACAGCCACTAACCAAAGGGTTGTCGTCATTGGGCTCGATGGCTCGAGCTGGGATTTGGTGAATCTGATGATGTCTGAAGGTCGTTTGCCAAACCTAAAAAAAATGCAAACCGCTGGCGTGTCCGCCACGATGCTGTCGACGTATCCCGCCCATAGCGCACCGGCTTGGACCAGCTTTGCCACTGGTTTGTATCCCACCCAGCATGGCTGTTTAGATTTCCTGGTGGTCAAGGATGATCTTACTGATGTGGATTTGATTGACAGTACCAAAATTACCACTGAAACCATTTATGAAACAATGGTCCGCCATAAGCGGAAACCAATTTTGATTAACTTGCCGAACACTTTTCCGCCCAAACTGCCTAATGACATTACCATTACCAGTCTGATGACCCGTGGTGACCATTACATTTATCCAGCATCGTTGAAAGATACATATCCGTCTCTCCAGCAATATCGGCTATCACCCAATGCCAAATTGCGCTCAACGAATAACTTTACTCCGTACATAGAAGATTTATGCGCGCTGGAACAAGACCGCATTGCCGGTGCCAAAGATTTGTTCAGTAACGAACCGTGGGATTTTTTCTTTTTCTTATCGTCTGGGACAGATTGGGTGTCTCATGTCGTCTATGACAAAGCCCTCCGTGAGCGCTACCAACCAGCCTGGCAGATGTGGGATATCATGGATGATTTTATTGGCTGGACGATGCAACGTCTGGACAAGGACACGACGTTACTGGTGATGTCTGATCATGGGTTTAAAGTTTATGATGAAATATTTTATTTGAACCGCTGGTTAGAAGACCAAGGCTACCTCACTACCAGCTCCGGTGCTGGTTCGTTTCAACAGAGTCATACAAAACTATCGCGGGAAATTGAGGCAGTACAGGGCAAACGCAGACAGATTAAGATTGGCAAAAAATTAAGAAACTTCCTGAAGTCATCAGCGACCCTGGAACGATTAGCCAAATGGTTTTATCATCATATCTTCAAACGCTTTGTGCCTGTGAATGTTACTGTTGATCTCACCTTGGATTTGGCTAAAACGAAAATTGGTTTTCCGCGTGGTTCCATGGCGAGTATGTTGTATGTCAACGATGCCAGTCGCTTTCAACATGGCTGTGTGCCTGCTGAACAACGCCAGTCACTCCGCGATGAACTGGTAGTAAAACTCAGACCCCTCGTAGAAGAAGTGCACACCGCCGAGGAGTTGTATGGCGACGCTGCTCTGTTACCCAATGCACCAGACTTATTTTTAAGCTCTGACCGTTACTATTTATCTGGCTCTCTACACTCAGCAGCACTCTATGAAAAAACGACGAAGAATTATCACGACAAACGCGGGATGTTTTTGGCCTATGGTGCGGCGATTGATCACCGTGATTTGCCAACGACTTCCATTATGCAGATGGCGCCGACGATTATGCAAGCCATGGGTTTACCGTTACAACCGCAGCATCGCGGACAACCGATGGATATCTTTACTGCTGCCTTCCAGCAGCACACCAGTGAACACCGCCAGTTGGATACAATGATTGATGATTTAACGATCTAATATGTCTGAAGGCAACTACGTTTTACGCGTCATGACCCGACTGATCTCCACCCGGTTGGTGTATCGCGTCTTGGCGGCCATATCAGTCATCATCATCTCAAACTATTTGATTGCTGACCCCAAACTAGCCGACTCGTTCGATTTAGCGACCTCGATTGCCAGTATTATCATGATTGCTAGCGAAGTGGGTATGAGCATGGTGCTAATGCGGGCCCATGCTAAGCATACCGCTGCCGACATGGAGCGGTATTATGGCACCGCACTGACGATCGAGACTATCGCCTGGGCCGTTATTTTTGTCGGCCTGGTTGGTGGCTATGCCTTGTTTAATGGGTTCAATACCATGTTTTGGTTGCTCGCCATTATGGCATTAAATCAAGCGGCCATTCAGTATCGTGTGCCGATTCGATCCATTTATCGGTCGAGTCGCAGCGGTGAGCGGATTAGCTATCTGGAAATCGTTGATGGTTTGAGCAAAGTGTTGGGTATTGCCGCGATTACCTACCTCGTCGACACCGTGAGCACCGGCGCCTACTGGATTGCTGCCTGGTACACCGGCACCACCATATTCTTTATCCTAATCTATTTATTGTATTCGTTTAAGTTGGTCAAACCGGCCTTTGATCGTGGGTTAATTAGATTACTGCTCAGCCAAGGAGTGTGGTTTTGTGCCCAGGCCTTAATTACCACAGTGTATTTTGAACTGGGGAAATGGATTCTCCGTTTTTACCAAATCAGCGGCTGGGCAAACATTGCCGATGGTGATATCGCACGTTATGGTGCGTCTTCACGTATTGTGGTGTTTTTTTTGGTGTTTCACCGGATCGGTTTGCAAGTCATTACGCCGTATCTCTATAAAACCTATCCCGAACAACTCGAACGCTATCGCCACATCGTGCAGTGGTCTACCCGCTATATGACTGCCGGTGGCATTATTGTTGGCGTGTTGATCTTTGCGCAAGCTGATTTAATCATGCACTTGTTGTACAAACCAGCCTTTTGGAATGCCGTTCCAGCTTTACAGTTATTCGCCACCTTTTTTATTGTGCATTTTATTGGCGTAACCTCTAGCCAGATATTCGCCACCACTGATAACCAGCCGCTGCGGACCAAGCAAGAGGCCTTGGCGGTCATTGGAAATGTCATCCTAGCGGTGTTGCTTATTCCTAAATTTGGCTTCTTGGGTGCTGCCCTCGCTGCCTTAGTTGTTGAGGTAATCTCGCAAGCTATTTTCTATGTCATCTCCCGCCGCATTATCCACGCACCGATCCTCAAAACGTTAGGGCACATTGTCCCGGCTGTCTTGGCAGGCGGGGTGATTGCTGGCAGCTTACTTGTAGCCAAACCGTTTTGGACAATTTACACTGGTTCCAAGGTAGAAATTGTCGTTACTGGCGCCGTCGTCTCACTCGTCAGCCTGGTGGCGTATGCTGGTTTATTGTATCTATTCCGTTTCTTCAAACGTGAAGATTTCCAACTGTTGAAGTCCGCCCCCGCTCCAGCTGATATTCAGGCTGATTGACGAAATATAAAAGTGTCGTGAAGGTATTGAACCATTACGGTGGGGTTGACAGACTCAATTAAATATGGTAATAGACGGATAGCCTGTAAGCGTGTTTCTGTCCGCAACCTTGGTGTTGTTGACGAACTCCTAATAGGTGTTCGTTGACAGCATCATCACAACCCAAAAGGCCTTAGGAGGGC
>AMFJ01007655.1_pt1 | contig 18567 bp, 18 predicted proteins | sample 427208 | NCBI WGS metagenome assembly AMFJ01 (sample SAMN02954298, study PRJNA114691) | groundwater metagenome | biome: aquatic; feature: subsurface aquifer; material: sediment; isolation source: subsurface aquifer sediment | place: USA: Rifle, CO | collected 2008-08
ATTGGCATAAATTAAAACTTTTCAGACAGCTTCAGAAAAAAGCATAATTATCTTTTATACAATTTATACTAGAAAATATTATAGCATATTTATGCTGTATTTGTGATATGGACAGGATTTTGGCATTACATTTTGTTTTAATCAGCATTTTCCAGTTTTGTTATTCTTGCAGATTTAATAGCAGAGGCAATTTTATTAATTACATATTTTTTATGTTCGTCAAATTTATCAAAATTTATAGTTGTGCTGATTTCTTTTAATCTGGTACTTACATCTGCTAATGGTAGTAAGATTCTAATGGAATCAGGTCTTATTACTATGCCTTTTAGCCTTTCTCCTGATGATAAGAAAGTGGAAAGGAAGTGAATAAAGTTTTCATCGTTTTGCTTTATTTTTTCTATAAAGTAATTTACCTGTCCTCTGTAACCGAGTTTTTTAAGGTTGGCTAAAACCAGTGCCAGGTTTTCGTGTTTGTATAATCTTTCGTGAGTCTCAATTTTAGTTTTCACTATTTCTCTTAATTCATATATATGTTCCTGATTAATGATCATTCTATTAAGCACACAGTTATAAACTATCAGGGAGCTTATATATAAATTGTCTTTTGTGCTGCAAACAGCTCGTTTTAATATAGTAAATCTATCATCCATACTCTCTATCATATTTAGATAATAAAGAATAATGTTGTTAATTTTATTTATTTCAATAAAGTGATAATTATATAATTTGTCTCCAAAATTGGTTAATCCAACTATAAGGCCTTCTACGTCCTCTTGAGTAATATTGTTTATAAATTTGCTGAGTAGAGAGAATTGCTCCGGGTTTACCAGACGGGTAAGAAAATCATCAATTTCGTAATTTTCAAGCTTGAATAGTTCTTCTTTAAAGCTTTCCAGATTTCTAATGCTAGAGATTGATTTACTGATTTTCTTGGAAGAGATTTTCGTATCAAGAATTGCTGATTTAAAATAAGTCTCAAAGTTACCTGAATCAGATATTGTCGGATCGATTTTGAATCTCATTATATCAGTTTCGGGTGGAGTATTTCCGCATAAATAGTCTATTTTAGGGAATAACCAGCTTAGAAGGCATTTCAATTCTTCTTCAGGCAATCTTTCTTTTTTCTGAATAATATAGCTGAAACTGCTTCTGGTTAATTGTTCCAGCGCCCCGGAATTTATGGGGTTATTTAATACTTTGCCGTAGCAGAATAATTCCTTGTTGTTCTTTATTTCATCGTAAATATACGGTTCAAAAACCTGTAGCGCTGTTATTGCTAAAAATTCAACAATATTAATCTCGTTTTTTGCCAGCTCAATATCAAATTTTAAGACATTCATATAGCGATTAATATTTCTAATGTCTTTAAAAAACCTCTTCAAACCGCAATCATAAAGTATTTTCCAATAGTCTTCAGTAAACCTGTCTTTTTCGTCTTTTAGTAATTCTTCTATTTCGGAGTGAAGCAATTTATAGACTTTGCTTTCAGGAATAGTAGGTACTACGAATGGTACCTGTATAATATCTTCAATATAATCTGCACCTGAACATCCTTTAAGGGTTTCTTCAAGCGTTTTAAGTATTACATCTTTGTTAAAAGAAAGTATATAAACTGTATTAGGAAAGTCTGCAAGTGTTTTGACTAATTGGAAGGTCTGTTTTATTTCTATACCGTTTAGGCGGTCTATATCATCAATTACGATAATGATCTTATTCTGGATAGTTTTTAAGATTTCATCTATTTCTTTTTTTATGCAGGCCAGATTTTCCTGTTCAGCTCCGTTTAAGTCATTAATGTTATGTGTTGGGTTGTGTAAATTATTTAATAAGTGAGTTAAAGAAAATGGTTGAAATATCTTTGCCACAGTCTGTAATTTGTCTCCCAGAGATTGAAACTCCGGAGAATTATAAGTTTTAAAAGTATATGATAAATGTTTGAAAAACTGAAAAACCAGTTGATTTTGTTCTGTAAAGTTCCAGGGATTAAACTTAATAATAATAGGTTTTTGCTCTTTGTCTTTTGATAGAGAATTAATATGCTCCATAGCCATGTTTATAATTGAGGTTTTTCCAAATCCCCAATTGCCGTATAGTCCAATTACCAGATTATCCTGCGATTCATGCCAGACTATTGATTTTGCTAGAGATTTGGCAAAATCACTTCTTCCAAGTGTATCTTCTTCAAACGATTTAATTGGTTTATCTGTAAGAAACATATTCTATCCATCCTCTAACATTGTTATTTATTATATAATATTTAGTAAATTTATATAAGTATGTTTATTTAAGTTAAATTTATAAGTTGCTTAGTAGCATTATTGTATTTTTAGAGTTAATTTTTAGGATTGCGAGCAGTATTATGAAGGTTAAAAAACTTATCGTTTCATCTTTAATTATTTGTGGACTCACTCTCTCGGCAAGTTTTGCCAATGATGTTCAGAATATTGAACAATCTGCTGTAAATAATCAGATAAATAAAGAATTGTTCTATAATTTTAGCTATCAAGAATTAGTGGAATTATCTAAAACAAAGGATCCCAAGGGTATTTTAAGAGAAAAGCTGGATTATATCCTATATAATCCAATAGTTGATAATTCAATTAGCTCAGGTGAAAACATACAATTGCAAAAAGACCCTGAGATAGGTGAATTTATCAGGTTTGCTAGTTGGAATATTGAAAGAGGCATAAATATTGATGCTATAAAAATGATATTTACTGATTCTGATAAATTGTTTTCAACTATAGAATCTAAAAATAAGCCAGAAGTAATAAAACTTCTTAAAGAGGAAGCCGAAATTCTTAAAAATGCTAACATTTTGATTTTAAATGAGGTTGATGTCGGCATGCCAAGAACTCAATATAGAAACGTAGTTGAAGAAATGGCACAGGCACTTAAGATGAATTATGCTTATGGAGTGGAATTTCTGGAAGTTGATCCTGCACATCTTGGCTTAGAAGATTATAAATGGTCAGAAGAAAGATTTTTATTCCCTGATAAAGAGAAAATTCAGATAGATAAAGCTAAATATAGAGGGCTCCATGGAACAGCTATTCTTAGTAAGTATCCACTAAAGAACTGTAGAATAGTTAGATTGCCGCAAGTTTATGATTGGTTTGATGGTGAGACAAAGAGAATTTCAGAGCTTGAAATTGTCAAACGGCATGCTGCTGAAAAAATATTTAGAGAAGAAATGATAAGAGAAATTCGTCAGGGTAGCAGGATGGCATTACTTGCTGATATTGAAGTGCCAGGCCTGGATGAGCCTATTACTATAGTTGCACTTCATCTTGAAAATAGGTCTGTTCCAAAAGGTCGCAGAAAACAGATGGTTGCCCTTTTAAAAAGTATTGATGAAATAAAAAATCCTGTTGTGATGGCGGGTGATCTTAATACTACCACCTGGGATGGTACCCCTACCAGTATAACCAGAGAAATTAAGAAAAAGCTTAAGGATCCTGAATTTATTGCTAAAACAACTTTATCAGTTATTTTTCCACCTGTAGGAATGGTAAATTCAGCTTCATTTGCGACAAATTTTGTCAGAAAACATTCTGATCCAACTGTAAAAAATATACCAATTATTGCCCCAAATAAAGAAAGAGCTTTATTTGAAAAAATAAAAGATACTGAGTTTAAAGATGACTATAGATTTGATTTTAGGGGAGTCAGATGTAAATCTACAAACAGCAAAGTTGGAATGCTGGCCAATTCTAATGAGCGTCGGCTTAGGGGATTTGTACCGACTTTTATTTTCGAAAGACCATTGCACTTTGGTAAATATAAATTGGACTGGTTCTTTGTAAAAGCTTATTTAAAAAATCCAAAAGATAAAAAAGGCCCATATAAATTAGCGCCTCATTATGGCAGAACTTTGTTTGACTTAAATTATAGTTTTGAGTCTCCATTAGCTGATCATGTGCCAATAACTATTGACCTGCCTATTAATGAACCTTCAGAATTTATAGATTGTGAAGAAGATGAGCAGGAAGATCAAGATGATTTGTTAGAAGATTTATTAGAAGATAATATTTATTAACTGTTAAGAATATATCTAAAAACCTTGCATTTTCTTGAAAATATGATAATATGGTATTTAGGTACTACAATACTGCTTCAAGAAAGGAATGATTTAATAGCATAAATTGCAAAATGCCAATGTTCTTCTTTAATTAACAGGAGGTAGAATTATGATTAATCCTGGAAATGCAGATTATATTGCAACTTATAATGAAATTAAAGATGTTTTGGATGTAATGGAGCAGATATATGACTCATGGTTAACTACATTAAAAGAAAAGAAAACTAATATAAAAAGGGTTAATTTAAATGCTATTGCTGAGCTTATTTCTATTCAAAAAGCTAAAGGTGAAATTAATGATCGAAAAGATATAATAAAATATATTGATGGAATAATATGTGATTAAATATAGGGACCAGCTAAAAATTAATAATTAAAGACAGCTTTATTTTAATTAATAAAGCTGTCTTTAATTTTATTTCCTGCTTCCATACTAATACTTTAAAGATATTTTATTTAGATACTTGCTATCTTTTTGTTTTTCATCTATATATTTTCATGTGTATGTACCTTAGTGAAAAGAGGATTATTCATATGGTAAAAGTAGCTATAAACGGTTTTGGTAGAATTGGCCGTAATACATTAAGAGCTGCAGTAGAACAAGGAACATTTGACAAGGTTGAATATGTTGCTATTAATGATCCAGGACTTACTCCTGATCAGGCAGCTTTCCTTTTAGTGCATGACTCTGTAATGGGTAAGTTTAAAGCTGATGTAAAAGCTGATGTAGATGGTATTGTAGTAAACGGTAAAAAAATCAAATTTTATGCTGAAAAAGATCCAGCAGCTCTTCCTTGGAGAGACTTAGGAGTTAAAGTTGTTATAGAGTCAACTGGTTTCTTTACGGATGCTCATAAAGCAAATGCTCATATTACAGCTGGTGCTGAAAAGGTTATCATCTCAGCTCCTGCAAAAAATGAAGACGTTACAATCTGCTTAGGTATTAATGAAGATGCTTATGATACAACAAAGCATGCTGTAATATCAATGGCTAGTTGCACAACTAACTGTTTAGCTCCAGTAGCTAAAGTTCTTAACAGAGAATTTGGCATTGTTGAAGGGTTAATGACAACTGTCCACTCATATACAGGTGACCAAAGAATCTTAGATGCTGGTCATCAAGATTTAAGAAGAGCTAGAGCCGGCGCTTTAAATATTGTTCCTACAACTACAGGGGCTGCTAAAGCAGTTGGTTTAGTATTACCTGAATTAAAAGGAAAACTAAACGGTTTTGCTTTAAGAGTTCCAACTCCTGATGTAAGTGTTGTTGACCTTGTTGCAAAAACAGAAAAGCCTGTTACTGCTGAAGCTGTTAATGCTGTTCTTAAAAAAGCTGCTGAAGGCGAATTAAAAGGTATTTTAGAATATTTTGATGCGCCATTAGTAAGTACAGACTTTATTGGTTCACACTACAGCAGCAGTGTAGATGCAAGATTAACCATGACAATGGGTGATCATATGGTTAAAGTTATCTCCTGGTATGATAATGAAATGGGTTACAGTACAAGACTTGCTGAATGTATTGTATTCGTAGCTAACAAACTATAAAAATTAATTATAAAGCGGCGATCTGGGCTTTTACTTCTATGGGTTAATAGAAATAAGTTTATCGCCGCTTTAATTTATATTGTTTTACAATACTTAATTAGGAAGAGGTGTTCAATGGCTAGAAAACCTGTTATTGCAGGAAACTGGAAATTACATAAGGTTATTGATGAAGCTGTTACTTTAGTTGAAGATATTAAAGTAAAATTAATGGACTTAAATAAAGATGCAATGCCAGTTGTTGCAGTATGTCCTACTTTTACAGCACTTCATTCTGTAGGAAAAGTTTTAGAGCATGGTCAGGGAATTTACCTTGGGGCGCAGGACTGTTTTTACAAAGATTCAGGAGCTTATACCGGTGAAGTATCAGTTCCTATGCTTATTGATGCTGGTGTATCTACAGTAATTGTTGGTCATAGTGAAAGAAGAGAATATTTTGGTGAAACAAATGAAACGGTGAACTTAAAAGCTAAAGCCATTCTTTCTCATGGCCTTATTCCAATTATTTGCTGTGGTGAAACACTTGAACAAAGAGAAGCAGGAATAACTGATGAGCATATTGCAAGTCAGATTAGAGCTGCTTTAGTTGGAATCAGCGCTGAAGAGATTGCTAAATCAGTTTTTGCTTATGAGCCGATCTGGGCTATTGGAACAGGGAAAACCTGTGATGCGCAGGAAGCTAACAGAGTAATTAAAATGATCAGATCAGTAATTGCTGAAGTTTCTACTCAGGATGCTGCAAATCAAGCTAGAATCCTATATGGTGGAAGTGTAAAACCTTCAACAATAGAAGAGCAAATGGCAATGTCTGATATTGATGGTGCTTTAGTCGGCGGGGCAAGTCTTGAAGTTGACAGCTTTGTTGGCATCATTAAAGGCACTATGGCTGTAAGAGCAAAATAATATCTAATACTCGATACATTAGTTAAGGTGTAACATTTCTTCCGTCGCTGATGTGTCATTAATGACACATAGGCTCATTCAGTAATATTACACCCTACAATAAATCATTATATTTTTTGTGTCTGAGATTTTAGTCGTTTACACAATTTAGGTGATAATATTACCCAGGGTTTAATAATGACAATGAAATTAGTTAAAACAGAATTAACTATAAAAGGTAATGAGATTCAGCTTTTTAAAGCTGAATCTCATTATTCGGAGAATGGCAAAGTTATTTTATTTGTTGGAGTGGTTCATGGTGATGAGCCACAGGGTGAGCCATTAATATTAAACCTGATGGAGATGATAAATAAAGATCCTGAAATTGTTGGTGAAAATAAAATTTTGTTTATTCCTGTTTTAAATCCTGATGGAAAGTTCTTAAACACGCGTGGAAATGCTAATGGAGTTGATATAAACAGGAATTTTCCAACCAAAAATTGGGAATTATCTCCTGAAAATGATATTTATTACTCTGGAGAAACCCCTGCCAGCGAGATAGAAACAAGATTTTTAATTGATGTTATTCGTGAATATAAGCCCGATGTGATTATTACACTTCATACTCCATATAAAATTGTAAACTATGATGGCCCTGCAAGAGAATTAGCTGAGAAGATATCTGGATTAAATGGATATCCTGTTCAGGAAAATATTGGTTATCCAACCCCGGGTTCATTTGGAACTTATGCCGGAATAGAAATGGATATTCCTGTAATTACTTTAGAATTGCCTGATAATATTGAAACAGATCAACTATGGCAGGAAAGCCAAGAAGCTTTTATTGAAATAATAAAGAATTAATCTAATATATAGAGTTTTTAGATGAATAATATCTATTTTCCTGCTGTTAGTTTTTCTATAGCTGCAATTTTACCGGCTAATAGTTGTTTAGCTTTATCCAGTTGCGGATCTTTATCTTTTAAGAAATCTTCCTCGGATAATTTTACAGTGTAATCAGGGGAGATGCCTTTTTTGTTTATGTCTGTGCCATCGGGAGTTAAGTATTTTCCTATAGTTATATTTATTCCGGAGCCATCGGCAAGTTTGTGGATTTTTTGTACCATTCCTTTGCCGTAAGTTGTTTCTCCTACAAGTATTGCCCTTTTATGATCCTTAAGTGCTCCGCTTAGGATTTCACTTGCGCTTGCTGATGCCTGATTAACAAGTATAACTACTGGTTTATTGGTTATTGAGATATCAGATTCTGCTTTAATAATTTTTTTTCTGCCGTTTCGATCAACGATACTCACAATATCGCCTTTATTGATAAACATATTGGCAATAAATATTGCGTTAGGAAGAAGTCCGCCCTGATTTCCTCTCAGGTCTATTATTATTCCTTTAGCATTTTTTGTTGCATCAAGTGCATTTAACATTTCAAAGGAAGTTTCACTGCTTATAAAGCTGGAAATTTTGATATAAGCATAGTTGTTATTGAGAATTTTATAATCGACACTCTTGATCTCGATTCTTTCTCTGGTTATCTCTTTGGTTAATTCTTTTTTGTCTCTTAAAATCCCTATAGTTACCTTAGATCCGACTTTTCCTCTGACCTTCTCGGCAACATCTTTTATTTCCAGGCCTTTCGTTGATTTATTATCAATTCTGACTATCATATCGCCAGGCTGTAATCCGGCTTTTTTAGCAGGAGTGCCATCTATTACGTCAATTATGGTAACCTGATCTTTTGCTTTGGTTATATGAACGCCAATTCCAAATAGTTCAGCATCTATGCTTCTATTTTGTTCCTGAAAGTCATAGGGCTTCAAAAATCTTGTATACGGGTCATCCAGACTTTCTATCATTGTATCAATAGCTAAGTAGGCATCTTCTTTGGTCTTTATCTGGTGGAAATATCTTGTTTTCCATCTTGACCAGTCCTGATGATTATATGTTTTATCAAGATGTTCATCTTTTATAGCTTTCCATGCCTGAAGGAAAATGTCCTGTGGAGCTTTGCCAAAACCATCAGCAATAAAGAAGAAGTTATCTCCCTGTTTTGCCTGTTGATGGGTGGTAAAGCTGCAAGCATTTAAGCTTAAAGAAAGAATTATTATTAAAATTATCAGGAATATCGGGTTTTTCTTATTTGGCATTAATCTGTTTACCTTAAATCTTTAACTTTAAGAAGTTTTCTTGTTTTCTATTAAAGTTATCGTACAGAGTCTTAAATAGTTCAAGCCCTTCTTGATGTTTTGGGGTGAAATTATATTGAATTTTCCTGGTTAAATAGTCCTCAATATGTGTTTTATCAAGATTTAACTTGTTAGAAGCAATATCAATTATTTTATTAAAATACATATTTAAACCTGATTCAACTGCTTTACCGAGTAAAAAACATACCCAGTTGTAATCATCTTCATGGGAGGATGCCCAATCTGCTTGAGCTACCCAGGTGCCAAATGTCATTGGATAGCCGGTGTGTTCTTTCCAGAGCTTGCCAAGATCGTATTTTTTAAATTGATGCTGATATTTAATATTAGCTGTTAAAGCAGGGTCACCTATATATAAAACAGCATCAAATTTGCTGTTTAATGCGTCTTCTAAAGAAGTTTCGTATTTATGAGTTTTAAATTTAATTCTGCTCAGGTCATATTGGTGTTCATTCAATAATATTTTAAGAAGCGTAATTGAGCTGCTGGAAGTGTATGGAACGCCTATAGTCTTCTCTTCAAGATCCATGAAATCGTAGTTCGAAAATAAAATTACGCTGTCAACATCACCGTCTGAGCTGATGCAGGCGGTTTCTATTAGTTTATACTGGTCCTGGTTTTTTAAATACTCAATTGATGAAATTGGAGCCACATGTACTTGTTTTTCCAGCATTAATTGATTAATTAGTGTAGGATAGCCTTCACTTAAAATTAATCTTTCATTTGACCATTCATATAAGGAGTAATTAACAGGAATACAGTTGGTAAAATTAATTAGCCCTAAACTTATTTTTGATAATTCTTTATTCATAATTTCTTATTTATTAATACACCTTAATGATATTATAAACCGTATCTCTTTCTACGGGAATTTTGCCGGTTTTTTTAATTAGGTGTATGAGTTCATCCTTTGATAAAGATTGACCTGTTGAGGCGCCAGCTGAATGGGTGATTTTTTCTTCTATAACAGTTCCATCCAGATCATCCACTCCAAATGATAGTGTGACTTGAGCAAGCTTAATGCCTATTTGAATCCAGAAAGCCTTTATGTGGGGGATATTATCCAGCATCAATCTTGATATTGCATAATCTTTTATGATATCTATGCCGGTTATATTGTCATAACTATCGAGTTCTGTGTTTTCATAATGACAAAATAATGGAATAAATGTCATAAAACCGTTTGTTTTATCCTGTACTTCTCTTAATGCCATCATATGATTGATTTTGTCTTCACAAGATTCGCCAATCCCTGATAACATAGTAGCATTGCTCTTTAATCCAAGGGAGTGTGCAATTTGCATGATTTCAAGCCATTTTTCTCCGGAAATTTTTTCAGGGCAGACTTTTTCTCTTATTGCAGGTGAAAAAATTTCTGCTCCCCCTCCAGGTAATGAGCCTAATCCTGCATTTTTTAATTCTGTCAATGTTTGTGTAATAGTTAATTCTGATATTCTAGCAAGATATTCTATCTCAACTGCTGTAAATGCCTGTATATGAGTATCAGGAAGCAATCTTTTGCAATTTTTCAGAAGACTTATATAATAATCAAGATCGCATTTAGGGTTTAGGGCTGAAACTATATGAATTTCTTTAATACTCTTATCAACTCTGGTCTCAATATGCTCAATAGCCTGATCCAGTGATAATAAGAATGCGCCATTATCACCTTCCTGCTTACGATAAGCGCAGAATTTGCATTTTCCTTCACAAATATTTGTCAGGTTTAAGTGATGATTGTTTATCCAGTAAACGTGATTAACTTTATCTACTTCATTACTTTGCTTTAATCTGTTTGTTCTTGCAAGATCTGCCATATGGCCTATAGTTAGCAAATCAAATGATTCGTAAAGTCTTAATCCATCTTCTTTAGATAATCTTTGATTGTGTATGATTTTTTCGAAAATATCCTGAAGATTGGATGAATTTTTAGCTGCATATTCCTGTATTAATGACATAATTAACCTTAATCTTTTAGTAATTATTGGGTTTTTGTATTAAGCTTTGGTTTTAGAACCAAATTGTTGAGATTCTTCGCTTTGCTCGGATGACATATGGTATTTTAAAGCTTTTTTGATGTGCTAATGCCCTCTGGAATTAGCCTATATCCACCGCCATAAATGGTTTCAATGTATTTTTTGTCTGGGCTGGCTTTTTCCAGTTTAGTTCTTAGATGTCTGATGTGAACTCTGATGGTTTCTATATCATCATCAGGAGAATATCCCCATACGTCTTTTAATAATGCACCAGCAGAAACAGCTTGTCCGTGGTTTTGGACAAGATTATTAAGAATTTCAAATTCAATCGGGGTTAGTTTTACGCTTTTATCATTGAGTTTTACAGTCAGATTTTCAGGGATTAATGTGATATCCCCAACCGTCAGGATTTCAGGGGTGGCTAATGATTCAGGCAAAGAGCCTGACCTTCTAAGAAGAGCCCTGACTCTGACTTTTAATTCCTCTAGCTCAAAAGGTTTTATCAGATAATCATCTACTCCTGAGTCAAATCCGTGAACTTTATCTTTTAGCATTCCTAATGCTGTTAGCATCAGGATAGGAATATCCTTAGTCGCTTCATTATGTCTTATGCGTTGAGCTACAGTATATCCATCAACTTCAGGCATCATAACATCAAGAACTATCAAATCAGGAATTTCCTGCTGAGCTAATGCAAATCCTTTAATGCCATCCGGGCTTGTTAAGATGTCATGCCCTAAAAGCTCAAGGTTAATCTGGAGAAGTTCAAGGATTGCCATATCATCATCTATAACTAAAATTTTACTCATTTATGATCACTCCTATTAGCGTTTTTTGGGAGGTTCTTCCAGGGTAACTGTTATATCTTTAGGTTTATTATCTCGTATTACCGTTAGTTTGACCCTATCACCTGGACGTTTGGATTCAATATAAGTTGCAAGTATTGAACTGTTAGTCAGTTTTTTGCCATCAACCAGTGTAATTATATCTCCACCTAATAATATATTATATCTTCCCATTCTCACAAGTTGGTTTCCACCTTTTAAACTGGCTTTATCAGCTGGACTTCCCGGGATAATTTCCTGAATCAGTATTCCTGTCGCTTCAGGATTGCCAAGAACACTTGCCAGATGTTGGTTTACAGGTAGTGTTCCTGTGACGCCAAGATAAGGTCTTATTACATAGCCATGCTTGATTAGATCGGGTACAACCGTTGTAATTGTAGATGCAGGAATGGCAAAGCCTATTCCTATATTGCCTTTACTTGGAGAGAATATTGCTGTATTTAGACCAACTAATTGACCTTGAGTATCGATTAATGGCCCTCCTGAATTGCCAGGATTTATTGCAGCGTCAGTTTGAATAATATTTTGAATTATTCTGCCGTTCTCTGATCTTAGAGTTCTTCCGATACTACTTATTACTCCGGTTGTTAGTGTGCTTTGAAGTCCGAAAGGATTGCCTATGGCTAAAACTTTCTGCCCCACTTCAAGGTTATTGGAATTTCCTATAGGAATATAACTGAGATTGGTAGTTTTAGGTTCAATTTTTATAACTGCAATATCATTACTTTTATCAGTTCCAATGATTTTGGCATTATATTCCATCTCGTCATTAAGAGTTACAGTCAGTTTAGTAGCATTTTCTATTACGTGATTATTTGTGAGAATATAACCCGATGGATCAATTATTACGCCTGAGCCGGATCCGTTTGATGGCACAATATCAAAGAATGCATCATATTTTAATGTGGTTGTTGTGATGTTTACTACTGCAGGGCTTAATTCTTTATATAATTTGGTATTAAGTTTTTCTTCATCTGTCAATTTTCTTTGATTATCACCGGCAAATGCTGAAATTCTATTAATAACAGAGTCTTTTCCATTGAATTTATCAATGCTGAAATTATCGGCAAATGCCAGAATAATTCCTGCAATAATGCCACTTAAAAGAATAGTAAGGTAAAATTTAAAATTATTTTTAAAGTATTTCCTCATAGATTTACCTCTTTGAAAACTTAACTGAAATACGAGATTTCCTGCCGTATATGGAGAAAACAACTTTATATGCCTAATTATAATAATACTACAAATAGGTAATGATAATAAAGTTATATGAAATAATTATAATTTTGAAATAGCAAAAAAAACTCCCCTCTTATTTGAGGAGAGAATGTACCACACTAAAAAGTAGTGATGCATAGGGAGGAGGGAGGATTTGCAAGAGGATAGTGCAGGGGGATATGAGGGAGAGGAGGGAGGTATGTTGGTATGTATTGTTAAAATTATTATTGATTAGCTGATCATACTTAAATAAATGTTGAACATACTGGAAATAACTATGACTGCTAGGCTTGATTCTACTGCTAATATAAGACCTGATTCTAAAATGATTTCATTTTCTTTAATCTTTGTTGAAACTATATTTAATATGTTACTCATTGTTTTGTCTCCGCTGTTTTATATCCAACTTATATACTCAATATATAATATTTTTCAAAAGAGTTAATCACCATTGAGTGTGATATTCACATATCACCCTCAGGAATCACCCTTGTAACTATTTAGGTTGACATGTTTAAAACACTGCCTTTGGGAGTTATTAAGGCAGTGTTTTTAGTCGTATAATTGATTATTTCGTGTGTGCTAAATGAAAAATGGCAGTAGCACTAGATCAGGAATTTACCGTTCTCATATATTAACTTATCATCAGCATAGATTTTGCCGCCGTTTTTCATGTTTTTTATGATATCCCAATGCAACCCGGACTGGTTTTTACCGCCTGTTTGAGGATATGAGGTTCCAAGTGCCAAGTGTATTGATCCTCCTATTTTTTCATCAAACAGGATATTGCCTGTAATTTCCTGTATCATATCATTGGTTCCAAATGCCAATTCACCCAGATATCTTGCGCCTTCATCCTGATTGATCATGCTGAGGAAAAATTCTTCTCCTTTTTCAGCAGTAGCATGAACTACTTTGCCGTTTTCAAATTTTAGGTGAATTCCGTGGGCTTCATTTCCTCGATAAATTGCAGGAAAATCAAAATAAATTTCACCTTGAGCACTATTTTCTACAGGAGAAGTAAACACTTCGCCATCCGGGAAGTTAAATTTTCCCTTGCAGTTTACCCATGTTCTTCCTTCTGTTGATATGGTTAAATCAGTTTTCTCTCCTGTTATACGAACTTTTTTGACATTATTCATATATTCAACTAGTCTTTCTTGGCTTTTTCCAATTTCCCTCCATTTTGCTACCGGATCATCAAGGTGTAGATAGCAAGCGGTGAATAAAAATTCCTGATAATCATAAAGAGACATTTTGGCTTCTTGGGCTAAAGCATTAGTTGGGAAATCACATATTACCCAGTTAAGATTGCCCTCTGCGGATCTTTGCAGGAGTTTATTTGATAATGGTTTTGTTGCTGCTGATCTTTTTGCCAATCTTGCAGGATTTGTTTTGGCCATATTTTTTACATTATACGGCGCTCCTATAGATATAATTTTATCTACTTTATTGTATTCAAGCTTAGTAAATGGGTCAATAAACTCAAGCTGCTCATCTGAAGCAAGCCTGAAATAGCTTTCATTTATGCCATCTAGAGTTGCTTTTGCTATCGGATGGGCTCCTTTTTTAATAACTTCTTCGTATATGGCCAGAATTAAAGGTTGTGCCTGTGCTTCTCCACGTATTATTACCAGATCATTTTTTTGTACGTTAACCGAGTATTCAACGATTACTTTGGCATATTTTTCCCAGATATTTTGCATATTTTCTCCTTTATATATGGACTGCGGTTAAAGTTGCAGGCAGCTTGCTTGGCAAGGTGATTCAGCTTTAACAAGACAGCTTCTAGCAAAATTTATTAATCTTTAATGATTTTATCATTATATATATGTATATAAACATGTAATTAGTGTAATATTTAAACTGGTCTATGTTAATTTATCAGGTATAATATAACTATGTTTGAGGATGAATTGATTTATAATTATATTGATTTAGTGGATGAAGAGGAGCTGGAGCAGCCTCAGAAATACCCATTGCCACTTATAATAAAAGAAGCCAATGGCTGTTATTTGATAGATCAAAATAATAACAGGTTTTTGGATTTTACTTCCTGTATGGAAGACCATCCTCTTGGTTATTCCGGGGGGAATATTGGACAATTAAGCAGTTTTTTCGATTCGGAATTATTTGTTTCTGCTAAGGCTCAAGCTCTTGAAAAACAGTTTCAGAATTTTACAGGGTTACAAAAAACTTATTTTACTTCTTCATGTCTGGAAAATTATAAAATTGCTAAGTCTTTGATAAAAAAATATATTGAGGATAACCAGAAAAGTAAAATATTAATATCATCTACTTCTTCTAATCAGGACAATTATGTAATCAGTGATATTGGGGTTAATTTTATCCCGGTAAATTTTGATACAGTTGCCAGAAGTGTCTTTACAAAAGAGGTTGGCGCTGTTGTGGTTGAACTGGTTCAGATTTCATCTGATATAACAATTGCTTCAAATGAATATTTAAAATATTTACGTGATTTGTGTGATCAGAATAATGCTCTGCTTGTTCTTGACGTGAGTTCAATATCTCCATTGAGGCTAGGAAATTACTTTTTAAATTATGATATTTCTATAAAACCTGATATTTTGTTTGTTTCAAAAGGATTAAGCAGAGGTATTCCATTTGGTGCGGTTATAACTTCAGAGAAGTTAAACGATTATACACATAATTATCCTAAAACAGGCTCATCAACCCTAGCTTATGAGCAGGCTTTAAAACTTATTGATGATTATAATAAACATGATCTTGAAAATATAGTGAAATCCAGCGCTAAATATATTGAAAAGCGTTTAAATGAGCTTGCGCAGACTCATATTAGTGTGGTAGACATCCATCCTTATGGCATGATATTTACTATTATTCTGGATGTTTCAGCCTATGAGCTAGCTAAGCAGTGTTTTGAAAAAGGAATCATTGTAGAAGCAATTAATCCAAAAACAATAAAGATATCTCCCCCTTACATTGTAGGCAAGGAGGAGATAGATAAATTAGTAAATATTCTTGATAGTTTGCTTGATAAATTAGCTAAGTATGATAGGATGTGCTAGTTTGGTTATGTGGCATGTGCAACTCTACCGGATGTCCAGTTAATAAGTACACTTAAGATTGATAATAGTAATGAGCCTAGTAATGCAGGTATGAAGCCGGCAACTGTAAAGCCAGGTGTTATAATTCCAACTAACCATAACAATAATGCGTTAATGATAAAGGTAAATAACCCGAGTGTTAACAGGTTAATTGGAAGTGTTAAGGCCATAACAATAGGTCTGATAAACAGGTTAACAATACCTATAATTAAAGCGGCAATTAAGGCTGCTAAGAAGCCTGCTACTTGAATACCTGGCACAATGAAAGCAACTAACATAACTGCTAAAGCGAGAAGTACCCATCTAATAATTGCGTTTAGCATATTCATTTCCCCCGCTGTTTTATTAATTACATACTAATATAATAGTAATTTTGATTTTTTACATTGGAGTAATTATTAAAAAATTAAAAAATTAGCTAAAAGATTTATTGTCTATTTGTGTAATGTAGAGAGCTAATTAAGAGTTTATTATAAAAAGTTAGCTATAAATAAGGAGAGGGGTATGATTACTGCAGAGATTGCTGTTGTGCCTGTTGGTACAGGATCAACAAGTTATAGCGATTATATTGCTAAGTCTGAAAAAGTTTTAGACAAATATCCTGATTTAAGCCATAAAATTACTGCCATGTCGACTGAGATAGAAGGTAAAAACCTGAATGAAATTTTTGAAGCACTAAAAGAAATGCATGAAGCGCAAATTACTAATGGTGCTGCAAGAGTTCAAACTACTATTCGTATTGATGACAGGCGTGATAAAGAATGCTCTATGTCAGAAAAAGTAGCTTCAGTAAAATCTAAAATTTAAACTAATTATTTGTTAGATATTTAGTACTATGACCTGAAACTCCCATGCCAAATATTGCGAAATCATATTTGGCAGGATCTTTGCAGTCAAATTGTTTGAGATTTTCAGTTATTTCCTCAGCTGTTTTCCAGTCATCAACTTTTCTGGCAGTTAAATCCAGCTTTCTTGATAATCTTGCAACGTGTACATCAAGGGGAATTATTAATTTGGACGTTGGAATCTCAGACCATAGGTGTAAATCAACAGGGCCGGGTCTGACCATCCATCTTAAAAACATATTTAAACGTTTACAGGCACTGCCTTTTTCCGGGCTTGGGAGAAGAAAATAAAATCCTTTTACGTTTTCATGAGCAGGTAATTGGTCTCTTATTTTATTTACAAATCCTGTCAGTGCAGGTCTTATGTTTTTGTCATTTTTGGAAAAGTCTTCTAAAAAGCAGCTTTTCAAGCTGGTATATTCTTTTAAAATGCCATTTAGAGTAGTTATCAATAAGGCTACATCCAGTCCCGTAGTATATCTGTGAATAAAACCGTTAAAAAGCTTACTATCCTTTTCGCAGTCAAAGTTTAATACAAAATTATAGGGGTCAAATTCCATTAATTTTATGATTTTTTCTACATCCTCAAGGATTTTTTCTCTTTTTCCATAAGCTAGGGCTGATGCAATTATTCCTGCAATTTCCTGATCCTGGTAATTATCAAACATACGAGGAAATTTTACAGGATCATCTGGTATGAATTCAGGGGTTTCATACTTTTTAACCAGATTATCAAGAAATTCTTTTTTTTCTTTATTATTCATGATTTTCACGCTGTTGAATAAAGAAATCTTTTAGCAAATTGCGACAGCTTTTTTCCTGAATACCGCCTATTATTTGGGGTTTGAATTTTATCAGTTCTGTCATATTTATTGCAGAGCCTAAAGCTCCATATAGAGGATCATAAGCACCAAAATATACATTAGGTATCCGACTGTATAATATTGCGGCTGCACACATAGGACAGGGTTCTAGTGTTACATATATTGAAGTATTATCCAGTCTCCAGTTTCCTATTATATTAGCTGCTTCTCTAATTGCCAGTATTTCGGCATGGGAAGTCGGATCATTTTCCAGTTCCTTGCGATTACAGGCTCTTGTTATAACTTTATCGTCTTTAACTATTATTGCTCCAACAGGTACATCTTTTGAGGATTTAATAGCCTCTTCAAGAGCAATTTGCATATATTTATCATGTTTATTACATATTTCATTCATAAAAGAATTATAGATCTTTCTCAAATATCTCACATACCCAATTTTACTTATTTTGATATTTACTATAAATACTTTAATAATTAAAGTATTTAAAATGATATTTGCCATTTGGAAATTCACTATGTATCTGTGTAGATAATTTTAAAAAGGTACATTTACTCCTTATATTTTAAAATTCAGTATATTTATATGCTTATGATTCAACAACTACAGAAAGTATAAACTTCAATTATATTATAATGCATTGAAGTTCATAGATTGACAGAATATAGTTCATGCATAATAATTAGAGTAAAATATTTGCCAATTTCTGTTAAGAGATGTAAGGATTTTTTAATAAGAATTTAAAGCAGTTTGGATCAACTACGGAGTGAAGATATGTCACTTTCTAAAAGTAAAGGATTATCTCTGGCAGAGTTGATATTAACATTAACAATAAGCAGCATATTGCTTATTGCTGCATTTCCTTTATTAATAAAGCTGCCTAAAGCAGATGACTCCAATTCTATAGCTTGCATAAAAGCAGAACTGGCTGCAAACCTTTCTTCAAGCTACTGCTCTCAAGCCATAACTAACTGTAAATATAAACGTAATAATGCCTGTAAAACAATTAGTTTTCTTGCAAATCACGGCAAATCAGAAGAGCAAACTG
>AMFJ01002365.1_pt1 | contig 18538 bp, 16 predicted proteins | sample 427208 | NCBI WGS metagenome assembly AMFJ01 (sample SAMN02954298, study PRJNA114691) | groundwater metagenome | biome: aquatic; feature: subsurface aquifer; material: sediment; isolation source: subsurface aquifer sediment | place: USA: Rifle, CO | collected 2008-08
CTGATGAATATTCAAGCTATGAGAATAATGGCTCGTAACTGTTGGGACTTGGCAAGTAAATTTCAGAAACATAGCCCCGCTGCCCAAAAATTACTTGGCGCCATGGGCCATGTGAATTATGAAATGCCCAAAAATCTACTCGGTCGTTGGCTGGTTGCCATGATGAAAAAAGTTTTGCGCTGGAGAATGGACAAATTGATTTTAATTGACGATCCATCAGTGCGCATCATGACATTGAAAGCTATGAGTATCGCCCATTACACGAGTAAGCATGTAGGCTTAATTGCTACACTGTATGCTTCGGATGAAGTCGGATACACCTTGGACGAAAAAGGCAAAAGTATGTCCTCTGAAGAAGTATCCCGTGAAGTATGGCGTTACTTGCTCGGTATTCTTGAAGTGCCCAACTATTTTGATGATTTGCAACAGTGCATAAATCATTGGGAGGGTTGTCTGGCTATTGATTATACCAAAGAGTTTTCAGTTGAAGATCGTTGGGATTTTTCCGGAAAGGAACCAGTGCGCATTCATCGCGATGTGCCACCAGAAGAAGTTGCGGAAAGGATCGCCAGAAACAAACTGGAGGTTAGAGAACTTTACAAGCATGATCTTAATAAGTTACTCGAGAAGCAATTGTCTGGCTATTATGAAAAACGATTGCGCGAAGTTTATCAATGCCTGGATAAAATATTTGCTTATTTATTCCAGCAAAATCTAGACAATGAGTTGATTGGAACCACACTTGGGATGATGGCTCGTATTGCTAGAATGAAGCATCTTCCGGAAAAGTGGTTACTGGAGCTATCGCAAAAATATACATAGAAAAATGTGCAACATTTTTCATGGGGGATTCAAATCGAAATAATTCGAAATGAATCCCTTTTTATTTGCTCATTAAATTCATTGCTCGCTCCAATTTATTTTTAACATTTTCCCAATTTTCCACCATCAAAGTTTCCGCCAGATTTATCCGCCTTTGATTTTGTGGCGGAGGCGGACAGGCTCCGCCCTGAAATATTTCATTACAGGGTAAACGCATACCTTCTTCCGTGCCATCTTTCGCTAAACCTGCCTGCCGGCAGGCAGAGGGCTACAGCCTGGCGAAGCAAAACATCAAAAACGCCTAGGATAGGGCGTTTTTTGCATTGTTTTTTATTTTTCTTGACGAAATAATTTTTACATGAGACAATCAAATATCCAAGTTCTCCAAAATTTAATAAAAAATACTAGGGAGGCAACCAATGCGATATCCATATGTAGGTATTACTGGCTTTGAAACAATCGGACAAGTAAATACAATGCTTGATGTTTTTGAGAGATCCCAGAAAGAATTATTAAATCCAATTAAGTATAAACTTATGATTGGCTTAATGATTAGTTACAAAACATTAAACGATATTCCAAGCAAATGGTCTTCGATTTGGGTGCCCAAGGAAAATATTAAACATTTGTTTATTGAACATCCTTTGGCGTGTAATGCATTACACTATGCTGATTATGATGGAAAAACGGAAACAAAACATCTTGTTTCTGCAGTTGGATATGGCGGTAGAGATATCCATGCTTTGCAGTTGGATATGATTTGGCCTTCAGATGAGATGCTGTCCGAATTAAAAAAAGAATATCCAAAAATAGACATTGTTCTTCAGGTCAGCACGCCTGCGCTTGCACAAGTTGAAGATGATCCGTCCAGACTTATTAAGCGATTGGAGGAATATGAGGGTCTTATCGATTTTGTTCTTTTGGATAAGAGTATGGGAAGAGGCAAGCGCATGGACGCGTTGGGATTAATTCCTTTTGTTGATGGCATAATTAATTCAATGCTTTCTTTAGATATCACTTTTGCGGGTGGTTTAGGACCCGATACATTGCATCTAGGACAACTATTAGTAAATAAATATTCAGGCCTTAGCATTGATGCACAGGCACAGCTTACCCTGACTGGCAATGCCATGGATCCAATCAATTGGACAAGAGCAGCTAAATATTTATACAAAGCATTGAAAATGTTATCTATGAGAAAGATATAAATAATATTTTCAGGAAGCCAGTGGAGTTTTAACAATTCGCCACTGGTTTTTATATTTACTAAATTTATTCGCTCATCAAATTCATCGCTCGCTCCAATTTATTTTTAACATTTTCCCAATATATTGGTTCGAAGCTCATACCTCTTCTCCCGTGCGGATTAAAACAAGGCTCTGTAAAGCCTTGTTTTTGTATGGAGATAATGTGACTCTGAACTTTCTTAAATTGTCTTGACTATTTTCCTTAATGCGGTATACTGTAAATAATAATCTAAACCACCTTAGCAAAAATATGCAATATTTAGACAAAAAAATTCAAAAAAGGATTGATGACAAGTTGAAACTACTTAATTCATTTCGTCCACTTCCTGCGAGCGCAGTTCAAAAACTCAAGGAGCAGTTTGAAATAGAGATGACATACAATTCTAATGCGATCGAGGGAAATAGTTTGACGCTCAAGGAAACTTATCTGGTAATAAATGAAGGGTTAACCATAAAAGGCAAGCCACTCAAAGACCATCTGGAGGCCAAGAATCACCAAGAGGCATTGGAATACCTTTATGATTTGGTAGAAAAGGATAAGAAAAATACTTTTTCGGAAAACTTAATTAGATCACTTAATCAAATAGTTCAACAAAATATTGATAAAGAGTGGGCTGGGAGATATCGAAATAGCGGAGTGATTATTGGTGGCGCAGATCACAAGCCACCTGAGGCATTGGAAATTCCTCGACTTATGTTAAATTTAATTGCTTGGGTTAGAGATAACAAGAAAAAAATGCATGCTGTCGAATTGGCTAGTATATTACATCACAAACTGGTATATATCCATCCATTTTTTGATGGCAATGGTAGAACATCGCGATTGGCTATGAATATAATTCTTATGCAATCAGGATTCCCATTGGTGATTGTCCTCAAAAATGATCGCAAAAGATATTATCAAACGTTAGCGGAGGCGGATAAAGGCGAATATGTTAATTTTGTGAATTTCATTGCCCGTGCAGTTGAAAGAACTCTTGATATTTATTTAAAGATTTTAATGCCAAGCAAGAAGGGCAATGAGAAATATATTTCACTCGCTGATTTGGCTAAAAAATCAAAATTCACAGAAAAATATTTGAATAAATTGGCACGCAATGGAAAATTAGAGGCACATAAAGAGAATCGCAATTGGCTTACATCCAAAGATGCGCTCAAGAGATATATGGATAGTCGCGAAAGAGTGAGGAAATAGAAATCTAAAGATTCTTCATTAATGTTATTGCTTGCTCCAATCTAATCCCAATCTTGTCCGAATATCATCAAGCGTTCCGTGCAATTAAAAAATTACGTAATCAATTACGTAATTTTTTGTTTATGGAGTTTTATAAATTTTGTCGAAAAAATAAAAAGCAATCATTGGAAATAGTGATTAATTGAGTGCATTTTTTATTGATTTTGAGTAGTTGAGAATTGACTAGATTATCTATTTATTGTAGGCTTTACGTGGGCATATGTAAGTGCATATGTTCATGCAAGTTCCTTTAACATAAAAGGAGGTGATGCTCTATGAAGACGGCCAAGAAGATCAGAAGAATTCGGATCTCCAAGTGTCGTTGTTTTACCTGCGATTCTAATTAGGCGCAAATGTCACTGGTCAGGGGTCAGAAAGGGCAATTTCCTTTCTGACTCTTATCTATAGGTCGTTAACAACGGACAGATAATCAGGGAGGAATATTATGCTTAGAATAGAAACGGATGATGAAATTTTAGAACTCTTTCTCTGTCATGCTCAAATCAACATAACCACCGATTGCAACATGAGATGCAAACATTGTCGTGGAGCCTATGAAGATAAGGAGGTGGTTAATATCGGGCTTGCCGATTTCAGGAATATCTTATTGTTTACCCGGGAACATCTTGGGGAGGGAGCAGGGTATCTTATTTCCGGCGGAGAACCGTTAAAGCACCCGCAATTCAGGGAGCTGATGATTGAATTGAGCAATTATCCCAAGGCTGGTGAATTTGTCACTATTACAACCAATGGATCATTGCTGAAAGATTCAACTCTAGACTTTCTGCAAAGTCTCAACTTCCCGGAACTTCGAATATCAGTAAGTTTGGATAGTTCATCTCAGGAGATTCACGATGAATTCCGCGGATTTAATAAAGCCTATCAGAGAGCTATTCAAGCCATCAGGCTGATTGGAAAAAGAGATGGAATAAGAGGTATTGTTCGAGCCACTATTCGGCAAGAACAGTTAGATGAACTGTTTGACATTGCCATGATTGCGCATAGTTGCGGAGCTGATGCCCTTTCCGTTTCTAGTATCATACCGTCAGGTACTGCTCTAAGAGATCCTAGTTTGTTTTTTACCGCTGAAACAAAAAAGAAACTTTCGGACATGATAAAAGAGCTCAGGGAAGAATTTAAAGGTCGAATGACAATCGATCTGAACGATCCTTTGGCCTATATTGATTCGGAATCAGTATCTTGCGGTTGCGAAGATGAGTACGGTGGATGTATCGCCGGAATCGGTACTTTTAGTGTCGAGCCAGATGGTGTTATGCTGCCTTGCCCTCTTCTGCCAAACCATCCGATAATGAACTGTCTTGGAAAATCTTCTGAAGAAATTCTTACAGGATACATTTCAAGTCCTTTTATCCTGGAGCTCATACAGCGCAATCTTAAAGGTAAATGTGGCAAATGCAGGATGAGATTTTCATGTGGAGGATGTCGGGCGAGAGCTGCATATGCATCAGGAGATTATATGGGAGAAGATCCAGACTGTTGGTTTTAGGAAATCTTCTATGAGTAAAATAATTCAGGAGGATAAAATAAAGAGAGAATGTTGCTATACGCAATGTCCTCTCTTTTCATTTTATTAGAGCATATTAATAGGGCGATATTGTCGGGAGATTTGGAAATGAGCTATATAAGAATCAATGATTTAGTGCTATAATAATTATATAGGCAATTAAAATTTAACTTAAAATTTATGGGAATTGCAAGAACATTGATAAGTGCCTTGGTTTCAATAGTGGAATTTCTATTGTCGCTTAGATTTGTTTTTAAGTTTTTTACCGTAAATGCGCACGCTCCTTTTGTCGCTTGGCTTTATGACACCACTGCTCCGCTAGTAAGTCCGTTTGTGGGAATTATGCCAAACTTAAAGTTAGGAGAATTTGTGATTGATTTTTCGACTTTGATTGCGCTTATCGTATATGTTTTGGTGGGCTACTTTATTTTACAAATGTTTTCTCACGTGAGTCCTCGATAGATATGTTGGCTTACCTTAAAACAACCTAAGTAATAGCTGTTTTTGTTTCTCCATAATACAACTTTACGCCAGTTTAATTTGTATTCTGTCGATTTGACATTTGTAGGAGATTCAAAAAAATAAAATAGTTATATTTTATTTTAAAATTTTTCAAATCTTTGCGCGATTTCTTGCGTGATTCTTGCACGATTATCTTGTTGCCCAACTTTTGACACTAACTTTTGGATATTGATTATTTAATACAATCATGCTAACGTTATTAACTAGCACTTTTAAAAAATGTGGGGAAATAAAATTGGATTTTAAAAAATATAAAGAAGAGGAGGGCTTAAAAGATGGAAAGATATTCAAGCAGAATTGAATTTAATAAGTTTACAAGGGAATACATCAAAGAAAACGGATTCCACGTAGATTATATTGATGTATATCATATCCAAGTTTTGCAGGATTACCGCGTGGCAGCAATTTTTGCGAGTGCGATTCTCTCACTCCTTGAAACTTCTGATGAAAATTTAAAAAAAATTATCAGTCAGACAATCAAGGAGTGCGAGGCGGTTTCCTCAGACGATTCTGTATATGTGATGAATGACTCAGTTGACTTTGAGAATTCTAATCTTTTAAGTGATGCGGTCAAAAAAGCCGCTCAAGCCGTCGCTCATGCGGGAAATTTGCTTAATAACAGTATATTGCGCTTTCCAGAAAAGCTCATAGATGTTGTCATGAAGGCACGCAATGTCTGTGACTCTGCTACAAAAAGAATGCTATTCTAAATTGGCAGAGATTTATTTCAACGAAAACCAGAGGCGGGAGTTATAAACTTTCGCCTCTTTTATTTTTTACAAAATTCACTTTACGCTGTATAAATCTAATTATAAGATGCGGGCAATGCAAATAAATATTTACTTACATATGTACGTAAATTTTTTATAACGAAATATGGACATTATTTCTAAAATAATGTAAAGTTTAGATAACGATATGAAAGAAAACCTTAATAAAAAAATTCAAAAATCTTGTTGTTGTCTCGAAACCAATATTTCGAGAACTTTTTGCTGTTGATTTAGATAACTTTTTAATAAATAAGCAAACTATAATTCTCGAAATAATCGAGATTTTTTTAATTTATTTTTTTAAACACAATTATATGATATATGAAAATGTAATAGAGATGATAGGGAACACACCCATGGTCAAAATTAATAAGCTTAATCCAAGCGAAAAAGTTGCCATGTATGCCAAGCTGGAAGGAATTAATCCCGGCGGGAGCATAAAAGACCGGGTGGCTCTTAAAATGATCCAAAAAGCTATTAAAGACGGAACACTGACTAAAGACAAAACTATCATTGAAGCAACGTCAGGAAATACCGGTATTGGTATCGCGATGATTGGAGCGGTGATGGGATACGCGGTGGAAATTGTTATGAGTGAGTCCGCTTCAATCGAGCGCAGAAAGATGATTCAGTCTTTCGGAGCCAAAATAATTTTAACAGATCCTGGCAAAGGAACTGATGGAGCTATTATAAAAACTAAGGAGCTGGTAGCTAATAATCCAAAAAAGTATTTTATGCCCGATCAATTTTCTAATGTTAATAATATGGCTGCTCACTACGAGACGACAGCCGATGAAATTTGTAAAGATACTGGCGGTAAGATTGATTATTTTGTTTCCAGTATCGGAACTTCCGGCACAATAATGGGAATTTCAAAACGGTTAAAGGAACTTAACCCCAATATAAAAATCGTGTGTGCTTATCCAGAAAGAGGCCATCGTATCCAGGGACTTAAAAATATGGAAGAGGCTATCGTTCCTAAAATATATGACAAAACAAAAATTGATGAGTTCATAATCATTGAAAGTGAAAAAGCTTTTGCGATGGCAAGACTTTTAGCCCAAAAAGAAGGTCTCTTTGTGGGGATGTCGAGCGGTGCAACCATGCTGGCAGCTACAGAAATTGCCAAGAGAATAAATAGCGGAACGGTGGTGATGATTCTTCCAGACAGAGGTGAAAAATATCTAAGCACTGAATTATTTTAGATAAATAGCACGCCTTTGCAGGGAATTGTTTTTGTGTTAGACTTAACCACAACAAAAACAATAGAATTGAACAAGTCATAAAATAGAGGAGATGGGTTTATTAAAATTAAATAAACGCGTATGAATTTAAACGGAGAAAGTTTGAGAAAACTAATGTTTCCTTTCGTAATCATAAGCAGTTGCCTTACCCTTTATTTAACTAGTTTGTATAACTACTTGTTGTTTCATTCTCTTGTGGAGCTTTCGACGGTAGTAATATCTTTCGGTATATTTGTGGTAGCCTGGTCGTCCCGACATTATATCAATAATATTTTTTTACTTATTTTAGGAATCGGTTATTTTTTTATCGGTAGCGTAGATTTGCTCCATACTTTAAGTTATGGCGGTATGCAGATATTTTATGGCTACGATAAAAATCTTCCCACTCAGCTTTGGATAGTTGGGCGATACATAGAAGCGCTTACATTTATTGGGGCGCTTATTTTTTTTAAAAGAAGATTGGCGCAAAATCATGAGATTGCCCTGGCTAAGTTTAATCTTATCTTCCTTTTTTATTTTGGAATATCTTTGTTTATAATCCTGTCTACATTTTATTGGAAAAATTTTCCAGATGCATATATAGAAGGCGTAGGTCTCACTCAATTTAAAAAAAATAGCGAGTACATAATTTCATTGTTGTTTCTATTTGCCACTATCCTTATTTTTAAAAAAAGTAAGCTCATTGATTCTAAAATGGTTAATCTGCTTTCCCTAGCATTGATGTTTAAGATAGTTTCCGAATTATTATTTACTGAATATGTAGGTATCCATGATTTCTCTAATATGCTTGGACATCTTTTAAAATTTATTTCGTTCTTGCTTCTATACAGAGCGATTTTAGAGATTGGACTTATGCGGCCATACCAATTTCTTTTTGTTAATTCTAAAAAAAGCCAAGAGGAATATCGTTTAGCTCAAAATGAGATGCAAAAAAGAGTGGAAGAAGATATCATCGAATTATATAGGCACGCTGGAATTTCTAATCGAAAGATGTCGCTTCTTTTGGAAATGGAAGAACAATCAAAGTACAATAAAGATCGGCAAGGAGTTATTAAACATATCGTAAACTCTTTAAAAGGCGCTTTTCATGCTGATGTTGTTTTGTTATATAGACACAAAAAAGGTTATCAATTTTCTTTGGTTCTTGGAGAAGGTATGGATATAAATGTTCGACCAGACTTGATAGAGGTGTATCCCCAAAAAGCAGTTTTTATAAAGAGCTTAATGGAAGAAAAAAAGAGAATAAGCTTTTCGTGTGATAGCGGTCTAGCAGGTTGTTTTAAAGATGGATCAAATCTTGAATATTGTGTGGCGGCGCCACTTGTCCAGAAAAACATCTGCGTAGGTTTTTTGCTTATCGGATTTAAAAAATATAAAAAAGTGGACAAACAAGGCTTAGAATTTCTGGATATTTTTTCGATTCACATCGTCTCGGCTATGGTTAGGCTTCAATTAATTAAAAAAGATTAACAATTGCAGGATTGACTGCAGGCACAATTCTTGCCATTGGCGAAATTTCCAAATAAATTATGTCTCTAGTAATCTGATAGGGAATAGTCATGATTAAATTGACATTAAAATTTTTATAAGTTAAGCTATTTTTAATTGATTCTGCGGGTCAGAATCGAGGTTCCTTAAAGCGGGGAGATTACCCCATAATATTTTGCCTTGCCGGTCAGGGCGAAACAAAAAAGGAGAGTTGCTATGAACGAGAACGAAAGAAAAGAAATGGAAAAAATGGAAAGGGGAATTTGTTTGCCAGAATTAATTGTAGATGCTTCCTGGGCTTTCCGCCATCCAATTTTACGAGAATGGGTCAAGGAAGCCCCGTCGGTTAATTCCATTAATACTTTCATTAATTATCAGTTCAGAGATTTTGAACATAAAATGGATTTGATAAGGTTAATGAGAAAGGCAGTGAAGGCCTGGAAGATGATCGCAAAAGAAAATAGACAGGATTATCTACAGACTCCCGAAGGGTGGCGGTTGTCTGATATGTTTATTTTTGACTGGCCTACTGATCTTCCTGGCCAGTTTAAAAATAGCAAATTAGATTTCGCTACAGGTATTAAGTTTTTGCCAGACCCCAAAAAAGCACTTGATTGTTCAACGTGGCCTCTTTTTCTCAGAGAGTTTTGCTCTGATAAAAATCATGATGCGATGAGAACAAGCGTTGACTGTTGGAGGAGCATAAACAATGTAGATAATTTCTTTGCTCCGAAAGAACTCAGTGGAGAATTTTGGCGAGGAAATGAAGCGGAGGCTTACAAGGGAAATCATCAAGATCTCAGTGAAGCGGGCTATGATTTATCGTTTGCTGAAGAAAAGACTGGCGGTGGACGCCCAATTGCTTGCGTAAATGTTTTGTTTAGGCATTTTGGCCTCTGTACCCGAATCGTCAGGATTAAACCCACAAAAGAAGGAGAATATTCCAGATTCTATAAAACGGTTTGCATGCGCGATAAAAATTTCGGTGATTTAATCCAAGTGATTAATATTTTGCAACCAATTGACTGTGTCAATTCCAATGAAAGAGGAAGAGTTGTGTATTCGAGGCGAATCAAACTGCATCAGCATTTGGATATGAACTTGCAACTGGAATATAGTTTCGGTGAAGAATTTAAACTCCTTATTTTTCCAGAACATCTTATTTATGATCCTGGAAGCTTCATTAGATTTGAAGCCTCGAGTGCTCAACAAGACCTGCTTTTTCAAAGAAGCTGTCCCGCACCTGCATCCGAAAAAGTAGCAGAGGCGATGGCTAGTTTGTATCCATATTTTCTCTGCATTTGGGAGCATAGCATTAAGGAACAAAAGGTTTCGCTGGAATCTATTTTGGGTCAAGAAATGATTGAAGATCCGCCAAGTTCGCTGGTAGAATTCTTTAACGGAGAGAAGTAACTTCTCAGCTTCCAGCGGTTTGCCTAACGGTGAACTGCTGGTTTTTATTTTGTAGACTCAAATTTTTCATTAAGTTAATTTTAAAATATAGATTTTGCTTGTATTTATTGTCATTATGTGATTAAATATTATAATTAGTTTTTTAAAAAGAAATTGAAGTCAGGAAGTATATTTATTAAAACATAAATATCGACGCGTTAATATTAATTACGAGAAATGGAGAGCATTAAGATGGCAAAAGAAAGCTATACTAAGGGGAAATCTGATTTACAAAAAGCCAGTTTCGCTCGAAGCGCGCATTTCGCCAGAGTTGCTAGAGCTACTCATAAAAGTAGTGATAGCAGAAAAATAAATTCAAGATTTTATATTATTAAAATAAGAGGAATTGAAAAAGGCACAGAGATTGAGGCGAGCGAGGGGGTTAAAAAACTTGTTGAGCGTATTAAATTTAGTGGCTTAATAGTGTTTGCCGATGGGAATGAGATTGATCCATTGAATCTTAAGTAATAACTATTGTCGAATTTATTTTGATGTTTTATTTTTTGGCAATTTCATTTCATAATGGGCATCTAGGTTAAACTTAGTTGCCCATTTTATTTTATTAAAATTTTCCTAATTTTAGAATATGCAGTTTGGTGACGGCCGTCATATCACTGCACTTGTTTGGGATTATTGTTTTATTTCTGGAAGGATATATCTGAAAAATTAAAGCAATAAATATTGCTAATGACCAAACCCGCCCAATTTCACACTCTGGAATTGTAATTTTTATATTACAATTTAGAATGTGGTTTTTATTTTTACAAAATTCACTTTACGCCATATAAATTTAAGCGTAAGATAGGGGTAATGTAAGTCCCAGTTAATTAAAGATTAACGGGATAACTGAATTATTTTAAAATGATATAAAAACATATTTGGCCATATTCCCTTAGCTTCGTAATAAAAAATAATATGAAAATACCCAAATCTCCATCAGAAATAACAGCCGAATGGTTAAATAGCGTGCTTTTTTCAAAAACTTCCAATAGCGAAATCGCTTCTATAGAAATAGACAAGGATTTCGGGCCATGGAGTTTATTAGGAAAAGCCGCGAGAGTAAAGATAAACTATGTAACGTCAGGATGCGAGCCAAAGTCAGTTATTGTAAAATTTCAAGTAAGTGTCTCCGAACCAAAAAGAGAAGGGGAAATTTACAGTTTATTATTTGAGGAAAAAGTCTCCTATATACCGCGCATATATGGCAAATTTGGTAACGGCAATTTGGTCATGGAGGATATGACGTCCACCCATTCAGTGTTAAAAAATGATCTGACTATTTCTCAAATACAAAATGTTGTCGTAATTCTTGCTGATCTCCAAACAAGATTTTTTGATGATTCTCGCGTTCCTAAATATGATCTCAGCCATTTCGTGAATGCTATCCGTATTAATATGCAAAGCTGGGATATTTTCAAAAAAAGATATCAAGATCAGTTAGGGAGTGAGGCGGCTGACTTCGAATGGATATTGAAGAATCCTGAAGTCGTTTCAAGTCATTATAATTCAAATCCTAGCTCTCTGAGTCATGGTGACGTAAACAAAGCAAATTTGCTTTTCCCTAATGATGGAAGCAACGCGCCAATATTTATCGATTGGCAACTTTCAGCGCAAAGAGTGATTCCATTTGATCTGTCTTACTTCATAGTGAAACAGCTTACCGTCGAGCAGAGGCGAAAATATGAAAAGGATTTACTGAAAGAATATTATGAAATGTTGGGCGATAAAATAAAAGCTAGCTACTCTTTTAATCATTTAGTTCTTGATTATAGAGCCTGTGTGACAAGATCGATGCTTAGCGCTGTAATGAGAGTTGGACCAAGATTTGAAAATCAGCCAAATCGTTTCAAGAAGGCGGATGAACTTGCCACTCGAGTGATTGAAGCAGTGAGAGATCTCAAGCCAATAGAGGCAATTCAAGAATTAAAAGAGCGAGGTTTTTTAGAGAGTTGATTTAAAACCAATGGCAAACAGGCTCCGCCCTGAAATATTTCATTACAGGGTAAACGTATATCTTCTTTGGTGTCATCACAATTAAAAAACGCCTAAATAATTGAGTTTTTTGTTTAGTGTTGACAATTATGTAAAAATGTGCTATGTTCTAATATTAGTTTTATAATTTGTATAAGCTAATATAGCACATTTACTTAACCCAAAGGAGCAAGCCATGAATAGAGAAACATTGCAAGAGATGGGTAAAAGATACCCGAAAGTTGGCCCGATGCTTAATATTACATTCAAAAAGGATGGAATCGAAGCGCTTCGGGAGTTTCTGAATTTGGGTAGGCGAACAGGATTTGTAATATTTGAAAATCCTGTGATAGTTCTCGCCGTCATCGAATCTGGCAGATGGGAGCATGATTACAATCGCGTTGTCAGAGCGAGCTTCCCGATGGGCTATGTGTGGCAAGATGAAATTTTTCTGCAGCGTGTTGCAGTGGGCATTGAGTCAATTCGCTTTACTACGGCACATCCGCTCAACGTTCTTATGACTGGGCGACATAAAGTTCAGCAAGAGAACTTCGTGAGAATTCTTCACGAGTGCTACGGCGATTTGAATTATGAAGGCATCCTTCCTGATTTCCAGCTACAGCTTATGGGTGATCTGGAGATCGTTCATGGATTTCCACAGATAACCTTTACCCTGGATAGTATTCCTGGCCATCAAACAGTCATCATTCTTGATGGATGGAGCGGACAAATAATCATTGATGGAGTTCCACAGCAAAAAGCTTATAGCGATCCTAAGGAATTCCATGAGATCGTGCGCAATCTGGCCTACAAATATGTGGATAAGATCACGGCGCCCGCGCAATAATGCGCAAGCAGTTAGGGGAGTTTCTCGCAAGAGAAGCTCCTCGTTTTTTTTATAAAATTCACTTTACGCCATATAAATTTAAGCGTAAGATGGAGGTAAGTAAATTATTAGAAAAGGATAGTCTATCGAGGACGGTCCTCGATAAGCATTATGGGAATAGATAAAAAGAAAGTAATACATAGCGATGGTGGATATTATGCACTTAAGGGTTTTATTTATCAGTTTGATAAATGTATAATAGAAGTTTTAAAAAATCCAGAAAATGCTATAGAGATAGAATACATCCAAGATATTAGCTGTGAAAGATATTGCATTCAAGTTAAATACAAGGAAACACAAATCTTTTCTCCATCCAAAATAAAACCTGCAGTTATTCAATTGATTGATGAGTTTAAAAAAAATAAGCAAAAGAAATTTTTGTTGTATTGCTATTTTAAGAATAAAACCCCTCAAACATGCTCATTAAATTTAAGTGAAATTAAAAAAATTCTCGGTAAGGATGCTGTAAATTACACAGAGCAAGAGTTGATTGCATTTTTAAATAATTTTATTGTAGAGTTTTCTCATGATTTTAATAATCAGTTTAATATTGCAATTGGAGAAATAAAAAAATCATTCAAGGCTAAAACAATCCAAGAAGCAATCCAGTTTCATGCAATCATTCAAACTCATTTGTTTAAAATCGCAACGAAAAAAGAAAAATCAAAAAGAAAAATTAGCAAATACCAGCTTGGTCAGATTATCTCAACATCTGAAGCAATTATCTTTCATTCATCTTATTCAAAATTCATAGGAAACACAAAATATATACAGATGCTAAAGAAAGAATATTTTACATTCAAAAAATTAAACATTCCAAATCAATCGCGTCTTTTTATTATAGAGATTGATAAAAAAATAAAAGAAAGTGAAATTATTTTTCTAATTCAAAACATTTCTAAAAAATATTTCAGCGTTGACCATTCGCCAGCTCCATTTGTTTGTTTTTCAGGAATTAAAGATAAAGAAATTATTAAAATAAAACAAAGACTTTGGGATAAAAAAATTCTATTCACCGACGGAACACACTTCAATGGTGATCGTTTTAGAATTCAGGATCTTGTTGCTAATACGAATAACCATAAAAATTCAATATCAATCAAGCTAATGACCGAATTAAAAATGAATGAGGTTTTGAAAGCGCAATCTTTTGATGAAATATATGACCTTTTTATTACTAATAATAGAACTATTAAAGCTAATTTGAGCACTATCCATCAATTATATATTAATCAAACCAAGGATTTAATTAAAATAATCTCATAATTATGACAAGTCAAAATTCAAATGCTGAAGTCATTTCCGTTTTTCCAAACAAAGTTAGGGTTAATGTGGATGATATTGAGTCTTTTAAGGTTGACGGAGAGCTTCTTGCAGTCGGATCTTATTTAAAAATATTTGATCATGCAGACTGTGCGATTATAGCAATAATTGAAAATTTTTCAATTGAAGCAAAGGAAATAGACGAAGAAGGAATACGAAAAAAAACGTCATATATTCTTGAAGCTATTCCGCTTGGGCTAATTAATTCTGAGGGTGTTTTTATTAGGGGTGGCAACAATATAGCCATTCCACCAAAATCAGTAGAGCCTGCAAAAAAAGAAGATATACAAAAAATTTATAATGATATTCCTGAGGACAAAAGATTTTGTTTTTCAAGCTTAGTTCAAGATCCTTCAATTAAAGTTCCAGTTAATGGAGATAGGTTTTTTAATAAACATATTGCAATTGTTGGATCAACTGGCTCTGGAAAATCCCACACTCTGGCAAAAATTATACAGTCAGCAACACAGGAAAAAAACGATAGTTATAAGGGACTCAATAATTCTCATATTGTAATATTCGATATTCATTCCGAATATAAATCGGCTTTCCCGCAATCATCTTATATTGACGTTGAAAATTTAGTATTACCATATTGGTTAATGAACTCAGATGAATTAAGCGATTTATTTATTGAAAGTAATGAAGAACAATCTCATAATCAAGTTGCCATACTGAAAAAAACAATAACTGAAAATAAGCAGAAGCATTTCACAGGCGATGTATCCCTTAAAGAAAAGATTCATTATGATTCTCCTGTATTTTTTGACATTGATGAAGTTATAAAAGTGATTCAAGAAAAAAATGATGAAATGATACAGGGCGCAAAAGTACCCAAACAAGGACCACTATTTGGTAAACTCAGTAATTTTGTAACAAGATTAGAAAATAAAAAAAATGACAAACGACTGGAATTTTTACTTGGCGATAAAGTTAAATCTGTTTTAGCCGTGGACATCTTAAGACAATTTATTTCATATACCAAGAACAAGGAAGCAAATGTTACGATAATCGATTTAAGTGGTGTGCCTTTTGAGGTTTTAAGTATAACTGTTTCATTGATTTCAAGAATTCTTTTTGACTATAGTTATTTTTACAAAAAAACACATGCTGATTTAAAAAATGAAACACCTCTATTAATTGTTTATGAAGAAGCCCATAAATATGTACCGAAAAGTAACCTAGCGAAGTTCAGCGCGTCAAGATTTGCAATAGAACGAATTGCAAAAGAAGGAAGAAAATATGGGATAACTGCTTTAATAGTAAGCCAAAGACCATCAGAAATTTCGGAAACAATCTTTTCCCAGTGTAGCAATTTTATCGCTATGCGCTTAACCAACCCAGAAGATCAAAATTATGTGAAAAAATTACTACCAGATACGCTTGGCCCATTAACCGAATCTCTGCCAATCCTGCAGGCCGGTGAAGCTTTATTAATCGGTGATTCTATTGTAATGCCTTCACTTATTTGCATGGATAAGTGCGATCCTGAACCATCATCGAATGATATTAAATATCTTGAAGAGTGGAAAAAAGAATGGCTCGATGTCGATTTCAGCCCAATTGTTAGTTTTTGGCAAAAATAATGTTATAAGTAGAGAGAAACGCATAACACAAATTTTCAGCAAAATTAATAAATATGCAAGATATTATCGAAAATAAAACTATACAAAAAGAGGATTGGTCGCAGAGGAAACCGACTTCTTTTGAAATCTCCAATTGCACATTTAATGGATGTAATTTTACTGAGACTGATTTTGTCGGCACTAAATTCATCGATTGTGTCTTTAATGAGTGTAATTTTTCCAATTCAAAGATATTGAATTGTAGTTTTTGCAATGTTATTTTTAAGGAATGTAAAATGAGCGGGGTATCTTTTAATGAAATAAATAAATTTTTGCTGGTTTGGGAATTTGATAATTGTGTTATAAAGCTTTGCAATTTTAGCAAGCTGGACATTAAAAAATCTAAATTTATCCAGTGCGTGATTCATGAAACAGATTTCGTCGACGCTGACCTCAGTGAATCTGATTTTTCAAATTCTGACTTGAGAGGTTGCAAATTCCAAAACACAAATTTAAGTAAAGTAAATTTTATTGGAGCCGTAAATTATTTTATCGACCCAGCTAATAACAAAATTACCCAGGCCAAATTTTCATTGCCAGAAGCTTTGTCTTTACTAGCGGGTTTTGATATAACTATTTCATGATAAATCGTATGCAAATAAAAGAAATTAAAGCCAAATCAATAATTACCAAATCCAATCTTCCGGATGCGGATTTTGTGATTAATCCTTATGTCGGCTGTATGCATGCTTGCATTTATTGCTATGCAAATTTTATGAAACGTTTCACCGGGCATATTGAACCCTGGGGAAAATTTATAGATGTTAAAATTAACGCCCCGGATTTAATCCCAGAAAACTCTTTAAAATATAAAGGAAAGTCAATTTTTCTTTCTTCGGTAACTGATCCGTATCTTTCACTTGAACGTAAATATGAACTGACGAGAAAAATTTTAAAAAAACTTATTCCGCTTGAGCCAAATCTCGGAATTCAAACTAAATCAGACTTGATCGTAAGGGATATAGATCTGCTTAAACAATTTAAAAATTGTGAAGCAGGCCTGACGATAACAACAACTGATGACAATATTCGCAAAGAGGTTGAACCTTATACCGCTTCTATTTCAAATAGAATAAAAGCTTTAAAAGAAATGAAAGAGGCTGGCATAAAAACCTATGTTTTTATCGGGCCAATTTTCCCTTACTTAACGGATTGGAAAGATATTATTAATAATACAAAAACTTATGCGGATTTTTATATGTTGGAAAATCTTAATGTTAAAGGTAGCGTATGGAATAATATAAAATTATGGCTTGAGCTAAAACACCCAGAGCTAATTGAAAAATATGAAGAAATTTATTTTACAAAGAATAATTATTGGAATGATATGGAAAAAGAGATAACGAAATACTGCAATGATAATAATATTGATTGTCGGATTTACTTTCATCATGGTAAATAATTTTTTATAATAATCTATAAAAATAATCATAAAATAGAATTGGTGCATATGAATGATTTTGAAGGTGAAAATATGAGTATGATTAAGGAATGGAAAAATTCTTAAAATATTAATCTTGTAGTTTTTTTAATAGGACAATAGACGGTGGCATGTTATGCTTGATATGTAAGGTAGTCTAGAGTGAAGAATTAGAGATAAAGAAAATATGCCGAGTAATGTAAAAAAGATATTGGATGATTTTAAGGAAAAAAGGCCTCTTTATGAAGAGTTCTGTTTGGCGGTATATAAATTATTGGACAGCATGCTGGTGGATGAAGAATATAAATATCAGATATTTTATAGAATTAAAGATTTAGACAAGCTTGAGGAAAAAATTATCCGCAAAGAAAAAGAGGGCATAGTCTACACTAAACTGGAAGATTTAGAAGATTTGGCTGGACTGCGTATACTATTTTATCTCGAGTCAGACAAAGATAAATTTGTGGAAAAATTACTGGCGAAATTAACGGGAGAAGTTATCATAAAAAATCACAAAAAATCATCAGGTTATGAGGCCACGCATATAATAACTAGTTTTGATAAGAAAAGAATTAGCTTGAGCGAATATAATAAATTTGAAGGATTGAAATGCGAAATTCAACTAACTTCGATCTTGCACCATGCTTGGTCGGAAATTGAACACGATATGATTTATAAAGATACTCTGGGTGTCGTAGAGAATGACAAAAAGAAAAGTATTTTTATCAGGAAAGAAATGAAAAAAATATTATCAGAATATCTTATCAAAGCTTCCACTGAGTTGGATAAGCTAGCCAAAAAAATAAAGAAATAAATGATGCGTATCTTTTCCCGTGCTGGCAAATATAAAACAAACATCCCACGCTAGGTCGTGTGGGATGTTTTTTGTATTTGCTATTTCAGATATTTAATTATTTTACGCTTGCAATAGTATATTTAACTGCCCCAGTCGGAGTCTCAACTTTGGTAACATCTCCCATTTTCTTCCCAAGTAAAGCTTTGCCCAGTG
>AMFJ01019604.1_pt1 | contig 18529 bp, 11 predicted proteins | sample 427208 | NCBI WGS metagenome assembly AMFJ01 (sample SAMN02954298, study PRJNA114691) | groundwater metagenome | biome: aquatic; feature: subsurface aquifer; material: sediment; isolation source: subsurface aquifer sediment | place: USA: Rifle, CO | collected 2008-08
AATTGATACAACGAATGAAGAATGTTATTACTTATATAATCCTATAATAAAAAGAAAAAATATGTTTGCAAAAGATGTCAAAATAATTAATCCAACTTCCATGAAGCTTGAAGAAGCTCATTTGTTAGGTGTGATGTTAAAGCAATGTGAAGAGAAAGATATAAAGATATTTCATACAAATAATGAATATGCAGTTAATATACCAAGCGCAAGTTTATTTGGCAGCTCAATAAAATATATTAAACTGACACACGATCTGGTTCATCGATATCATATCAATCCTGTCACAAAACGGGTTGAAAATCGTTTTAGTATAGTAAATTTTTCTCAAGAATTGGCTAAAGGTGCCTTTGGTAATGTTTATGAAGTCATTGGTACGGTAGCATTACAAGATAGTGATCGTGTCATTGTGAAAACGGATAAACCTAGAGTGATAAAAGTGCAGGAATACAAAGATGACAAAAGTCTTCGTGCGATTGAGTTAGAAGCTGAAATATCTCAATTAACAAATCACCTGCACATTAAAATTCCTACACAGTTTGAACATAAAGTTTATTTAGTACTGAAAAGATTTCTTGGTAAAAGACTAGATAAAATGTTAGACGATGATGAAGATGTTATCTCATCATTTTCAATTGAATTTCGAATAAAGCTTACTATTCAACTATTAAAAGCATTAAAACAACAGGTTCATGATAAAGAAATTATTCATCGAGACATTAAACCTGCGAATATTTATATAAATAAATTCCCATTAATGGTTAATATTTTTGATTTTGGGTTGAGCAGAAGAAAAGATGTTCATGACCAGAAAATTTGCGGCACAATATATTTTCTTGCACCAGAAGGACCATTAAAGACAGCCGAATTAGATGAAGTATCTGATATTTATTCGATGGGACTGATTTTAGCTATGCTATGGAGAGGTACGACAAAAAGTCTACAGGAAGGAGAAGTTGAATGGAAGACAGTTGATAATTTATTAAGAGATTTAACATTAGATGGCAAGATAAGTGAGAAAATTGTAAATAATATTATGGCCATGATTAGTAAAGAAAGGAGTAAACGGCCGTCGTTAGAAATTGCTATCAGTGAGTTCGAAAAGATTTACGAAGAATATTTGCATTCGCAGAATAAGGATTTTATTTTTAAAGCATATCAAATCAGTAATGACTTTAACGATACGATGTATCATAAAAGCTATATACGCACGACGAAACAATTTCAAGAATTCTTAAAAAAATATATTAATCAGTTACCAAATGATCCTGAAACGTTGAATGAATTTTCAGGAATTGCACAAGTCTATACATTTTTTGGAAAAAAGAACGCAACAGAAATAATCAACATTATTAATGATTGTTATTCGCTTTATGATAAATACAATGCTGAAATCCAATCATTAAGATTGGAAGTAGAAAAAAAAATTACTTGTCTTAATAAATTTTTTCCAATTAAAGAAATTTCTTCAGCGATTAAAAATTTAATTTTAATTGATGAAAATGTAAAATTAATCGAATATAAACTTATAAAGAATCAATTTAATTTAGATAATCTTGTTGTATTGTTGGAGCACATACATGAAATCATTAACCAGATTCATTTAGAATTAAATAAACAAAATAACTTATTAATTAATGATAAAAGTGGTATTTATAGCATCATTCAACGATTGGATTTACAGGCAACGCAAGACATAGATGTTAAATTTAAAATAGCTATTAATAATGCTTTAGCAGATTATCTGATTAAAACGCTGGGCTCGCCAAGCATCTTGAGTAATCAAACACTTTCAACGCGTCGCCTTAATGATATTAATAAGATACTTGACATAATTAATAAAGATGCAGATGTCGATGAGCTCATTTCGGAGGTGGAAGCTAAAATTAACTCTCTTGAAACTGGATTGACAGGAAATAGCACATTACGAATTCTCATTGAAAATGCAATCAGTGACTTTAAGGTGAACTCTCTTAGTTTTAAAAATAATTATAATAATAACTAGCTTTTAACAGTATAACTTTCAGGGAGTGGTAAAAATCCAGTTTGACATAAGAATTCCATATATCGTTTTAAAAGTTTATCATCGATCGCAGGATAATGAAGATTTAATGTTGGCAGCAATGCAGCAGCATTATGATTAATGACATCTGGTGAATGATAGTCTTCTGGGAGCGCTAGATAATAGGGTAAGAAAGCGAATAAAGTATTATCTTGTGAAATCTGTGATAACTCGTGTTGCCATTCTTTCATTGGGATCATCTTAATGATGTAGCCATAATTTTTTAACCACGTTACCAACTCAGACCAAAGAATTCCCGTAGGATGATCGACATGATAAACTTCAGTTACTTCAGGAAATTTTAAACTGATGGACGTAATTAGTTGACTCACAAAATCAACCGGAAGAATGGTAATTTTCTCATCCATGATTGGAGCAAGTCCCATTTGTATGCATCCTTTTATTAACATTAAAAGTGCATCATTGAGGCTTGTCATGCCAGTATCTGATTGGCCAAAAATATATCCTGATCGATAGATCGTGACAGGTAATCCGCGATTTTTTATTTGTGTTAATAAGCGTTCAGATACCCATTTGCTAATCGCATAACCACCGAAAATTTCATTATATGATTCATTTGGAAATTCTTCAGTTAATCTGCCGTTTTCATCTTTGCGATATGCAGATGAAAGTGTTGAAATATATTGTATTGGTTTGTCTTTGACTTTAGTGGCAAATTTTATTATTTCTAATGTACCATTCACATTACTGCCGCGTAATTTGTTATAAGATGCCATAATATTAACTTGTGCACCGCAATGAAAAATTAAATCAATTTTATCTAACAAATAATTATATTGTTCTAACGGCAGTCCAAAATATTCTTCGCTTATATCTCCTGCAATAATGACAATTCGTCTATCTGATAGTGATATTTCATTTGATAAACCAAATTTTTCAATGTTTAACATGAATCTCTTTGCGGGAGTTTCAAATGAGCCCTTGCGGATGATGCAATAAATTTTTGCGGTCGTTTTTTTAAGTAATTCACGTAGCAAATAAATCCCTAAAAATCCACCTGCACCAGTTAATAGAATATGTTGTGGGTTGTTTATATTCAGGCTTAATTTTCCTGTCGGGATAATGTTTTCATGTAGAATGCTATCCCGATCAATATCTTCTTGAATGCTAGATTGGCTGGTGTAGCTTTCTCCTTTTGAATCGATATATTCAGCAAGTATTGGTATGTACGATAAATCGAAAAGAAGTTTAGCTGGAATTGAAATATTAAATTTCTTGAGAATGTTAACTGATAATTCTGCTACCGTTAATGAACTTCCACCTATCTCAAAAAAATTATCTGCCATGCTAATATTTTCTTGATGTAATATATCTTCCCAAATTTTAGTTAATTTTTTTTCAGTTGTTGTTTTAGGTTCAATATATTCCTTTCGTAAAATTTGTTCAAATTCTTGTGGAGGCGGCAATGCTTTTGTATCTATTTTACCGCTGAATGTCAGCGGAAATGAAAGTATTTTTATGAAGGTAGCAGGAATCATGTAATCTGGTAACTTTTTATGTAATGCTTTTTTAAGACTTCTTTTGGCTGAACTCGTTAAAATTAATTCCATTACATTTAACGTTGAAAGGTAGTAATCAATACTCTTTTCTACCATTTTTTTCTCATCATCAGCGAGGTTGAATATAATACCGCAGCGATCTTCTTGTTGCCAAATGACAATACCATTTAAATTTTTTCTTTCATTAAATCCCGGTAGCTTTAAATAAAGTTGAACTTTTTGGCCTGGCCTAAATTTTTCTGTTATACCAGCAATGGCAACACCATGCTTTGAAATATTTTCTGTAATTGCTTCGATATGTTTTTCTTTTTCTACAGAAATAAGACAGCGATCTTGATAAATAAATCGATCTTTATCAAGATCGGGAACAACGTAGGCAATTAATGTTTTATCGTGATTTTGTGTATCTTTAGCCACCACAATTGTTTCTCTAACGTCAGGATGTTGTCTGATAACATTTTCAATTTCATTTAATTCGATACGATATCCACGTATTTTAATTTGATTATCAGCTCTGCCAATGAATTCGATATCGCCATTATCAAGCCATTTTACTTGATCACCAGTTTTGTAAAGCTTTTCAGTTGTTGCCTGATTAAAAATGTTGGGAATAAATTTTTCTTCAGTTAATTCCGGACGATTAAAATAACCGGGTGAAACATTAACACCACCAATTAATAATTCACCTGCAACGCCAATTGGTACTGGCTGCATAAATTGATCGACAATATAAGCCTCACAATTAACAAGCGGCTTACCAATGGGTGGGAGAAGAGGTTTATTTTTTGCATTAGCATTTTCACCGGCAAAAAATATTTTTTTATAAATCGATTCTATGGTTGTTTCTGTAGGCCCATAAATATTCCAAATATCAAAATTAAAATTTTGTTTTGGATATCGTATTAATGCTTCACCACCAATTTTAACGTGACGTAAACTTAATTGTTTTGGCCATTCTAATGAAAATAACATTTGTGCATAAGCAGTTGGCAAATCACAAATTGTAATTTTATTTTTTTGAAGGAAATCAAAGAATAATGCTGGCGTTAGCTTTATATTATCATCAACTATATATACTGAGCCGCCATTAGCAAGAATGGGTATGGTTTCACAAAAATAGGAATCAAATGCCTGGGAGGCGCATTGCGAAGCTCGGTCATGATGAGATATTAAAAAACATCCACGATACCAAGCAGAAAAATTAATTAAACTTTTATGTTTAATTAAAACTCCTTTTGGCTTACCTGTTGTTCCAGAAGTATAGATAATGTAGGCCATATCTTCTGGAGTGACAGTAGGCAAGTTGATAGTTGAAAAATTTTCTTTTGTGCTTATTCCAGTAATTAATATCGCTCTTGCATGATATTTTTCTGGTATTTTTTCTAATGAATCAGTAAGTAATATTTTGGCTTGACTATCTTCAAGTACATACTCAATTTTTTCATCTGGATATTTAGGGTTAATTGGTACATATACTCCGCCGCATTTAAAAATAGCTAGCATACCAATCAGTAAATCAGGCGATCGTTGTATTAAAACACAAACATGATCACCTTTTTTTACACCAACATTTATTAATTTTTTAGCTAGAAATGTTGATTGCTCATTTAATTCTTTATATGAAATAACACGAGTGTTATGTACTATAGCTTGGCTTAACGGACTATCAAGTGCAAATTGTGTAATTAAATCATGTATACATTTATTAAATTGGGGAATATGAAAGTCATATGTTGGTTTTGCCCAAGTCGTTAATATTTTATTTTTTTCTTTTATTGGAATAATATTTAGTCCAAACGTTTTTTTGTTTTCATTTGTGCAAATATCATGTAGAAGCGTTTTTAAATAAGCAATTATTCTAATAATATTTTTTTTTGAAAAAGCATGATTATTATAAAAAATAGTAAAAACATATTGATTCTTCTGGGTAGAGAGAATTAACGGAATAATATCTGAATTAAGTTGTTCTAATTTATTTTTTTGATTTTTTTTTGCATCAAACAAAATTAAATATTTAAAATTAAGTTTGTCAAATTGAACCGGTTTTTTCTCTAATTGCATTTTAACTTTTGCTAAAGATTGTTTGATGAAAATATCTTTAGAAATTTGAATTTTTATTGGATGTAGTAGAGGTTCTACTTTGATTGAACCCAAACGTGATGAATAAAGATTACCGACACCAATTAAATAATTTTCGGAACTACTTAATCGCGATAATAACAATCCCCATGCGGTGGTTATTAATGATTGCCATGTTATTCGATTTTTTTTTAAAAATTGCTCTATGGATTTGTGGAGTTTAATTTCAATTTGTTGCTTGATTGACACATAACTAGATAAGTATGATTTTTTTATTTCCGATATATTGGACTCTTCAAGCCAGAGTTTATTGCTGAGCCCATCTTCCTTGTTCATTGAGCAACTCCTTTGCAATCGCTGCTATATAAACAATTAAAGAAGGAGTTCTCGCTTAAAAAAACACGCGAACTCCTAGTCACAATTTTTATAACATTAAAAATTAGCTGTTAAAACTCCTGTGATCATACTTCCATCGATTGGAGAAGCTTTCTGTCTGCCGTCCGTGCTTGTCCATTGAGCTGCGATATTTAAGAATTTAATCTTCTTGCTAATTGTAACGTTGTAATCATTATAACTGTTACCAGCAGCAGCAGCTAAATCTGAATGTCCAAACAGAGCCAAGAAAGAAATATCTTCTATATTGAATAAATAATTAGATGGAATAGCATAATTAATACCTGCATTATAGTATCGGCCAATCGTATGTGTTCCATAAGCATTAGCTGTGTAGCTATATTGTGCTTGTAAGAAATAATAATTAAAAAGTGAGTTGAATTCATTATAATTTGATAATCTTGCACCTGGATAATTATAGCGTGCTAAGTTTAAATCATAAGTAAAATTCTCACCAATCGTATTATGATATCCTCCAACCGTATCGATTTCAGAATGAGCATTAGGTGTGCTATCAAATCTAACGCTTGATCCCCACATATTAAGATAAAATCCAACTGGGAAAGAGTATGTCAAGCTGCCTTGAGTTGCTGGTAAATTACGTGATTGGCTGATACCACGGAAAAGATAGTTGGATGTGAGTGTTACGTAGCCGCTGACATTATCTAGCCAGGAAGTTTCTTTTGGTGCTTCAACTGGTGCATCTTTTGCATTTGCTATTGCCATCGGTGCTTCGTCTTTATAGCTTCTAACATGACGATGTTTAGCTTTGTGAGTTTTTTTCGTTGCAGCAACGGCATATTGGGTCGTCACTAATGGCCCAATAATTGCAAATAATGATGCAACAGCTAACGCTTTTTTCATTCCCATTCTCCTTAATGATTTGAGTCCAAGTAATTAACATCATGATTATCTAAGCGTATACAGATAATTAAGATTGGGCAATAGTTATGTTAATCAACTTGAAAAATCGTATCTTTTGTTTCTCCAAATTTTGTAAATTGATCGACGATCTTACTGGCAGGAAGTGGCCGGCTTAGAAAATATCCTTGGATTAAATCACAATTATGATCTGCTAGATATTGCATCTGTTCAGCCGTTTCAACACCTTCTGCAACGACTTCTAACCCAAGATTATGTCCAAGTGCAATCACGGCACTGGTAATAGCTAGATCATTTTGATTGTTCGGAATTCCTTTAATAAAAGTTTGATCTATTTTTAATACGCTAACAGGAAATTGTCTTAAATAATTGATAGAAGTATAGCCGGTACCGAAATCATCAACTGAGATGCGCACGCCCATCGCTGAAATGCTATTTAATTTATTAATAGCTGTATCTGCATTATCCATCACCGCTGTTTCTGTGATTTCAACCTCAAGCCACTTTGGTTGTAATCCCGATTCTTTTAGGGAATCAGCCACAATTTGTGCGACGTCTTGATGACGAAATTGTTTCGGTGAAATATTCACCGCAATCGTAATAGGTTCGTATCCTTCGTCTTGCCATTGTTTGTTAAGCCGGCATGCTTCGAGTAGAGCCCATTCACCAATTGGCATGATTAGCCCTGTTTCTTCCGCTAATGGGATAAATTTAGCTGGGCTTATTAAACCAAGCTCAGGGTGATCCCAGCGAATTAGCGCTTCAACACCTTTAATTTTACCGTTTTTCAAATTCAGCTGTGGCTGTAGGAATAAAACAAATTCTTTATTTTGAATAGCCTTTCTTAGAGAAGCTTCTAATTTAATATGTTCATGTGCTGCTATATCCATTTCATGTGTATAGTATTGATAGATGCCGCCACCAGCTTTTTTGGCTTTATACATCGCCATATCTGCGTTTTTCTGTAAACTTTCTAGTGAATCTCCGTCATCAGGAAAGACGCTAATACCAATACTTGCTGTAATAAAAAACTCATGTGTTTCTATTTTTACTGGTTGAGCGCAGGCCGTAATGATTTTTTCAGCAACTGGGCCGGCAAATTTGGGATGACCAATATCATTGAGTAATATAATAAACTCATCGCCGCCAAGTCTTGCTAAAATATCACCAGCTCTTAATAATCCATTAAACCGATTACCCATTTCTTTTAATACTAAATCACCAAAAGTATGTCCAAGCGCATCATTAATCGTTTTGAATCGATCAAGGTCAATAAATAGGACAGCAAGTACTGTATTACGACGTTTGGAATGACTAATTGCTTTATTTAATATTTCGTTGAAGAAAACACGATTTGGTAAAGACGTTAAATTATCATAATGAGCCAATCGAATCAGATGTTCTTTGTGAACAATTAATTCACGTTCAACGGATTTACGTTCGGAAATTTCTTGTTGAAGTTGAATATTAGTTTTTTGTAATTCTTGTGTTCGTTCTTCAACACGATGTTCAAGTTGATCGTGTGATGCTTGAATAATATCAAGCATATGATTAATTTCTACAGAAACAGATGTTAATTCATCTGTGCCGCTTGCGTCGACGCGTTGATTAACTACATTTTTGTCGCTAATTTCAGCTATTTCTTTATCTAAATGTTCTAGACGTTTGATGATTAACACACGCAATAACCACAACATTAAAATCGAGAAGATGACGCCAAGAATAACGAATGATAACAAATAAAAATTAACAGATTGTAAACCGGTTAGATAAATCGCACGCGGTGTGGTCATACGAAACATGCCAATTGGCTTGTTATAAATATCTTTGATGAGGGTAAATCCTTCCAAAAGTTTATTGTCAATTGGCGTGCTATAGTGACCTTTAGGGTCACGAGAAATAATATTAAAATAATTTTTTAATTGTGCAGATTTTTCAATTTCATTTAGTATATAAAATTTGATATCGACTTTGGCTGTTTCAGCAATTTTAGCAACGAGATCATTATCCAAGTTGCGGCCAAAAATACTTGCGCCTATCGGGGGAAGTAACATATCTCCATCGGTTAATGCAGAAGAAGCTATTAACATAATTCCTTGTGAGGTGAGCACATATCCACGCACATCATGGTTAGCATCTTTTTTCTCCATTAGTATGCTTCCCGGATAAATATATTTTTCTAATCCGGGCGGAAAACCAATTTGTTGTTGTTTATTAGTATCAAAGGCAGCAGCAATAACAGGTTTACCTTGTTTATCCCAATAACTAAATAAATTAATATGTGAAGTAACAAATGCAGTCATATTGACGTTATTCGGAATAAATTCTGGTTTTTTGCCTTGCATAAAATCATACATATCGGTCCAGTGAGACCAATCAGCAGTGAAAGTGGAAAGCGCATAATTTACTTGATCAAGCGCTTGATCAATTCGTCCCAAATCTTGATCGGCACGATCATGTTCCAGCGATAAAAAACTTTTTAAGAGGATGACTCTTGATCCGATGTAGGTTAATCCAAGAAATATCAGCCAGGCTACACTAATAGCGATAAGAATTTTATTTCTTAATTTCATAAGCCTTCTCCCTGGCACATTACTTTAACTATATCAGTAATATATAAGATTATACAGATATATGAACATTAATTACCCATCAACTTGTAAGTTTTTTAGCAATTCTCTCATTTTTGCTTTTATCATATCGATCGCAATTCGATTGCCGCCCCCGCGAGGAACAATAATGTCTGCATACCGTTTCGATGGCTCAATAAATTGCAGATACATAGGACGCACAGTATCTTCATATTGCTTTAAAACAGAATCCAATGAACGACCGCGTTCTTTGATATCACGTTTTAAACGACGAATGAGGCAAATATCTAATGCAGTTTCCATATAAATGCGAATGTCCATGAGCTCGCGAACTTTTTGCTCGATAAATAACAAAATACCTTCGATGACAATAATCGCATGTTGTCCAATTGTGCGCGTCTCTTTTTCACGTGTATGCATTGAATGATTATAAATGGGAACCTCGATGCTTTTCCCTTGTTGAAGTGCAATGAGGTGTTGACACAATAATTCATGATCAAAGGAATTGGGGTGATCATAATTAATTTTGGCGCGTTCTTCGAATGGAATATTACTATGATCTTTGTAATAAGAATCTTCCGAAATAACGAGAACTTGATCTGAACCAAGTTCATTGACAATCGTATTGGCGAGCAAACTTTTGCCTGAAGCAGATGCTCCTGAAATGCCAATAATGATGATATTTTTTGTTTTCAAAAATCATTCTCCCCTGAGGTGCGTTTTAGTAAAACATAAATGGCACCACGACTGCCATGCGCTGCTGTTGCTGAGCAAAATGCAAGAACAACATTTAAATGACGCAGCCAATGATTTAACTTATTTTTGAGTATCGGTTTATCGCGATGCAATCCTTTTCCGTGAATAATTAAAACGACCCGACAATTTTCGCGTAAACAAGTTTGTAAAAAATGGCCTACCGCTGCCCGCGCTTTTTCAATTGTTAAGCCATGTAGATCTAAAATTGCGTCAACATTATATTGACCTTTACGTAATTTGCGAAGCGTTTTATGTGAAATGGCGTCGTGTTTATAGCTAATAAATTCATCAGATTTTAGTGTTGGAAGATCATCTGTTTCATCGAATTCAAATTGATTTTCATGATCTTTTGCTATATTTTTTTTGATTGAATGAGCCTGTTTTGTGAGTCTAATTTTCTTTTGCGGAAGGGGTTTCGTGCCTTTAATTGCTTGATAAAAAGCATCGAGATCTACTTGGGAAATCTTTTTTTTTGAAGACATGAATCACGTTTTTTTGATAATAATGACGAAAATATTCTACATGAAATACATACCCAGTGCGTGTAAAATTAGCAAATCCTATCAGGAAAAGTAAGCCCATTTATTTTTTAATATAATAGAATCAATAAGTTATATGGCGGCAACATGGCAAACTCAGATTTACTACATCGATTTATTTTTGAAAACGCGCCTGTTAGGGGTGAATTTATTTATTTAGAAGATAGTTTTCAGAAGATTATTCAGCAGCATTCGTACCCAGAACCAATCAAAAAATTGTTAGGTGAAGCGCTTTCAGTGGCAGGATTATTGAGTGCAATTATTAAATTTCAAGGCCGATTAACCGTTCAATTTCGCGGTCAAGGAAAGCTAAAATTATTGCTCGCACAGTGTGATAATCAATTCCATTTGCGTGGTCTTGCCAAATGGGAAGGTGAGTTAGATTATGCAGAATTAATGGACGCATTTAATGATGGTGTGTTAGTCATTATGCTTGATTCTTCTGTGAGTCAAGCACGTTATCAAGGCATTGTGGCATGGCAAGGCAATTCATTGACTGAGTCAATCGAAGGTTATTTTCAAGATTCAGAACAATTAGCCACAAAGCTATGGCTATCGGTGAATGATCGATCAGCGGCAGGTTTTTTATTGCAAGTTGTCCCATCATCTGAAGGATCAGTTGCCGGAATAGAGCATGATATTATTACACCACACTGGGAAAGAATTAATCGTTTAACTGCATTTTTACAGCCAGATGATATGCATCAATTAGATTATCCAATGTTGTTGCGAAAACTTTATCCCGATGAAGAAATCAGAATATTCGAAGCGGTTCCACTGAAATTTAGTTGCACTTGCACACGTAAAAAAGGTGAAGATGCTATTCGTATTTTAGGTCAAGAAGAAGCAGAAGCTGAATTAGCAGGTAAACAAAGTATCGTGGTCACCTGTGATTTTTGTAATAAAACTTACGTTTTTGACCGCATTGATGTTGCAAAAATATTTGCAAATCATCCTCCTTCTTCTGATCATTTACATTAAAGAGCTGACTATGAATAAGAAAAAAATAGTAAGTATTCTCGTAGTTGTCACGATCGTTATTGCCGGATTTTATCGATATTATCACCACAATATTCTTCCGGATGATAATGGTATTTGGGTGCAAGCGGCAAAAGTGCAAGAAACAACGGTGCAACAAGAGGCTCATGCTATTGGAACATTGGTTGGCCGCAGCATAGAAGTGACACCTGAAATTAGCGGTCATATTAAAGAAGTACTTTTTCAAGATGGTGTTGCAGTTAAACAAGGTGATGTATTATTTCAACTTAACGATACTATTTACAAAGCAAAAGCAGAATCAGCAAAAGCAAAATTTCAATATAGTATTAATAATCACAAGCGCATGGCTTTTCTTGGTAAAAAAGGTGTAGTAGCAAAACAAGCGGTCGATCAAGCAGAAGCAGATTTAAAAGAAAAACAAGCTGATGCGGAAGAAAGTAATGTCATGTTAAGTAATACAAAACTAGTCGCACCATTTGATGGAATGGTTGGTAAAAGTAAAGTTAATCCAGGTGATTATGTGACGATAGGACAAAATTTGGTGACATTAACTGATACAAAACATTTACGCGTTGAATATAATGTTACTGAAAAAATGCTATCAAAATTAAAAATGGGACAAGAAGTTCATATCACCACGACAGCTTATCCTGGAAAAATATTTATTGGTAAGGTTTCATTCATTTCTCCAACCATTAATATCGACAATCGTTCTGTTTCATTATATGCAGATGTATCAAATGCCAATAATCAATTGGCAGCGGGTATGTTTGTTGATGTGATGCAATCACTCGATAATCAAGGAAAAGCATTAACTATTCCTGCGCGTAGTCTTGTGCCAATGCTGGATGGCGAGCAAGTTTATAAAGTAGTGGATGGAAAAGCTTATGCTGTCACTGTTACAGTAGGCGATCGTTCAGAAGAATATGTGCAAATAACGAGAGGTCTTTCTGTTGGTGATGTGGTCATTACAGATGGGCAATTAAAATTGAAAAATGGTGTTCCTGTTAAAGTTAAAGCATAAGAGATTAATAAGTGAATATACCAGCATTTTGTATACGTCGACCCGCTTTTACTATCGTGATTAGTTTGGTATTAACTATCATTGGGTTGATTTCTTTTATGAATCTTCCAGTGCGTTGGATTCCAAAAATCTCACCGCCGGAAATCACTGTTTCAACTTCTTATCCTGGTGCTAGTGCAAAATTAGTCGAAGAAAATATCACAAAATTAATTGAAGAAACATTGTCAGGTGTTAACGGCATTGAATCTATCATGTCAACCAGTCGTCAAGGATCGAGTCAAATTAGTTTGACATTTAAGTTGGGCCAGAATTTAGATGCAGCAGTGGAAGATGTAAGAAGCAGTGTTGAACGTGTGCGTGATGCTTTACCTAAAGATGCTCTTACGCCAACAGTAGTAAAAGCAGATGTCAATAACATGCCAATTTTATATGTCACTTTTTACGATCAACATCGATCTGATCGTGAAATGAGTGATTATATCGATAAATATATTGTGCCATCGTTCCAAACGATTGATGGCGTTGGTAGTGTGTATATGTATGGCAAACGTGTGTCTGCTATGCGTATTTCACTAGATCCTGCGAGAATGGCGGCTGCAAATGTCACGGTTGAAGATGTCACGCAAATCGTACAATCACAAAATGCTTCTATTCCAAGCGGTCAAATTCGTAGTAAAGATGTTTATTATAGCGTCGTAACAGACACAACATTACAAACACCAGAACAATTTAATGATTTAATTATTCGCGATAATCAAAATCAAATTGTGCGGATTAAAGACATTGGTGATACGAAATTAGAGCCAGAAAATTCTGACGAAGCATTTCGTATTAATGGTAAATCAGCGATTGCTTTAGCAATTATTCCGCAATCTAATGCCAATCCTTTAGAGGTTGAAAAAAATATTCAAAAAGTTTTTGCAGAAATGCAACGCAGTTTACCTAAGGGCATGCAAGCTGATATTGCCTATAATCAAGCAGATTATATTCGTGCATCTATACATAGTGTTTATGAATCTTTTATTGAAGCTGTCATATTTGTATGGTTAGTGATTCTTGCTTTTCTTTGTAGTTTTCGCGCAACACTGATACCTGTTATCACGATCCCAGTTTGTTTGATTGCCACATTTTCAATTTTATCTTTATTTGGATTTTCAGTTAATACGATTACATTGATGGCATTTGTTCTTGCTATTGGTTTAGTGGTAGATGATGCCATCGTAATGGTAGAAAATATCAGTCATCATATTGAAAATGGTTTATCAGTACGAGAAGCAGCACTAAAAGGCAGTAAAGAAATTATTTTTCCTATTATTGCAATGACATTAACATTAACCGCAGTGTATGCACCTGTCGCATTTACACCTGGATTATTGGGCGTTCTTTTTCGAGAATTTACTTTTACTTTAGCTGGTGCGGTATTGATATCTGGTATTGTTGCGTTGACATTATCACCCATGATGTGCGCTAAATTTTTATCGCCAGAAAATGGCACATCAAGATATCGAGAATGGCTAACAGATAGGATGATAAAGTTGCAGCAAGCTTATCAAACTATGTTAGTTTTTGTTTTAGAAAAACGAAAATATGTTGCCGTTGGATTGTTAGTGATTGCTGTATTAGGTGGTGCTTTATTTCATTTTATTCCTGCCGAATTGGCGCCTGCAGAAGATATGAATGAGATCGATATCTTTGTTTCTGCGCCAAGAAACGCAAGTTTTCAATATACAGATAATTATGCACATCAATTAGAAAGTATTTATCAATCTATTCCAGATATTGAATCTTATTTATCAGCCGTTGGGATGTATTCACCGTCACATTCATTTCAATTATTAAAAATCAAGCCTAAAAATCAACGTAAATTATCAGTTGCAGACATCATGCAACAAATTACTGAGAAATCCAGCGTGCTTTCTGGTGTGCGGGTTAATATTTCTATTCCACCACCAGCATTAGCAGAATTTGCAGGGAGTGATGAAGGCGATAGCGTAGGTATGGTGATAATGACTACCAATGATTATCGAAAACTTCAACAAGCATCGCAAAGTATCATGTCGCAATTAAAACAATTGCCGCAGTTTGCACACGTTGATAATAAGTTGAAATGGGATAGTGAACAATTTCAATTAAATATCGATCGTAATCGTGCAGCAGATTTAAAAGTATCTGTACCGAATATTACTAATGCGATATCCACATTATTAGCTGGTAAACAAATGGGTAAGACCAATGATGCAAATATCATTTTGCAAATGAATCAATCAGGTTTGTCTGATCCAAATGTTTTCCAGAAATTATATACAAGAAATGTTGATGGCAATATTATTCCATTAGGAAATTTGGTTAATGTACATGAATCATCTGCGCCTGAAGTATTTCATCGTTATGAGCGATTACGTGCTGATACGATATATGTTACATTGGCGCCAAAAGTAAATCTTTCTGATGCAATTAAAAAATTGACGGCCGTTGCACAAACAACTTTGCCGGATGACATGAAATTTACATTTACAGGCGAAGCAAAAAGCTTTCTTGATTCAAACGGTAAAACATTATTTACTTTCATGCTTGCCTTGGTATTTATTTATTTGGTATTAGTTGCTCAATTTGAAAGTTTTATTGATCCGCTGATTATTTTGCTAACGGTGCCGTTTGCTGTTGTTGGTTCTTTAATTGTATTAAAAATATTTGGTGGTACATTAAATATTTACAGTAATATCGGATTAATTACTTTAATCGGATTAATTGCAAAACATGGCATTTTAATTACTGAATTTGCAAACCGATTACGTATGCAAGGTTATTCAATTGAAGAAGCTGTTATCAATGCAGCACTGAGACGTTTACGGCCCATTTTAATGACCACTTCGGCAATGATATTAGGCGCGCTCCCGCTTGCTTTTGCTAGCGGTGCTGGTGCTGAAAGCAGACAACAAGTAGGATTAGTCATTGCAGGCGGGCTATTATTTGGCACGTTCTTCTCGCTAATTATTGTACCAGTTGCCTATACTTATTTTGCTTCATTCCGAAAAATATCAACTTCACCACAACAGGATTTAGAAAATGCAGTTATTTTATGAGATCATTCCCGTTTTTTTATTTTTTATCGCATTTAAATTTTATGATATTTATGTGGCGACAGTTGTTGGAATTGTTACTACGTTAATTCAAGTAATTTTAACGCGGGTTGTTCTTAAAAAATGGGACAATAAACAGCTTATTACGCTGAGTGTATTTTTATTTTTTGGCGGCATGACGCTTTATTTTCATGATCCCATTTTTGTGAAGTGGAAACCAACGATTATTTTCTGGATTTTTTCATTAGTGATTTTATTTACGCAATTTTTTAGTCACAGGCCGCTCATGCAGCGACTAATGGAAAATGCTTTGCAAGATAAAGCGTGTGTGCCTAAGCAAGTGTGGAAGCAAATTAATTTATTATGGGGAATGTTTTTTATATTTTTAGGCGGAATTAATCTTTATATTGCTTATCATTATAGTAATGACACGTGGGTGAACTTTAAATTTTATGGCATCACCTCTGCGTTTTTTATATTAAGCATTGCTCAAGCATTATTTTTGATGCGTTACATGAGCGAAGAAAAACATCAAAAATGATATTACAGAGTGATTAGTACAATGACTTCACAAGATCGTTCTAAAATAATTTACACAAGATTGACCGCTGCATTTTCGCCAATACATTTAGAAGTGATTGATGATAGCGATGAGCATATAGGTCATGCAGGACATCAAGGCGGCGGCAGACATTTTACGATTATCATTTCTGCAGAATGTTTCCGTGAAAAATCACGTATTGAATCGCATAGACAAATCTATTCTGTATTTAGCGATATGATTCCTGATCAAATCCACGCTTTGAGAATCAAGATAATTTAATATATATTTATCAAGATATTATATAAGCAATTAAAATCTTTACTTTTGACTGTATAATTATTATACCGATAGGCTTGATTTAAAAATTCAGTAATAAAGACATGTTAAATTATAAAATTTCGGCTGTAGCCAATGATTTTCCATATTTAATCATCGCTAAACTAAAAGATTTTGAAGTTTATCAAGACTCACTTCAAACAATTAGTATTACGTTTACAACAAAAATTTATTTTGATGATGAAAATGTCGATTATTTTTTTGATTACATTAGCAGATATTTTCCAAAAACAAAAATTGAGCTTGATCATATTCAACATATCGAAAAAACTAGTGCAATTAGTTTAATTCAAAATGAAAATTGTATTAATCATCTCGACGATCAGACATTAATAGATCTTATTCCTTTATCTGAAAAATCAGTACAATTTTGCTTGCAAAATAATTTAATTGCAAAGCGTATTAATAATGTAAATAAAAAACCTCATGAACAAACTTTTTCTGCTTCATGTACTGCTGTCTCCATTATGCAGTATTTATTAGATCATCATAAAATTAGTCAGCAAGAATTTACACGTTGTAAAGAGTTAGAAATTTATTCAAAGATATGGCGGTCACCAGGGGAAAAAGCAGATTTGCGTAAAATAATCGAATTTTGCTATAAAAACGATATTAAGTTGATTGGAATTGATATTAAAGACCGAAGTAGTAAATTTTTATCTGCAGATAAATCGCTGCAAATGAAATATTTATATAAATTCTTTAAGCAAGTATTTGTTAATAACTATGTTGAAATTAATTCAGCTGATTTAGATATTAATTCAGTTAATATTTCATCAAAGACATTATTAATATTTGCTAATCAAACCATGGATACGCATGTTGTTTATGCTTTCAAATCTAAAGAGAATTGCATATCTGTAATTGATTCTGCAAATGAAAATGGCATCACACATTATGCGTCATGGAAAGACTTAATTACAGACAAAAAAGAGTTTACCGGTGTTGGTTTGGGATTAAGTTCATTAAATATGACTAACTAATTTTTCCGCAAACAAATCGTGATATTTTTTTAACTCTTTTGCTGATATAGCAAAGACACCATCACCACCGCGTTCGAACTCTAACCAAGTAAAAGGAACCTCTGGAAAATGTTCACTAAGAGCATGTTCACTGTTACCAACTTCTACAATTAATAGTCCATTTGGGGATAAATAATCGACTGCATCATGTAAAATTCGTAAAACGAAATCTAATCCATGCGTGCCAGCTTCCAGGCCTAATTTGGGCTCATGTTGATACTCATGAGGCAAGGTTGACATTTCTTCTGTGCTCACATAAGGCGGATTACTAACAATAATATCGTAATTATTTTTTGGAATGGCGTTAAATAAATCTGATTCAATAAGCGTGATTTGATCGCTAACATTATGTCTTAAGGTATTAATTTTTGCGACAGCGAGCGCATCAGATGAAATGTCACTGGCATCAATTTTTGCATCAGGGAAATGTGTTGCACAAGCAATTGCTATGCAACCGCTGCCAGTACAGAGATCTAAAATACTATTTATTTGACTAGCATCAATCCAGGGTTCAAATTGTGCTTCGATTAATTCCGCAATGGGAGAGCGAGGAATAAGTACTCGCTCGTCAACATAAAATGATAATCCTGCAAACCAAGCTTCATGTATCAAATAAGGTGCAGGAATGCGGTCTTTAACACGTTTTTCAATTAACCCTGCAATCTGAGTGCGTTCTTCTGAGACTAAAGTCGCATCAAGTAC
>AMFJ01008491.1_pt1 | contig 18492 bp, 14 predicted proteins | sample 427208 | NCBI WGS metagenome assembly AMFJ01 (sample SAMN02954298, study PRJNA114691) | groundwater metagenome | biome: aquatic; feature: subsurface aquifer; material: sediment; isolation source: subsurface aquifer sediment | place: USA: Rifle, CO | collected 2008-08
ATTGTTTGTGATGATTTGATTCAGTTTGGTGGTGCCGAAAAAGTGTTTTTGGCGATACACGCTATGTGGCCGGACGCACCTGTTTATACCTCGGTTGCTTCAAAAAGGTGGCTAGATATATGCAAAGAGAAAAAAATTGATTTGCATACTTCGTTTATGCAAAAACTACCCTTTGTTGAAAAGCTAAATCGTTACTACTTTATTTTTCTACTCCATATTTTTGCGTTTGAGAGTTTTGATTTTACAAAATACGATGTGGTTTTATCTTTGTCTGCAAGATTTGCTCATTTTATTATTACTAAACCTCAAACCAAACATATTTGTTATATGCACAGTCCGGGCAGAATGTTTTGGGAGCCTGTTGATTATTTTGAGAATGAAAGCTTTGGGTTTTTTAAGCCTATTAAGGCTCTATCTAAGCTGGTATTAAGTTTACCGCTTAGTGTTATTAGAGCTTCTGATTATGCTGCAGCTCATAGAGTGAGTTTGTTTATTGCAAACTCTAAAACCCCAAGAGAACGAATTAGAAAATATTATGGGCAGAATGCTGCAATTGTTTACCCTTTTTGTGAAGTTAAAAAACGTGAGATTGAAGTAAGTGCTAAGACTGCGACACCTGAAAAATACTTTTTAATACTTACAAGACTGCTTTCGTGGAAGAGGGTTGATATTGCAATTGATGCTTGCACAAAACTGGGGGTAAATCTAAAGATTATAGGGGTTGGACCTGCTTTGGGGGAGTTGCAAAAAAAAGCTTCTTCAAATATTGAGTTTCTTGGGTATGCTGAGGATAAAAAAGACGAGCTTCTTGCGGGGTGTACGGCTTTAATAAATACACAAAAAGAGGATTTTGGGATAGTCCCTCTTGAGGCCATGTCCTTTGGTAAACCTGTTATAGCCTATGGAGAGGGGGGAGTATTGGAAACTGTTGTTCCGGGACTAACCGGGGAATTTTTTTACGAACAAACTGCAGAGTCCTTACAGAACGTTTTGCAGACTTTTGATGCGTCAAGATATAAAAGTGAGGATTGTATAAAACAAGCTGAAAAGTTTAATCGTGAGAGATTTGTTACTCAAATGCAAGGTTTTGCCCAGCCATAAATCCTGTAATGTATATGGTAACTTTTGCAAATATTTTTATTCATGTATACTAGATAGGCACTTATTACAGATAAACTTTTATGACTTTTTACGAAATCGGCAAAAGAATAATAGATATTATAGTTTCTTTAGTGGCAATTACTCTCATGGGGCCTGTTATGGCTTTCATTGCTATCTACGTTAAAATTGTTTCACCGAATGGGCCAGTTTTTGCAGATACTCCGCTTAGAGTAACAAAAGGTGGGAAAGAGTTTAAGATGTACAAATTTAGATCTATGATTCCTAACGCACATCAATGGATGCTTGATCACCCAGAATTTCATCAAGAATATATAAAGAATAATTATAAAGTAGAAACAGATAGTGATCCTAGGCTGTTGCCGGGCGCATCGCTGATTAGAAAAACAAGCCTGGATGAATTTCCTCAATTTTTTAATGTGTTACAAGGGACGATGAGTGTCGTTGGCCCACGAGCTTACTATCCCTTTGAATTAAAAGAACAGTCGGAGAGGTACCCGGAAACTAGGGAGTATGTTCAAAAAGTTATTTCCATTAATCCCGGTATTACTGGGCCGTGGCAAGTGTCTGGAAGATCCGCCATTGGTTATAAAGATAGGGTAAGAATGGATGCAGAGTATGCAGACAAACGATCTTTGCTGTATGATTTATTAATAATTTTAAAAACGCCGTATGCAATAGTTGCTGGCGAAAAAGGGAGCCCCGCAAAATGAATTCTACTTTTTGGAAACCAGGTACAAAAGTTAATCTTCCCTCAAACGGAAGTTCTAATGGAACGGAAGGAATAAATCCACCTATGAAATCAAATGGTACTTTTAATAAAAATGGAAATTTAAATAGTTTTAAAGTTAAGAACGGCAATGGTAAGAAAGGTGGCTTTGTAAAAGGCCTTGGTGTCAGCGGAGGTGTGATCTTTGGACTTGGTGTAGCCGTTTTTGCCGTATTGTTCTTTTTTGTAATAAAACCGGCTATTGCCATGAAGGTTAACATGGATGCCCTTAAAGCCGATAAACAGGCCTTAAGTGAAGCGCTTACAAATCGAGATGTTGTAGCCATGGAAGAGGCACTTTCCAAAACAGAAGAAGATTTAAATAATCTAAGAGATGCAAGAAATAGTAATTTTGGTTGGGCAGAGAATTTTGGGATGACCAAAGACTATTATGCTGATTCAGACCATTTTATTAACGCGGGACTTTATGGAATTGAAGCATCCAGAGAAGCTGTAAAACTAATCTTGCCCTTTGCTGATGCCGCAGGACTAAAGGTAGCTGAAGAGTCTACTATGTCCGACCAAATTCCTACAAATGCCGCCGACACCGGTCTTGCTGATGCTTTTGCTACTTGGGTAAGCCTTATGCCAAAAATTGCAAACGAAATGGATGGGGTTTTATCAAAACTTGATCAAGCCGGAGAGGAGTTAAAGCAAATTGATGCCTCAAGATATCCGGAAAGTATTAAGGGTACGCCTGTAAGGCCAGCTATTGAAGGTGCCCAAGCGACCTTAGGTCGTATTGATGAGTATGTACCTGACATTAAAAAAGCCTTGGAAATTATTCCCAGACTTTTGGGTGTTAACACTCCTATAAAAAGATATTTAGTAATTATGCAAAACGATAAGGAAATGAGAGCAACCGGAGGCTTTTGGACAAATTATGCAACCTTTAGATTGCAAGATGGAGTACCCGTCAATCACGACTTTTCATCGGCGGACATGTATAGCATTGATTTAACACTGGATGCGATTGATGCGTATTTTACCTTCCCGACAGCGCCTGCCGCTTATCAAAAGTATTTAAAAGTGGAAAGATTGTATGCTAGAGATACCAACATCTCACCTGACTTTCCTACAGCTGTAGACAAGTTTATGTATTTCTATGAACTTGCAATGCCTATAAAACCGGATGTATATAAACCGGTAGATGGGATTCTTACAATAGATACCGATGTTGTAAGTGAGTTATTAAAGATTACAGGACCTGTTACTGTAAACGGGTTAACGTACACACCGGAGAATGTTGTTTTAGAGTTGGAAAAGACCGCATCTTTGGAGCTTAGAGAGCAAGCTAATAGAAAAGGTGTCCTTGGAGTTTTGATGAAAGGAATGCTTCAAAACCTATTTGATTCGGATAAGTACTTGTGGTCTCAACTTATTGAAAAGGGTATTCAGTTGATTAGTGAGAAACATATTCTTGCTTACTCTTTTGACCCCGAAGCACAGGCTTTGTTGGAGAAATATAACTTAGCAGGTAGAGTTATCGATCCTGTTGAAGGTGACTACTCGTATGTAGTTTCCACTAACCTTGGCGGAGATAAGACTAACTGGTTTGTGTCAAAGACCGTAGATCATGTCTTAACTAAAGAAGGTACTAGATATGTAGATACCGTAAAAATTACATACGCTTATCCACAGCCCGGTGATGAGTACGCTCCTTTTATCAAAAGATTTAGAGAGTGGATCAGATTGTATACCCCTCTAAATTCGGAGATTATTAGCGTAGAAGGAAGTGAGGATGGTACAACAACTGATCAGGAAAGAAACAAGACGATCTTTACCGGATATATTGAGCTTGGTCCAACTGAATCAAAGTCAGTGACCTTTAAGTACTATCTTCCGGAAAATACTATAAAGAATGGGATATACAATTTGTATATTCAGAAACAACCGGGTACGAACGGTGAGATACATACAGTAACCGTAAATGGTAAGACCGAGAAGATTACACTTGAAAAAGATGCCCAAGTCAAAGTAAGGTTATAACTTGTGGCCAGGTTTAATACTGAGGCGATTGTACTCAAAAAAATAAACTACCAAGATGCTGATCGGATATACACCCTCCTGTCAAAAGACAGGGGGAAGATATCCGCAGTGGCTAAGGGAGTAAGAAAAATCTCTTCTCGCAGATCGGGTAATTTAGATACCCTTAACTATATTACTGTCAGCTTATCTGAAGATGCCCGCGGTTACAAAACTATCCAAGAAGTAAAACTTACAGAATCCTACAAACACATTAAGGCGGACCTTAAAAAATCTCTTGCCGGATATTATATGATTGAACTTGTTAATAAGTCGGTTGAAGAGGACGCAGATGCTCATAAGGTTTTTGACCTACTTAGAGACATGTTAGGAAAACTTAACGAGGATGGTGCTAACATTTCTTTTTTTGTAAATAAGTTTGAAGTTTTGCTGATGAAAAATTTGGGGTATGAGATTAGTTTGGAAAAACTTCGTAGTTTTGGACGTGCAGAGCTTAATGCCAAGATCAAAAAACATGTGAGAGAGTCTTTGGATACCGACTTCAAGAGTTTAAGTATTTAGTTGTGGTACTCATGTGTAGTATACTTGCTTTGCTATGATTCCAGAAAATAAAGATTCACAAACAATACAACAAAAACTAATGTCCCTTTGTAAAAGAAGGGGGTTTGTTTTTCAGTCCTCTGAAATATATGGAGGTTGGGAAGCTTCTTATGATTTTGGTCCTTTAGGAGCGGAAGTTTTAAGGAATTTACGTAATTTGTGGTGGGACGAGTTTGTTACAAGACGACCCGATACCGTAGGGCTTGATAGTGCAATTATTTCCCATCCAAGGGTGTGGGAAGCAAGCGGGCATGTGGCAAGTTTTGCTGATGCGATGGTTGAAGATTTGGTCACCCACAAACGATACCGTGCCGATCACCTGGTTGATGCGGCTTTGAATATTAATTCTGATGGGTCAAGTGTAGAAGAGTTTGATAAGTTGATTGAGGAAAATCATATTTTAAGTCCCGACGGCAATAAATTATCAAAAGCTAAAAAGTTTAATAATTTGGTTGAAGTTGAAGTTGGGACATTGGAAAATGAAAAATCTAAAGCATACTTAAGGGGGGAAACTTGTCAGCCTATTTTTTATAATTATCAGTTGATCAAAGATTCCATGAGATTAAAGTTGCCTTTTGCTGTTGCTCAAATTGGTAAAGCTTTTAGAAATGAAATTAAAGTCGGGCCGTTCTTTTTTAGAACAAGAGAGTTTGAACAAATGGAGCTTGAAATTTTTATAAATCCAACCGAAGCTCCTAAACACTTTGAATTATTAAAAAAGCAAAGTTTTGAGTGGTTAAAAAATCTTGGGATTTCCGAGGATAAGCTAAGATTTAGAGAACAGGATTTTAAGGAACGAGCTCACTATAATAAAATAGCTACTGATCTTGAATATAATTTTGAGTTTGGTTGGAAGGAGTTTCAGGGTTTACACTACAGGGGAGATTGGGATTTAAAACGCCATGGTGAGTTTTCGGGTAATGATTTTACCTACAAAGATGAGGAAACAGGTGAAAGCTATGTTCCAAATGTTGTTGAGTATTCTATTGGGCTTAACAGGTTGATGTTGGTTTTGTTGTCTAATGCTTATTACGAAGATGGGGAACGTGTGGTTTTAAGGCTTGATAAAAGGGTGGCTCCGTACAAAGTTGCGGTTTTCCCACTTGTTAAAAATAAACCCGAGCTTGTGGAGAAGGCACGTTGTATTTATGAAGATTTGCGATTCAAAGGCGTTTCTGTTGCTTGGGATGATAGGGGTAATATTGGAAAGAGATATTTAAGTCAGGACGAGATTGGAACCCCTTCTTGTATAACGGTCGATTATCAGACTCTTGAAGATGATACGGTTACTATAAGAGATAGAGATACGACTAAGCAGGAGAGGGTTAAGGTTTCTGAAATACTCGATAAGGTGTAATATCCACTCAACTTTTGTTTAGGTTCTTAAAGGGCCGAAAGTGCCGATACTATAAAACCGACCACGATAAAAATCACAGTAGCTATAAGCATGACGGTAATCATATTAGTTTGATTTTGTCTGTATTCCTGAGCCTTTTGTGTGTCTAACCAATATCTGCCGTCCTTAGTTTGTCGCAAAAACTTTTTGAAATCCCATAAGAACGCCGTTTTTGGCGGACTAGAGAGAAATCCCATCTCCATCCAGTCTAAATCAGTCATTGTAATCGCAGTTTCCTCGGACGTAGCGCCTTTTCTTCTAAAGTAGCTTACTATAAGGCCAATAATTGGATACCAGTAAACAGTTAAATTCATATTCTAATTATAGTAATAAATGGTCTTTTTACAAGAGCTGACGACACTTTCGGGTTCTATTTGTATTGACACTGGATTTCAAATGGTGGATTATGGATATAGTCTGGTGAAACATGGTGAAACCCGACGAGAATTTGCTACTTATGAGAATGTTTCTTGGGGAATATCAACCAAATATAACCGAAGGTTCTCGCATTGCCCTGCCCAAGAAACTTCGAGATCAAATTCATGGGGATGAGGTAATTTTATCCCGTGGATTCGAGAAATGTATCTTCTTATACGACAAAGAAGACTGGGTAGCTGAAGCAGGAAAGCAAATTGAAAACCCAATAACAGACATGAAAACTAGGGAACTTAAGCGTTACCTATACGCCGGAGCCGCAGAAACCGCAGTTGATGGTCAGGGTCGTTTAGTATTACCAAGTAATTTAAAAGATTACGCCCAAATAGATAAAAAAACTGCAGTAATAGGCGCAGGAGATCACATAGAAATCTGGGATTTTGAAACTTGGGTTGCACATTTACAAAAAATTTCTGCCGAACTTGCGGAGTAGGGTATGCAACAAAACTACCATACGCCGGTTTTATTAAAAGAAGTTTTAGAAGCTTTGCAGATAAAAGCAGACGGTAAATACATCGACTGCACACTTGGAGATGGTGGACACACTCTTGAAATTTTAAAACTAGGCGGACATGTACTGGGAATTGATATAGACGAAACCGCAGGAAAAAGAGCATTGGGAAGAATTCAAACCGAAGGTTTAGCTAAAAACTTCACCTTAGCACACGGCAACTTTGCGAACATTGAAAAAATAGCATCTGAAAACGGGTTTGAGCAGGTTAATGGGATTTTATTTGACTTAGGTTACAGCTCTTACCAACTTACACGGGAAGAACTAGGTTTATCTTTTTTAGAAGATCAACCTCTCGATATGCGTTTAGACAAAACACTTGGAGTCACAGCCGCAGATTTAGTAAACGCACTACCGGCAAAGGACCTTGCACATTTATTTTTTGAATACAGCGACGAACGTATGGCCAATAGATTTGCCAAAGCCATAGTTGAAGCTCGCAGTTTGAAGAAGTTTAACACTACGAAAGATCTTTCAGATCTTTTAGCTAGTGTAGCTCCTCCAGGCTACGAACATGGTCGAATTCATCCGGCAACTAGAGTCTTTCAGGCTTTAAGGATTGCAGTAAACGGTGAAATCGACAATTTGAAAAACTCACTGCCTCGGGCCGCACGCCTCTTACTGCCTGGCGGGCGAATGACTGTAATTAGCTTTCATTCGCTTGAAGACAAAACGGTTAAACAATTTGGCCGTGGCGTGCGGGCCTGTCTAAAGGTAGTAACGGAAAAACCTTTAGTTCCGTCCGAAGAAGAAGTATTGGCAAATGCCAGAAGCAGAAGCGCAAAACTGCGAGTGTTTGAGAAAGAATGATTAAATGATTACAACATTAGCAAATCTTAAAAAACTAAACATAATAAAAACAATATTTGTTGTAAGCTTAGTAGCCATGTTTGTTAGCCTTTTATGCCAAGTATTAATAACAAATAACCTTGCCCTAAAAAGTAACGAGTTAAACGAACTATCTGCCAAAAAACAAGATTTAGAAAAGCAAATCGCTGTTTTAGAGTTCGAGGACTCCTCTTTATCCTCTCTTTCGGGGATAGAAACTAAGGCAAAAAAGTTAGGTTTTGTGAAAATGATAGATGGAATTATTGCTATCAAAAACCCTTCAACCGCAGCAGCATATTAGCTTTTGTAACTAATGCGCAAAACTATTCGAGTAATTGAAAATCTCCGTATCAACATTTTGTTGGGCTTTTTTCTGTGTATTTGTGCTGTTTTGGTAATAAGACTTTTTTCTATTCAGGTTTTAGGCCACGAAGAGTACAAAAAAATGGCTCAGGATCAGTACTGGAATTTACGTAACCTCCCTGCAAAAAGAGGTGATATCTTAAGCAAGGATGGCTTTATTCTTGCAACAACGCAATCTCATTACCTACTATTTTTAGAACCTCAAAAAGTGATCGATAAAACTAAATTTTCACAATTATTATCCAAAAAACTAGCTGAACTTTTAGCAAAAAAGAGTGAGGAGGAGTCTGAATTGGAAACGTTTTATAGCGGGCGTATTACTGAAATCTTTGACTCAAACTTGATCTGGGCGATTCTTGAACATAATATAACCCCTCCCGACAAGATTGCGTTAGAAAACATTGGCCTCGAAGGCATGGGTTTTGAGGAAGAACCTGTAAGGTACTACCCGGAAGGTTCTTTGGCTGCACATGTGCTTGGCTTTGTGGGTAGTAACGAAAAAGGTGACAAGCAGGGATATTATGGCATCGAGGGTCAATTTGATGGGGACTTGCGGGGTAAACCTGGAAGAATTATTGAGGAAAAAGATGCCTTTGGTGCTCCCATTTTAGTTGGAGGTTACACCAAGGTTGACCCAATAAACGGTAGAACTATTGTGACCACAATAGACAGATCGGTTCAATATTTGGTAGAAAAAAAGTTGGAGGAGGGAGTCAAAAAATACGATTCGGTATCGGGTAGCGTTATAGTAATGGATCCGCAGACCGGGGAGGTTATTGCAATGGCTAACTTTCCTAATTTTGATCCGGCCAATTTTTTGGATGAAGCTAGACAAACTACTGAATCTAAAAATAGACTCTCTGTTGAGCGTAAGAACCTAGCTATTTCAGAAACATACGAACCCGGGTCCGTTTTAAAAGGGGTTACTGTCTCTGCGGCTATTGATCTAAAAAGAGTTACACCCACAACGACCTTTGAAGATAATGGTCCTGTAAATTACTCCGGTCATTTTATTAATAACTGGGATGGTAAGCATTATGGAACTCAAACCATTATCCAACTACTACAAAAATCAAATAATATTGGTGCGGCTTGGGTTGGGCATCAAGTGGGATCAAAAGACCTTTCAAAATATTTATATAATTTTGGGTTGGGCTCTAAAGAAGGCATAGATTTGGAAGGTGAGGATACCGGTATTATTAGGGATTACAAAACATGGACAGATATTGATTTGGCCAATATTTCATTTGGTCAAGGTATATCCGCAACTCCCTTGCAGGTACTTTGTGCTTTTAACGCTATTGCCAACGGAGGAGTGTTAATGCAGCCAAAAATTGTAGCTCAAATTATTGAGCAAAACAAAGTCATTAAAATTCCCGATAAAGCTGTAAGAAAAGCAATTTCAAAAGAATCTTCCGACACTATGATTGATTTGCTGTCTCAGGCGGTAAGCGGGGGAGAGTCAAAGTACTTTAACCTTAAAAATTATACTATAGCCGGAAAAACAGGTACCGCTCAAATTCCAATAAATGGCGTATACGATGCTACAAAGACTAACGCCTCGTTTGTGGGTTTTTTGCCCGCGTCTAAAAAGTTTTCAATGATTGTGCGTTTGGATAGGCCGGAGTCAAGTTCTTATGCGGCAGAGACGGCCGTTCCTTTATGGATGGGTATAGCTGATGAACTTATAAAGTACTATGGAATTCCGCCTGATATCAACTAGCTAAACCCCTAAAATCTCTACTGTGGGTAGATAATTCTATCTTTTTGTTACTAATAATATTTGTTATGGTGTTTTAGTGTGCCTCACAAAATATTCCAAAAGGAAAATACGCCGAAGCTTTAGCGGCGACCTATTTTATTTCAAGGGGTTATACGATTGTTGCTAAAAATTGGTACTGCAGGTGGGGTGAAATTGATCTAATTTGTTCAAAGGATCGTGAGTTAGTATTTATTGAGGTCAAATATAGAACCTCCAACAAGTTTGGAGAAGCTTTTGAGGCTCTTAGTGCCGGTAAGCTAATAAGGTTATATAAAGCAATCAAAATATATTTACTTAAAACCCGCAACTTACAAGCTAAGTGGCGTTGTGATGGTATCTGTGTTCAAAAAGTATCCCGGGGGTTAAGTATCAAACACTATGTTAACTTACCCTTGCACCCGCATTTTTAGGTGTGTATTATAAATACATGAGTAAAAAAGTATTAATAGTAGAAGATGACGAGTCTTTTTATTCCCTGTGTGAAACAGCAATTAAATTAAAAGGATACCAGGTAGTTCATGTGGCTGATGGTAGTCAGGCAATTCAAAAAATCATTACTGAAAAGCCGGATTTACTACTTTTGGATATTGTTTTACCCGGCATGAGTGGGTTGGATATACTGGAAAACATCAAAGCCATGGAGGAAATAAAAAATACAAGAGTTATTATGCTTACAAACTTTGGTACTGATGCCAATGTTAATAAAGCAATGGAACTTGGTGCTGAAGATTATGTAATGAAATACAATGTTGTACCTGCAGAACTTGCCAATAAGGTCGAAGTGCTTTTAGGTGACTCATCTGATTCTGCAGTAAAAATTGTAGGTTAGTTAGAGAAAAGTTAGTTCTGCCCAAAAATGGATTACGCTTTATATATTATTGTAAGTTCAGTCACAATCCTCGCTTTGGTTTTTCTTTTTCTATATATTATTAAATATCAGGATTGTGTTGACCTGCGGGCAAGACTTCGTGAGGCTATGGAGTCAAAAGATCACGAACATCACATGCAAAAGATTCGTGAGGATTTTTTTGCCATGCTTGTGCATGAACTTAGGTCCCCTCTTTCTGTAATAAAAGGATCTTCCGACTTGATTATTAGAGAAGGAGATCAGTTATCCAAAGAACAAATTGTTGATATGCTGGGCCAAATAAGATCCTCCTCAGGTGATTTACTTGTTACGGTTAATGATTTACTGGACGTGACAAAGATTGAGGCCGGTAGGTTTGAGATTTATACTAAACTTTCTGATGTTAACCAATTACTAACTGACGAATCCCACAGATACACCGCCTTAGCGCAGGCTAAACAGATTGAGCTTAAAATTGATTTAGATTACAAGGTCAAGAATATAAAGTTTGATTCGGAAAAGATCAAACAGGTAATGAATAACCTTATTTCTAATGCGTTAAAGTTTTCATCTGCAGGCGGGGTTGTTGAAATAACTTCTAGAAGTACTTCTAAAGGAGCTACAATTTGTGTTTCAGACAACGGGGTTGGTATTTCCGACGATGTTAAGGGTAGGTTATTTAATAAATTTGTTCAGGGGCACGACGACGGTGTTACAAAAGAAAAAGGTACAGGACTTGGGCTTTTTATAGCAAGAGGTATTGTTGAGGCTCATGGAGGTAAGATTTGGGTAGAAGACAACAAACCTCGAGGTTCCAGGTTCTTCTTTACGTTGCCATACTCGTGATAGAATTTACCCACAATGACTGCCAACCCCTTGATTTTTAGAACTTATGATATTCGTGGTGTCTTTCCAACAGATATAAATGAGGACTTTGCTTTGCACGTGGGTAAAGCTTTTGGTACCTATTTGCAAAAACGCGGACTAAGTAAATGTGTTCTTGGTCGTGATGATCGCCAAAGTTCTCCCACTATTTCAAAGAAAGTCTCAGAAGGTTTATTAAGCACAGGTTGTGATGTGGTGGATGTTGGGATAACTTTAACTCCTCTTATTCATTTCTTCACAAGTGTGGAGGATTTTGATGCCGGTATTAATGTAACCGGTAGTCATAACCCTATTAACTACAACGGTATTAAATTTGAATTTCGTCATGCTGTGCCTTTTGCAGGAGATAACTTAAAAAGCTTGATAGGTATTATGGCCGAAGAGAAGTATGCCGCAGGTTGCGGGGTTTATACAACAAAAGATTATCTTGATTTATATATCCAGTGTTTGCAAAAACAGTTTAAGTTTACTAATAACCTTTCTGTGCTTTTTGACTGTGGAAATGGAGCAACAAGTGAAATTTCTCCTAAAGTTGCCAAAGCTTTAGGAATTAACCTAACACCGCTGGACTGTACATATGATCCAGATTTTCCAAATGGTGTACCTGATCCTAGTAACCAGGAATTTATGGGAGTGCTTAGCAAAAAAGTTGTTGAAGCAAAGGCTGATGTAGGATTTGCCTTTGATACAGATGGAGACCGTGTTGGGGTGGTTGATGAAAAGGGTACGGTTTATAAAAACGATGAGACCCTCCTTTTACTCGCTGAAGATGCGTTAAAAAGATTTCCTGGGGGAAAGATTATTTATGATATAAAATCCTCAGAACTTGTAGATAGTGTCATTAGAGAAAAGGGTGGTATTCCTACTATGATGAAAACAGGAAGATCCTTTTTTCTGGAGGAAATGAAAAAGGGTGCGATTTTAGGTAGTGAGCTTTCGGGACATACTTATTTTGGTGGAGATTACTTTGGTTTTGATGACGGCATGTATGCCGCATTTAGAATAATCCAGATATTACAGGAGAAAGGTAAGAAACTTTCCGAATTAATGAGTAACTATCCAAAAAGAGTGGCATCTTCTGAAATTAAATTACCCATAGAGGATTGTAAAAAGAATGACTTTTTGGAAAAAGTTGTATCTTTAGTTAAAAAATCATCCGAATATGCAAAAGTATTATATATTGATGGGGTAAGAGCTTATATTTCTAATACCGGTTGGTTTTTAGTTAGGGTATCGGGAACCTCGCCCTATATTAGTATTAGGTATGAGGGAAAAGATCAGGAAGAGTATGAGCTTTTGCAGAAAAAAGTTGAGGAATTACTACGCCAGGTATAAGATAAATTTATGAATAAAAAAACTGCCCACACTTTATGGTTTTCCCAAATTAGAAAAACAGATATTCCTATTGTTGGAGGAAAAGGTGCAAATCTTGGCGAGATGACTTTTGCAAAAATTCCTGTACCAAATGGGTTTGTAGTTACATCTACCGCTTATTTTGATTTTCTAAAGACCACTTCTCTAAAGCAAAAGATCATGACTGAGTTATCGGGGCTTGATGTTGAAGATTCAAAGGCGTTACAGGCTGCTTCTAAAAGGATAAAAACGGCCATTATTGCCGCGGCTATGCCGGAGGATCTAAAAATACAAATTAGGGATTCTTATCACACACTTTGTGGTGAGCACGATAGACTTGTGGCTGTTAGGTCTTCTGCGACAGCCGAGGATTTGCCTGATGCGTCCTTTGCAGGACAACAGGAAACATTTCTTAACATCAAAGGAGCAAAAGATGTAGTTAAGTATACTCAAAAGTGTTGGGCATCTCTTTTTGAGGCTAGGGCTATTTTTTATAGAACCCAACAAAACTATAGCCATTTTAAAGTGGGCATTGCTGTACCTATCCAGCTAATGGTGCAATCAGAGGTATCAGGAATTATGTTTACAGTAAATCCTATTACTAACAATACCTCCGAGGTAGCAATAGAGGCGGGATTTGGGCTTGGGCAAACTATTGTATCGGGTGAAGTTACGCCGGATCAATACGTTATTGATAAAAAAACCACAGAAATTCGTTCAAAACACTTGGCTAAACAGACTTGGCAATTAACTTTAGCCGGTAAAACACCTGTATCTAAAGCATATCAGGAATCACAGAAACTTAGTGATAAACAAATTGTGGATTTAGCTGAACTTGGTATAGAGATAGAAGAACATTATGGAAGACCTCAAGACATTGAGTGGGGTATGGAGAAAAAAAGACTGTATATTGTGCAATCACGCCCTGTAACAACCCTTGTTCCCACTAAAAAGAAAACTCAAAAGATTAATCCAAAGTTGGTAGGTAAATTTTTGCTGGAAGGTTTGGCGGCTTCCCCCGGTGTTGCTAGTGGTCCTGTAAAAATTATTAAGAAGGCTTCCGAAATAAATAGAGTAAAAGAGGGTGATGTTTTGGTTGCTTCTATGACAAACCCGGATTACGTTCCTGCCATGAAAAGAGCCTGTGCTATTTTAACCGATCAGGGTGGTAGAACTTCTCATGCGGCGATTGTGAGCAGGGAGCTTGGTATTCCTGCAGTGGTGGGATCAGGCATGGCTACAAAGATTCTTAAAACGGGGGAAATAATTACGGTTGATGGATCAAACGGTCAAGTGTATGAGGGAAATATTTTGGTTCCTGATACTTCAAAAGAAAAACAAAAAATAGATCCTTTACACACAAAAACCGCCACAAAAATATATGTGAACTTGGCCGAGCCTGATATTGCCGATAATGTATCGGGAAGAAATGTGGATGGTGTGGGGTTGTTACGAGCTGAGTTTATGATTGCTCAAATAGGAACCCATCCTAGAAAATTTATTAAAGATAAAAAAGAAGGTCAGTTTATCGATGCTTTGGTAGATGGGTTAACAAAGTTTTGTTTGGCATTTAACAATAGACCTGTAATTTATAGGTTTACTGATTTTAGATCCAATGAATACACTAATCTTAAAGGTGGTCAGGAATACGAACGTGAGGAGGCTAATCCAATGATAGGTTATCGTGGTACCGGAAGGTATGTTGATGACCCTGAGGTGTTTAAACTTGAGGTTGAGGCTATAAAGACTGTTAGAAATAAGCTTGGGCATAAGAATTTGCATGTGATGTTTCCATTTGTAAGGACTGTTAATGAACTTAGGGAGGTTAAAAAGTTAATGTCTTCACATGGACTTAAGAGAAGCGGTTTGTTTAAAGTTTGGATGATGGTGGAAGTTCCTTCTAATGTGATACTACTTGATGATTTTATTGATGAGGGTATTGATGGGGTGAGTGTTGGAACAAATGATCTGACTATGTTAACTCTTGGTGTTGATAGGGATAACGAAAGGATTGCCGGAAATTATAATGAACTTGATCCGGCAGTTTTAGCTAGCTTAGAGAAAATTACAACCACTTGTAGAAAACGTAAAGTTACCTGTTCAATCTGCGGTCAAGCTCCCTCTGTTTATCCTGAGATTGTGGAGAAGCTTGTGGAATGGGGGATTACCTCCGTTTCAGTAAGTCCTGATGTGATTGATAAAACAAGAGAGATTGTGTATGAGGCTGAAAGGAAGCTTTTGAGCAGTAGAGGTAAGTAGTATTTAAGGAGGCTTGTGTTTAAAGGAAGTTTAAAAAAATTTAAGTCCGGAAATCCCAAAATTGTGAGTATCAAGGCATACAAAGTGCTGGATTCTCGTGGTGAGTGGACTATAAAAACTTCAGTTGTGTTAAGTGACGGTAGTATCGGCGTGTCTGTGATCCCAAACGGAGCATCAAAAGGCATGAGGGAAGCTAAATATCTTCCAAATCCTGAAGCTATCCAAAATATTAATACGACTTTGAATAATGCATTAAAGGAGCACGATCCTTACGATCAGCAGGCTATTGACAGTTTGATGTTGGATTTAGATAGCAGTGAGTTTAAATCGGAGTTGGGGGGAAACAGTATGATTGCGGTAAGTCTTGCTGTAGCACGGGCTAGCGCACTTTCACAAAAGATTGAGTTGTTTCAATATATTGCTAATTTATACGGTCGTACTGATAAAAAATTTAGCCTGCCGGTTCCGGTTTTTAATATTCTAAATGGTGGTAAACACGCCCAAAATAATTTATCTTTTCAGGAGTTTATGGTAATCCCCGCTCTTAATCTGCCGTTTGAAAAAGCTTATGAGGTTGGGGTTGATGTTTACAGTTCATTGAAGGGGATTTTGGGGCATGAGCATATTAATACGGGGGTTGGGGATGAGGGAGGGTTTGCGCCGTCCGGATTTACTACAGAAAAAGCTCTTAGTTATATTAAACAAGCGGTTGGTAAAAAGTATCAGGTTGGCAAGGATGTATTTTTTGGTATGGATGTTGCCGCTGAGTCTTTTTGGAAGGATGGTAAGTACGTTATTTCTGAAGAAAATTTGTCGCTAACACACACTCAACTTGCTGATTATTATGGGGAATTAGTAAAAAAGTTTGAGCTGATTTACATTGAGGATCCGTTTTTTGAGGAGGATTTGCAGGGGTGGGAGGAGTTTTACAAAATATATTCCAAAAAAGTGATGGTGGTTGGGGATGATTTAGTTGTGACTAATCCAAAATATTTGCAAAAAGTATTAAATCCTAAAATGATAAATGCAGTGATAGTAAAACCTAATCAGGTTGGTACGTTAACCGAAACCTTGGAATTTGTTAAACAAGCAAAAACTGCAGGTTTAACGGTTTGTGTGTCTCATAGAAGCGGTGATTGTGCCGAGGATACTTTTATTGCCGATCTTGCCGTTGGGGTTGGGGCTGAGTTTATGAAGTCCGGTGCACCTGCACGTGGTGAGAGGGTTGCAAAGTATAATAGGTTGCTGGATATTTATCATTTATTGAATTAACCTATATTTTTTGAGAATACTTTTTATATATTCCTTGTAGGTTTTTTTGGAAAATCCAATACTATAAGTTATGTTGAAAATGCAATTACTAACAATTTGACGTATAATATCAACAAATACAAATAAAGGAGAGGAAAATGAAAAGACTGGTCAGTTTTTTGCTTTTAATTGCTGTTCTGAACCCCATTCGCATACCTTTGGTGGGGTTCGAAATGCACGAAAGCTGGCCATTGAACGGCCAGTTGCTGTGCATCGTCAACCCGGACGCCTCCTGGGCCGGGCTAAGCGTGGCCACTGCCTACTGTACTCAAAGTAGGCCTATTTGTGGCACGTTTATTGTTGGGGAGGAGACTGGGGCGTTATGCTTACCTCGAGCTTTCCTTCCCTAGTTTTTTGGATGCATGTTGCGAGTTTTCTCTTTTTCTTACTCGCAGCATGCATCTTGTTTTCTTAAATTCTATACTTTATATTTCCAAATATTCTTGCTTTTATAATCCGTTTGCTAGAAAATATATACAGATATGTTTTTAAACCATAAAAGGTCTGTAGAAATGTTTGGAAGGTTTTTGTCCTTTTTGATTTTTCTTTTAATCTCTTTTTCGGTTACTATAAAACCAGTTTTGTCTGAATGCGTGTGTAATTATTCAGTTTGCGCACTTAATTGTGGAGGTGAGTGTGACACTGACCCAAATAATCCGTACACGTTTATGGGTGCTCAATATCCAGATCAGGGTGATTGTACGGATATTTCCACATGCTACGAATTTAATTCTTCTGGAGAAAGGTGTCTTGGGAGTTATTCGCAAATTTCGTGTAGCCAGTGTTCTGCTGGTTACGGTTATGGTTTTCCCGGGTCAGGCACTTTTTCCACATGTTTACCTTCTTGCGGTTCCGGCGGTACAGAACCCCCCAACCCCGAATGCTGGGAAGGAGAAATAGACTACGGAGACGCCACCTGTGACCCCTCCGACGGAGAATACAGCGACTACAGCCTATTCACCCGCTGGTACACATGGGGCGATGGTGTATACGGAAAACTTAGAGAATATAACTACGAACCCAGTGACACTCTCAAAACAAACTCCCTAAGCTTTAATACATCTCAATGTGTGGATGACTGCACTTGCGGACAAAATGAAGATGAATGTGGTCATTGTGGAAGCCCCACTAACTACAACACTGAATTCTTTGGTAAATGCGGTGGAAGTCCCGGTGAAATACCGGGTCGTTACGGAGGTTGTGATAACTACTTCACCAAAGACATGACCGGATATCTTCATGTCACAGAAACAGGCCTTTGGGATTTTAAATACGAAGTTAATGCTTGGGGTGATACCCCATCAACCACATCAGGTGCTATGATGCTATCTTTATACATGGAAGATGTTGATGAAGATGGTGACTATGATCCTGCATGTACTCCCGATGAATCTAAAAAGATTCAAGTAGTTGGTTGGTGGGAACAGGGTAGCGGTAATGTTGTTGGATCACTAAGTACTAGTGGTAGTTATCCTACTGATACTGTAACTCGTGATAACATCAATCTAAACGAAGGCTGGTATCCTATTCACACTCAATTTGCATACAGAGGACTTACCCAAAGTGGTTCCGATGAAGACTCTGCATTTGAACGTATAAACTGGAGAGGTCCGGGTAGTGGTAGTTTTACAGTAATTCCTGATAGTGTTTTAAAACCTGATGATTTCTTTTCCGGAAATTGCAGTTTGAGCGCAGACGACATACCAGGTCATTGCGTGGATCCTCTAACTCACGCACCAACAGCAACCATTAGTTGTCCTGTACCTGCTACCATATCCCCTACCTCAGCAGCTGGGATTTTTACTGTAAACGCATCCGATGTAGATCCGTTGGATACACTAAATATTTCATTAATGAGAAGAGCGTGTTCTCCAAATGATGCTACCTGTACTAGTTATTTGGATCCATATACCCAAGTGGGGGGTGTTACACGCTGTCTATCAAACAACTGCTCCATCCCCTTTACAACAACTCCAAGTTCAATTACAGCCGGATGGTGGCGATTTTATCCTAATGTTACAGATAGCAGTACTTTAAGCTGTACAGGAAAACCCGGTGCTTTACCCTA
>AMFJ01011296.1_pt1 | contig 18472 bp, 14 predicted proteins | sample 427208 | NCBI WGS metagenome assembly AMFJ01 (sample SAMN02954298, study PRJNA114691) | groundwater metagenome | biome: aquatic; feature: subsurface aquifer; material: sediment; isolation source: subsurface aquifer sediment | place: USA: Rifle, CO | collected 2008-08
TTGCCATCGATATTTTACGAAAAAAGGGTGAGGCTAAGGCGGCTAGCCGTGAGGATCGAGAGACCACGGAAGGAGTCGTGGCTGCGGCCCTAATGGACGGGAAAGCGACGTTGCTTCAATTGGGGTGTGAAACGGATTTTGTGGCTAAAAACCCTGATTTTTTGGGAGCCGCTAAAACTTTTGCAGAAGGTTATTTATCGGAAGGAGAAAGTTATGATCCTTCCAAGGAGCTCGGAGACCTTACGTTGAAAATGGCTGAAAAAATAGTGGTTGCCGATCATAGGACGCTTGAGGGTGAAGTGGTGGGATCGTATGTGCATTCTAATCAGAAAATCGGTGCTATTGTCGCCCTTCAGGGCGGAGATGAAGAAATGGCTCGTGATATTGCTATGCACATCACCGCGATGAAGCCGATGGTGCTTTCTCCGGATGAAGTTGATGGTGCAAAGGTGGAAAAGGAACGTGAAATCTGGATGGATCAATTGAAGAAAGAGGGAAAACCCGAAGCGATTGTCTTGAAAATCATGGAAGGGAAAGAGAAAAAGTTTCGTGAGGAAAACGCTCTTTTGAAACAACCTTTTGTAAAAAATCCCGATCAAACCATTGAGCAGCTTTTGAACGGAGTTCAAATAAAAGGATTTATGCGGTTGGGAAATTAGCTTAAAATAAGGCCCCGGCTCATTAACCGTTTTCCGTGAATAAACCAAAACTCGATACGATTGAGGCTGCCATTGAAGATATAAGAAAAGGAAAAATGGTGGTCGTGGTGGATGATGAGGATCGTGAAAATGAAGGAGATTTGGTCATGGCCGCTGAAAAAGTGACGCACGAAGCGGTTAATTTTCTTGCCCGCGAGGGACGTGGTTTGATTTGCTTGCCGATTGAAGAATCTATTGCCAATCGGCTGCAACTGGCTCCCTTGACCGCAAGTCCGATTTTATCTCAAGGGGAAAAAGCCCGTTGTAATTTTACGATCTCTATTGATGCCCGTGAGGGCACAACCACGGGTATTTCGACTCAGGATAGAGCCAAAACGATTTTAACCGCCATGGATCCGACTTCCCAACCCGGTGATTTTATTCGTCCCGGCCATATTTTCCCGATTCGGGCTGAAGAAGGCGGTGTATTGGTGCGCGCCGGACACACCGAGGCGTCCGTGGATTTGGCTAAATTGGCGGGATTTAGGGGTGGAGGTGTGATTTGTGAAATCATGAAGGAGGATGGCACGATGGCACGACTTCCGGATCTTTTTAAGTTTGCGCATAAGCATCATTTAAAGATCATCTCGATTGAAGATTTGATTCATTACCGACGGAAAAATGAGGAGTTGATTGAAAAAATGGTCGAAACGGATCTCACGACGCAATATGGGAAATTTCGTATCATGGTTTATAAGGAAAAATGTAAAGAGGCGGAACATGTGGTTATGGTTCAGGGAGACGTTAGGGGTAAAAAAAATGTTCTTGTCCGCGCTCATTCGGAGTGTATGACGGGTGATGTGTTTGGATCACTCCATTGCGACTGCAATCCTCAATTACAGGAAGCCATGCGAAAAATTGCGGAAAAGGGAGAAGGGGTTTTTCTGTATATGAGACAGGAAGGTCGAGGCATTGGCTTGATCAATAAATTGAAAGCCTATGAGTTACAGACCGGTCAGGGCTTGGATACGGTGGAAGCCAATACGCAATTGGGTTTTAAGGAAGATCTACGACACTATGGCATTGGAGCTCAAATTTTAGCTGATTTGGGCTTAACCACTATTCATTTGATGACGAACAATCCTCAAAAGATTGTGGGATTGGAAGGGTATGGTTTAAAGGTAACCAAGCGAGTGCCGATTGAAATTAAAACAGGTGAAAACCGAATTCAAAATTATCTTAAAACCAAAAAAGAAAAAATGGGACACCTTTTTAAGGGGGTTTAATTGAAAGACAATGGATAAGGATAAAAGGATTCAGGCTCTGTGGATGGATCATGCCGCACGGTTGGCATGGAAGGGATGTCATGGGGTGCAAGCCAATCCGATGGTGGGAGCGGTTTTAGTTCGGGATGGTAAAAAAATTGGAGAAGGGTATCATCGTTATTTCGGGGGCCCTCACGCCGAAGTCGAAGCGATTCATTCCGCCCTTCGAAAGGGATACTCCACCGTAGGGGCCCAACTTTATGTTACTCTGGAACCCTGTTGTCATATCGGCAAGCAGGGGCCATGCACGGAAGCCATTCGCGATGCCGGAATTTCGGAGGTTTTTTATGCGCAAAGCGATCCCAATCCGCTTGTGGCCGGAAAAGGAGCTCAATGGCTTAAGGGAAATGGAATCGCGGTTCGAAAAGTTCTTTCTACGGGAGCGGAGCGATTGAACGTGATTTATCTTACGAATGCGAATAAACATCGTCCTTTTGTCCATTTGAAAGTGGCGTGTACGCGAGATTTTAAAATCACTCTCAAAAAAGGCTTTCGTGCTGCCTTGAGCGGAAAAAAATCTCAAGAAAGAATCCATCACTTGAGAAATAGTGTGGATGCGATTTTGGTCGGCATAGAGACCTTATTGATTGACGATCCTCGGCTAACGGCTCGTTTACCTAAAGGTCGTGTCCACTCCCCTATTCGGATCATTTTGGATAGTCAGCTTCGAACTCCTGCCACCGCACAAGTTTTTAAGGAAAAAGGTGAAAACTGGATTCTGACGGTACAAAAACCTTCCCCTCCCACTCTTTTTCCGAAATCCACTCACATTGTGGTTTGTAAAAAAAATAAGGAAGGACAAATAGACATAAAGGATGCTTTGAGACGCCTTTTTAAGAAAGGTGTTCGAAGTCTGTTGGTGGAGGGAGGAATGCGGGTGAGCACCAGTTTTCTTGAGGAAGAACGGGTTGATCGATTCACCTTGATTCTTACGCCTCATTCCAGTTTTCAGAAAGAAGCTCCAAGCGTTTTTGATGCGGCGAAAATACTCCCTCTTGCCTTTAAATCTTTCCAGGTCGAACAAGTGGAAAAGGATATTTGGATGGAAGGTTTTATTGACTAATTCTAATTATACTATATAATAATTCCTTGTCATGTCATCCCTAATTTTCAAAAATCATGAGTAAAGAATCCTGCTTTGAAGCTGAAATTTTAGAAGCTTATGAATTGGAACGACGAAGCCTTCAGTCGCATTGTTTTATTCTTTCTTACGCTTGGCCTCTGGATCAATCTGAATTGGAAGATGCTCCTTTTGATGAGGAACTTAATTTTTTGGTACGTACCGCCGCTGGAAGTGGCGATGCGTATGAAATACTTGAAAATCCTTTCAATAGCACCAAAGAATTATATCTTCTTCCTGCATTGGCGTTACGGCAAGGCTACGGGAAACTATTGCCCACTCGCTACCACTCGCTTCCCGCTGAGTTTCAACAAAAAATCCTTTCAGAAGATTCGTATTACAAAAGTCGATTTACTCCGTGGATTCAACTCCGCGGGGAAGAATTCCCGGAGGGAGCTTTGGAACAAAAGATATGGGGATTGACTCAAGCCCTCGAGCAGCTCCAGATTTCTTATTTTATTCAATTTGATGCTCCTGAGTGGAAACTTACCCTTCACATTGCTACTGAAAAAATAGCGAAATTGAATCAATTGACCGAATTAACCGTTGTAAAGGAAGTGAGTCGGGAGGAAAATGAAAAAATACGTGCATGTCTATTTGATGCCGTTTATTCCGGACATACGATTGATTAATTATTAAATTTAATCTATAATTTAAAGATAATAAAAAAACAAAAATTCAAAAAGACGTCATGAAAACTGCCTTTCTCAATCGAATGTTTAATGTTGGCCGAAAAGAATGGCCTCGCATTATCTTGGCATGGTCCCTCAATCTTTTCTTGAGGATGGGTTTTGTCATGGGCTGGACGATCACGATTGCCATGTTTATTCATCGGGTTGGCGTCGAGCGATTGCCCTTTTTGCTCATTCTCAACGCGTTACTCGTGATGCTTGGAACGATCATCTATTCTTATCTTTTACAATGGATTAAGCGACCCCTATTGATTATTTACACGACTTTGACGGCAGGGGCATTGCTTTTCACCTCTACTCTTTTTATATACACGAGTGAATTGGTTTTTTTCGCAATGATTTTAATGGCTCAATCCATTTTTCTTTCGCAACTCAATATTCTCATTTCCCTTTTTACGGAAGATTTATTTTCTCCATTGGAAAGCCAAAGAGCTTTCCCTTTGATCACCTCTTCGGAAACACTCGGGGGGGTTTTGGGAGGTTTAATGGTCGCGGTTTTATCTAGTTTCATGCCTCCTTATAAGTTCATCTATCTTTGGATTCTTGCGCTTGTTCTCATTATTCCTACCCTGTTGACCTCGCACGTTTATCGTCAAAAAATTCCTTCTTTGAAATTGCAAAAATATAAAGAGGAAAAACAGCGCTCGACGCATTGGGTGGAAACGGCTCAAAACACGGTGAAAAAAATAAGGAAAATCCCCTTTCTTAGCGGTGTGGTGGGAATGATCTTATTGCAATTCATGTTGCTCAATTTATTTGAATTTCAATATTTTAAAGCCATTGAAGAATCCGTGATTGAGAAAAATAAAATTGAATTTGAAGTTAAAGATTATCGACCGGATACCAATTTGAAAGTTTCTCTTTTGGATGTAAAAAATGTAACCCTTTCTAGTGAAAACGCATTAAACGACAATGTCATTGAAGAAAAAATCACCCAAAGTCTCGGATTATTTCAAATGATTTTTTCGGCGGGTAGCCTCATTGTTCAAATATTTTTTGCCTCCCGTATATTGAATAGCTTGGGTATTGTTGGGAGTTTGTTGGTGCACCCGCTGGTCACCCTGTTGAATCTTTTTAATATGACTTTTAATTTTAATTTTCTCACCGCCGCCGCGGGACGCAGCAGTCTGGAAATCACCAGCGGAATTTTTCATAATGCTTACCATTCTTCTTATTATGCAATCATTGAATCCATGCGTACGGAAATTAAAGAATTGATTGAAGGTTTTGTGAAGCCGTTTGGAGCGATTTTAGCTTTTTTCTCCATTTTTTTGATTCAGGAATTCACCGCGGGGCCTCAAGAAATTTTTATCACCAACATCATCATGATCACGATCACGCTGCTCATGACTTTTCGATTATGGCTTCTTCAAGGAAATTATACTCTCTTGTCCCATCGTAATCTCAATTCGGAGCATGATTTGCCTACGCGAATGAATGCCATCGAAATTTTGGCCCAAAAAGGGCATAAAATTAACCATGAGTTGTTGACCGCTCATCTTCGAAACGACAAGGAATCGACTCAAGTTAAAATAAAAATATTGGAAACACTGGGCCTGCGTGATGATCCCGATGCCATTAGTGAGATTTTGGATTGTTTCAAAAGCAAGGACGAAGATTTGCGGTATGCGGCGGTGGAAGCTCTTTTGAAATTCAAAAATTTTAAGATGGAACTTCACCACAGGCCTTTCACTCGATATCGATTGATTCAAGCGGCTAAACATCTTTTTACCATTGAAGAGTCCGGGGAAATCCGTTCCGCTCTCATTCAACTCTTGGCTAAAGTGAATGAACAAGAAGTGATTCCCTTCATTTTGAAGATTTTGAAAAAAACGTCGGATGAAAAAATAAAGCGTGCTTGCATTAAAGTGTGTGGACAATTCGCAGACGAAAATACAATCCCCTATCTCGGAAGGTATCTCTATGATAAAAATCCAATGATTCAGGCGGAAGCCATCATTGCGTTATGGCCTTTTGTGAATACCCATGCGCTTTGTGAATCCCTTCTTCATGAAATGGAAAAAAGTGCTCAAAAAATGATTATTTTAGGAGCCTTAACCGTATTGGGTGAAAAAGGAAAAAAAGAGGATCTTCCTTATCTTATTAAGCACTTGGTGTCCCCGGATCAAGATATACGCTACAAAGCGACGAAATCCATCTGCAAGCTGAATCATCCCGCGTCCATTCCTCATATTGTCGGTTTTTTGATGCACGAAGACCGCAAGGTGGCCAAAAAAATGAAGCGGTTCATTCAGCATTTGGATAAGTCCATTGTAGAAAGCATTGAGCAACTCACTCATCTTCGCGTTTCCGAATTCATCCATGACACTTTACTCGGAGTGGATGCGAATGAGTTGAGTGAATTGAATCTTGAAATTTTGGAAAAATTGAAGATGGCGTATGAAACTTTGGACGAGCACGAAGAAGTTTTTAAGATCAATCAAATCCTTGAGGGAAAAAATCAAGAACCCATTCATCTTCTAATTCCATTTGCCCATGCTGTTTCTGCGTAGACGTTTGATTCGAAAATTTGCCGTTTTGGACGGTATTTTACTTCTCATGGGAGGATTGGCTCTGTATTTATTCCCGAATTATGCTTGGGCTATCGTCATGGGAAGTATTGGGATTCAACTCTCGATGATTTTTTATTGGATCAGCTATCCGCTCAATCGAATTTTAAATGAAGTGAAAGCACTGCTTACCGGGAAACAGTACAACCGGATTTATACCAAAAAAATTGATGAGATCGGGGTGATTGGGAATTTTTTTAATGAAGTGACACGAAGTTTGGAGCGTGTGTCCGGGGATATTAAAGAACACCGTCGAATTTCTTCGGAATTGAACATTGCTCAAAAAATACAACGAGACCTTTTGCCCAAGGCTTCACCGGACATTCCCGGATTGGAAATTATTGCCAAAACCCGGCCGGCTGCCGAAATTGGAGGGGACAGCTTTGATTTTATCACCAAGAACGATCAAACCTTTATCTATATTGGAGATGTGACAGGCCATGGAATTCCTTCGGGGCTTGTGATGATGATCGTTTACACGCTCATTCATACGTTTTCAGATCTTGTTGAAACTTCTCACCAGCTCCTCACGCAAGTCAATAAATATTTGAAGCCTCGCATCAAGGCCACCATGTTCATGACTATGGTGATGTTACGGTGGCACCATCCCACAAAGAGTTTATTTTATACTGGAGCGGGCCATGAGACTATGATTCATTACAAGCATTTTGAGAAAAAATGCGATAATATCAAGTCTGGAGGGATTGCGCTTGGGATGATTCCGGATATTTCACATTTGGTCTCGGAACAGCGTCTGGATTGGAATGAAGGCGATTTTATGATTCTTTATTCGGATGGGATTGTGGAGGGGCGCAATATTGCAGGGGAAATGTTTGGTATTCCTCATTTGGTGGAGTTAACCGAAAAATGGGCTCCTCAAAGTTCTTCTGCGGAAGTGCTTTTTCAAAAACTGGCCGCCGAGGTGACGCTTTTTGTGAAAGGGCATATTCAAGAGGATGATATGACGCTGATTGTGATTCGAAATGGAGAGGCCGCTCCCAACATCATGGGGGGCGCATTGAGCGACTCCACGCAATGGGAAAATGAGCAAAAAAATGCCGTTTCAACTGAAAATCAACCTCAAACCCCTCCATCGGTCGAACCACCGATACTTCCTGTGGTTTAGGCCGATTCAACAACGGAGCTTGTGGGGGGGCGTGTGAAAATGCTAATAGTAACTGTATTCTCAGCTTGCCTTGAATGAATATTGAAGAATTCAACTACCAGCTTCCTTCTGAATTGATTGCGCAGGAGCCTCTGAAAGCTAGAGAGGAGGCTCGGTTAATGGTGGTGGATCGAAAAAATCAAACCGTGGAGCATCGGACCATCAAAGAGTTGCCTTTGATTTTAAATGCAAATGATGTTCTTGTTTTCAACGACACGCAAGTTTTTCCGGCTCGACTCAACGGTGAAATCGAGAGTAAGCCTGCTGAAATTTTGTTGCATTCCCCCGTTATGGAAGATACATGGGAGTGTCTTGTTAAGCCGGGGAAACGTTTTGTCTTGGGGGCCATTTTCAAGAGTGGGGATCTGGAGGGTGTCGTGAGTGCTATTGCGTCGGATGGAAGCCGGATTATTCAGTTTTCGGAAAGTGGTTTGGAGCTGAATAAAAAAATTGATCAAATTGGAGTCACTCCCCTTCCCCCTTATATAAGGCAAACGGCTCAACTCAAGGATTATCAGACCGTTTATGCGAAGCATCGAGGCAGTGTTGCCGCGCCTACGGCAGGATTGCACTTTACTTCATCTTTGCTTGAAAAACTTGCCAAACAGGGTATTGAGCAAGAATTTGTCACCCTCCATGTCGGACGAGGGACTTTTGAGCCGGTTAAAGTCGAGAATTTGGAAGACCATGTCATGCATTCGGAATGGATTGAAATTAATTTTGAGACTGCAGCCCATTTGAATCGTGCCAAAAAAGAGGGCAAACGCATCATTGCGGTGGGGACTACGAGTGCTCGAACGCTTGAATCCTGCATACAAAACAGGGTTCTCGTTCCCCAAACGAAGGCTACCAGCCTCTTCATTAAGCCGGATTATCAGTTTCAGATGGTGGATGCTTTGCTCACCAATTTTCATCTTCCCAAAAGCACACTCCTCGTTTTAATCAGTGTTTTAGCCGGAAAAGAACTCATACAGCGAGCCTATGCCGAAGCCATTCGCGAGAACTACCGGTTTTTTAGTTTTGGAGATGCCATGCTTATTCTCTAGGGGCGCGTAAACGAAAAAATAGTATTGTTCGCTTGATTTCATCATATTCCGTTTACTTAACGGTCTTTTTTTGATATACTATTATGATAAAATTACAAAAATAAACATGAAAAACCGCCTGAGTATCCATGCCATTCTTGCCATTTTGGCGCTTTCTCTCCTTATTTCTCCTCTTGCGGGAGCGGTCAGTAGTTCTTCCATTGAGCTCGAAACTATCGATACGGTCGCGGGTTATTCGGCTTTGGTACGTTTGAGCAATGCTCCCGGTAACTGTGATGCAGAGGTGAAATTGGAAAAGCCGGATGGAGGGGAAGTGGCTTTCCCGGTGAGTGTGGACGAAGACGGAATGGCTAAAATGGATATTGAAGGTTACTACACTAAAAAAGCAGGAGAGTACCAAGTGATGGGGCGTTGCACCAACCGTAATGAAAATTACAGCGCCGCCGAAACTTTTCGAGTTTATGCCGATGAGGTATCCAGCTCGGTTTCCGAAGTCGATATGGATAAAAAAACAGCGGCAGCGGATGGAAATACACCCGTCAATATAGCCGTTTACCTGAAAGATCGTTATGGGAATCCCATTGCGAAGCACAATGTGAATTTGATTGCGGGACGGTTGGGAGACGAGGTGATCCTGATTTCCAATAATTATACGGACAATCAGGGAAAAATCATTTTCAATGTCTATTCTCAAGAATCAGGAGTAGCCAGTTTCATTGTGTATGATGAAACGGACAACACCACACTCAATGATCGGCCTGAAATTGCTTTTTATGAGAGCCAGAGTCAATTTGCGGCGATGGGAGGGTACAGTGACAACGTATTATTTGCCTCCAGCTCGACTAGCGGGCCGGTGAGTTATTTGGAGATTGAAGAATTGTCTGAAACCGTAAGTGTGGGAGAATTGTTGAACTTTAAAGTGATCGCTTACGATGACCAAAAAAATGCAGCCATGGATTACACCGGCGAAGTACGATTTTCTTCGAGTGACAATAATGCAACTCTTCCCAAAGATTATGAATTTCAAGCTGAAGATCAAGGTAGTCATACGTTTAGTCTGAGCTTGTCTTTTAAAACAAGCGGAACGCAAACATTGACCGTTACGGATTTGGACGACAATGAAATTTATGGTGAAATTGAAATCGAAGTGGGTAATAAAAGTACGGGAAATAGTTCGACTTCCGGTAGTGGATCAAGTTCAAGCGATAACAATGATTTGCAAATCCTTACTCCTTTGCCCGGAACTTACAGCGCCGATACTTTAACATTTACCGGAAACGCTCCTTATGGCACCACGGTGAAAATTTTAGACAATGAGGAAGAAATCGGGAGTACCGAGGCTACCGTGTCGGATGATTTTGAGTTCAAGGCTGAAAATTTAAATGATGGTCCACACGTATTTTTGCTCACTACCGTGGATAGTAAGGATGAGGTTCTTGAAACGTCGGATGAGATTGTTATTACGATTGATACCACTGCCCCTCAAATTGATAAAACCACTATCGATCCCGAAGGTGATATTTCTACCAATGAGGCTTTTGTGGTTACGGTGTATACCGAGCCGAATTTGCCTCAAGTGGGAATTATTTTCAACAATAGCATCATCCCGCTCACCGAGGATGTATTGATTGATGGGGTGTATTCCGGCACATTAACGGCTCCCGAGGAATTGGGAGAATATGATCTTGATGTTTTGGTGGTGGATGAATTGGGAAATGAAATTTCATATGAAAAATTGGCCACGGTGAATGTGGTGCAAGGATCAACGGTGGCACCCGAGGAAGAAGCCGTGGTGGCTAATCCCGGTACGGTAACCGGAGTGGAGGCGGTGGCGGGAGATCAAAAGGTCACCTTGAGCTGGCAAACCCCCATTGATGGCACGGAGGGTGCGGTGATCGATCATTATCGTATTTATTACGGACCGGATCCGGAGCTCCTTTTTAGTACCATTGATACCAAAGACAGCAGTACCACGACGACTATTGAGAATCTTCAAAATGGAAGCACTTATTATTTTGCGCTTGTGGCTTTGGATTTGCAAGACGTGGAAAGTGCTATGAAAAGCAGTATCGTTTCCGGAACTCCGGAATCGGCGGAGGATGTGCTTTTTAGCGCGGCGGTGGAAGATCAGCAGACGAAAGAGGAAGAAGCAAAAGCTGAGGAGGATGCGTTGGATACCACGGTTAAAGAAGAAGATACTCCGGATACGGGTCCTGAAGTCATTTGGCTCATGGGACTGAGTTTGGGGTTCGCGCATTTTTACTTTCAATTGAGAAAAAGGCCGGTGGCCAAAAGGGAAACAGGTTTTGAGGCTTTTAGTTCGCCTCAATCCATCAAAAGAATTATTCCCATCATTGATATTCGGCGTTAAAATTGGGAGTTGCTCAACCTTGTAGGAACTGCTAAAGTTTTGAAAGTATGAGCATCACCCATCAATTTTTATATCAATTCGTCGAAATATTTTTTCAACTATTGGATATTGCCATTGTGGCGAGGATTTTGTTGTCGTGGTTTGAAGTCAAATCTCGAGGACGGCTGATTCAAATCATCATGGAAACCACCGATCCTATTTTTCGAGTGGCACGTCAAATCACCCCTCGTACGGGAATGGTCGATTTTTCTCCGCTTGTGGCGTTGATCGGGCTTGATTTTATTCAGTATGTCATCATTCGTATTTTGGCGACCCTTCTTTAGGGGGAGTCCATAAATAAATTACCCATCTTATGTCCACTGCATCCCCGAATACAATCGTTTTTCAATCGAAAAATTTCTCATCGTACCCCTGGTACGCCTCGATATTTTTCTCAATCATAACGCCGTATATCGGAACGCATTGAACTTAAATCTGAGTAATTTATTTCCGAACACCCCCTAAGATGGAATTAGTGGTTCACAACACGTTAAGCGGCAAAAAAGAAAATTTTAAACCTTTGGAAGAAGGAAAAGTTTCCATGTATCTGTGCGGTCCCACGGTTTATGATTACGGGCATTTGGGGCACGGTCGATCTGCGGTGGCTTTTGATGTGATTCGACGGTATTTGGAATATTGTTATGGAGGAAAAAATGTGACTTTTGTCACCAACTATACGGATATTGACGATAAAATGATTCAACGGGCGGCCGAAGATGGTATTACTGTTGCGGAGTTGGCTGAAAAAATCATTCCGGAATATCAAGACGACTACGCGAAATTGGGAGTGAAGCCACCGACGGTGCAAACCAAAGCCACGGATTATGTTCAGTCGATGATTGAAATCATTGAACGATTGATGGAGCGAGGCCATGCCTACGAACTGGAAGACGGCGTTTATTTTGAAATCGAAAAATTTCCGGAATATGGCAAGTTGTCCAAACAAAAACGAGACGATTTACGCGCCGGCGCACGAGTGGAGGCCGATGACAAAAAAAAGCATCCCCACGATTTTGTGCTTTGGAAAAAGGAAAAACCCGGAGAACCTTTCTGGGAGAGCCCCTGGGGAAAAGGTCGGCCGGGGTGGCATATCGAATGTAGCGCCATGTCTAAAAGCGAGCTGGGGCAACCTTTCGATATTCATGGAGGAGGCATGGATTTGATTTTTCCTCACCATGAGGATGAAATCGCACAGTCGCAGGCCGCGTATGACACGCCCTTTTGTCGCTACTGGCTGCACAATGGTTTTATCAATGTGAATAAAGAAAAAATGAGCAAATCGCTCGGCAATTTTTTTACTCTGAAAGATATTTTCAAAAAATACGATGCGCGAGTGGTACGCTTTTTCTATCTCACGGCCCATTATCGCAGCCCGATTGAGTTTTCGGATGAGCAGCTGGAGCAGTCGAAGAATGCACTCAGTGGTATCGATCAATTCATGTATCGCTTACACAGCAATCAAAGCACAAAAAGTGAACTTGATATTTCCACTTTCATTCAACAATTCGAATTGGAATTCCATAAAAGCATGAAAGACGATTTTGATACTCCCGGCGCTTTGTCGGCGTTATTCGTACTCATCAAGACACTCAATAAACATTTGGAATCCAAAGAGCTTTCCATCCAGGATTGTGAAAAAATTTATACTCATTTGATGCAAAAAACGAATGCGATTTTGAATATTTTAAAACCCAATTACGACAAAAAGTCCATGGACAGTGTTTTTCCCGAAGAAGCACTTGCCCTTATTGCCAAGCGACAAGAGGCACGAGAGCATAAAAACTACGCGGAGTCGGATCGATTGAGACAAGAAGTCTTGGGAAAATACTCCATTGTTGTTGAAGACACTCCGGATGGGCAACGGTACTATCCCGCCTAACGAGATAATAGGCTGTCCCCCACCTTCCATACATCGCCCGCTCCCATCAACAGTACCAAATCATTCGGTTGGAGCATTTCCTTTAAATACTGCGCTGTTTTTTCCAGTCCCTCGCCATTGCGCACCTCGGGATGAAATTTTTGAATTTCGTGAACCAAGGATTCCACCGATACGGCTTTTTTATCCTGCTGTGAATCGCGCGCTTCATAAATGTTGGGAATCACTACTTCATCCGCCAAGGTGAACGCACGAGCAAATCCGTCCAAAAAATGATGCGCCCGGCTGTACTGATGAGGCTGAAATACCGCAATCAAGCGATGATCGGGATATTTTTCGCGCGCGGCCTGCAGGGTGGCTTGGATTTCCGTAGGGTGATGGGCATAATCATCATAAATATCCGCTCCGTTAAAGGCTCCTTTGTATTCAAACCGTCTCCAGGTCCCTTTAAAGGAAGAAAGTGCCTGTAACATGGTTTTTTCATTCAAATTCAGTGCCTCCCCCACCGCATAGGCGGCCAGCGCATTGGAAAGATTATGTGTTCCCGGAACCTGAAGGTTGAAAGAACCAGCTTTGGGAGACTGGAAGGAATAATAAACCACCTTACAAGGAGCCGATTGTGCCACCTTCCGTACATTGTTATCCTCGCCGTTGGCGACCAAAACACCCTTGGGATCGATTCGACTCACGAAGTCCTGAAATGCCGAAAGATAATCTTCTTCATCCCGATAATAGTCGACATGATCCAGTTCAATATTGGTCAATACGGCAATATAAGGCTTGAGATGAAGAAAGGAACGACGGTATTCACACGATTCCACCACCATGATTTTCCCCTGACCCAGACGCATATTTTTGCCTTCCAATTCGCTCATTTGGGTTCCTATCACCACGGTAGGATCTTGCCCGGTGGCTAAGAGCAAAAGCGAAATGAGCGCGGTGGTGGTGGTTTTTCCATGCGTGCCCGCCACGCAAATGGCTCTATACTCTTCGGTCCATTCCCCCAACGCTTCAAAATACGTTTTTAGGGTAAGATTTAAAGAGCGACCCGACTGCAATTCCACATTATCCAATGGAATGGCTTCCGAATACACCACCGCTTCCACATCATGCGGAACCTGGTCTGTGGCATGGCTGGAGAAAACGGTAATTCCTTCCCTTCGAAGGGCATGAAGCAAAACCGAATCCTCGCGATCTGAACCACTGACCGTCCATCCTTTTTGATGATACAAGCGCGCTAATGCACTCATGCCAATGCCTCCAATTCCCACAAAATGAATTCGCTTTTCGAGAGTTTCCATGATTGTATGGTAAAAGGTTCACATCAAAAGCTCAAGGCGAGGTTGAAAAATGCGCCCGGCTTGGTAAAATAAAGTTCCGAAACAATTTCCGCACAATTTTTGCATTGCCCATGGCCTACACTCCTTATTCTCAATCTCAATTTAACATCACTCGACTCATTGTTGTGGGAGGTTTGATTTTATTGGCTTACATGCTTTATAATTTGACCGTTACGATTTACGAAAGTTACCAAATTGATCGACACATCAAAAATTTTGAAACTAAAAATACTCAACTTCAGGAAGAGAATCTTAAAAAATTGGAGGATTATAAATACTACACTTCCGAAGCTTACATCGAGAAAATTGCAAAACAGAATTTAAATCTTGTGAAACCCGGAGAAGAATTGATCATCATTGGCCAAACCAATACGGAAAGCGTTCCAGCGGGGCAAGTGGCCCAAGAAACCGAGGAGCGCTCCATGGCAAACTTGAACAATCCTCAGAAATGGTGGGCTTTTTTGTTTGAAAAAAATCCTTATCGTTATTGAATAAAGGTTTGAGGTTGCCTAATCATTGATTCTGAATTAAAGTACGTGAGCTCTTTAAAAAGAATGGGCAAATTGACGCGGAGTGGAGCAGTGGCAGCTCGCCAGGCTCATAACCTGGAGGTCGGTGGTTCGAGTCCACCCTCCGCAACCAAATTTTAAAAGTAAAAGAAATAGCCCTTCCGTTAAGGGTAATATTCTTTTAAAATGGTGAGAGAATTTTCGGTTTTTTCGTTTGTGGCAGGGTAGCTCAGTTGGTTAGAGCACAGGACTCATAAGCCTGGGGTCGGCGGTTCAAATCCGCCCCCTGCTACCAAAATTCAAATCAAAAATGCTCTGATCAAGTTGCTATCTCTGATGGATCGAGTGATTTTTGGCTAAGCTGATAAATACCGCTTTCATTATCATCACTCGGCATATAGATAACGGGATCAGAATCCGACATGAATTCCCGATCCATGATGGTTCCTAAAGTAAATTTGTTAGGATAATTGGGTGTATTATATTTTAAGAAATTCTTTGCATTTTCTTGCATAGAATCTAAAAAACTTTGCCCCAATACATCTTCAAAAAAAGAACTATCGTACTTACTACTACTTCTTCCATATGAAACTTGGCCATACTCTGATGCTGCGATAGCAATTGGTTTAGGCCCCTTATTCCCAATTTTTGCATATAAATTTCGCATAAAATCAGAGCTATAACAATCCAAAAAAAGGAATATATCCGGATTATCTTTAAATGAAAAACGGGGGAAATTATTTTTTCTTTCTATAATAGCTTTTGCCAATTCAATGTAAGTAATTTTAATCGTTTTTTCGCTTTCATGAGGATTTTGATTGATATTACCCGGCATTTGTCCATCTGAAAGAAAAATACTGTCTGGTGATCCATGTCCTGTAAATACAAAGGTAAATGGAGGTGTTTTTGTAGCTATTTCTTTAAGGATCGTCTTCTTTTGCTCTTTTAATTTACCGAATTCTCGTTCCGCCCTCCTAACGTCTAAACGACCTTTCCCCATATCGTTTTCTATTTTTTCAAGTGTTCCTTTTTTCCCGAATTGATTCACATCGTTCGATGCAAATTCCTTTATTTCATATTCTATCTCCCACAAAGGATTGCCCTCCTCATCTCTGCCATCACGCAATGTTTCATTATGGGCTAAAACCATCACACTCCTATCCCTAAATAAACTAATATTTTTATATTGAAGTCTCTTTTTTAATAAAATTCGATTTTCTTTCTTTACGTTAGCCTCCGTGATGGGTAAACCCTTAAAATGTAAATTCCTACACACTAAAAGTTTCAGCTGATGCCGTGCCATCTCATTGTATTCATCTCCTGTATAAATCCATTCATCCTTAATACGCGACACTCCCCTTACGGACCTATCTTGAAAAAAATTTGATAATGAAAATTTTTCCTTTGACGGTAAAAGCTTTTCAATAAATTCAACATCTGAGCTACGTTGAGGCATTAAACCGATCAATCTTTTATACTCATTTAGAGAAATCAATTCTTGCGACCGTAAATCTTTTAAAGCCTTCGCCTTTAAATCATCGCGACCTTGTGAACTATATATACATTCTTCTAATAATTTAATAGCGATTGGTGAATCTTTCCATTTTTCAAAATACATCATTATTTCCGGGGAAAAATAACCAGCTCTTAAAATAAGTTCTTTGCCAATCGGAAATCGCAAAACTTGGGCAAGAGATTCTTTCTGTCTTAGTATTAAAAATGGACTAGCAATATGCGGATCTAACCATAGCATTTCAAGATAGGTTTCCAAATTTTTAGGGTCAATAAGTCCATTCTTAATCGCCAACCCCGGTTCTCGGACAAATTGATGAAACTCATAATCAATAACCCCTATAAAATTTCTAAGCATCTCTGGCCCTGTTATTCCAAATTCTTGCAACAATGGCCCATGCTCTTTTTTCAATTCTTCAAAAACAGTGATCCATTCCGTCCATTGAATATCAAAATCTTGCGTGTATTTATAATCCTCGTTTCCGGTAATCTCTCTCTTTAAAAGTTTCCTCAATTCTTCTGCCCTTTTTGCTTTCTCTTGGTCTTTTTCCTTAAGATTAACCAATAATTTATCAATACCGGCATCGATATTTTGATTGATTTTACCCTCAAACTCACTCACTTTTTCGTGAATCACCATATCAATCCATTATAGAATTCAATTCATTTTCCAAATTTTCTAAAACCGATTCTTCTTTCACTTTATTCTTCTTTTCTTTTAAAGATCTCACTTTTTTTAAAATGCTTTTAAGCAAAATGATCTCATGATCTCTTTTTTGAAGTTGAGTTTTAATACTTTTTAATTCAAGTTTTTTTGATTTACTATTCATATAAATTTATAAACTACTTCTGCACTTCATCCTCATTCACCTCTTCCCCGTTCACCACTCCGGCCACATAAGCCTGAATTTCGCTGAAATCTCCGGCTTTTGGAACCAAAAGATAAGCTCCTCCTTCGCCCGTGGTGGGATACAGGTAATTACTTGTACTGAGTACGTGCCCTCCCAACACCTCGTACTCACTGTACTGACGAATGTAACTGATCAAGGCCCATAAATCGATATCCGTTTGGACCGATTCTTTTAGGGAGTCATAGATCCCTATGACCTGATCCACATTCGTTAAAGGATTGGTGGATAAAATTTTAGTCTTTAAGGATTCGATAATTTCTTGTTGACGAGCGGCACGGTCAAAATCCGTGGTGGATTTTCGGCTTCGTGCATACTTCAAGGCTGTAACCCCATCAAAATGATGGTTTCCCGCTTTAATGTTCAGCGTTTCGTAGGTGTAGTTCGGACCGGGGTACATGGAATCGTATAAATCCTTTTTCACCTGAACATCAATTCCACCCAATGCATCCACTAAATCTTCGAAGGATTTCATGTCGATCACGACATACTTTTCAGGGTAAAGACCGGTCACGTCTTCAATTTGATTGCGGACTTCATCAATCCCAAATCGATAAAAGGATTCATTGATTCGTCTTCCCCCCACCACTAAATCGCGTGGAATACTCACCAAATTGATTTTTTCGGTTTCGGCATTCACGGAAGCCAACATGACGGTATCGGTGAGGCGTCCATGGGTTCCTAAAATCAGTACTTCAAAACTTTCCTGCGCTTCTACTTTGGAAAAACCCGAAAACGTCAGCCCCGCATTGATTAAACTTTTCAAGGCCACCGACTGAGTGTTTAAATCATTATTGAGTGTTTCCACCTGCGACTGTAGGGCGAAGGCATCGCTTTGATCCACCAATTGAACTCTTTCTTTAAGGCGGGCAATGTTTTCTTGGATGGCCGTCACGGCTTCCGTGTTGGCATTGAGTTGCGTGTATAAGGTTAAATTATCTTGCTTCAATTCCCCCACTTCTTCGATCAACGAATTCACTTGTTGATCTTTTTCTTGTAGTTCATTGACGATTTTTTTATTCACATAAGCCGTTCCCGCTGTTAGTACAATAAAAGCCACTCCAACTCCCAGAAATGCCCAACGCAAATCATGGAGAGTGAAATGTGACTTTAAAAAACTTTTCCACCAAGGCTGAGAATCCTTATGAGCGGATTCATGAGTGGAATGCGACTCTTCCACGTACCGCCAATGCATTTCACCGAGTTGTTCGTGATCTTTACCGTTATTCATGGCAAGTAGTGAAACGAGTTAGGGCTTGGAAGTAAATAAGTATTACAGATTCGGTTTAAGATTTGCCGCAGATTTGGACGCGACGACCGAGGAAATTACGAGACATAGCCGAGTTATGTTGAGTGATTTT
>AMFJ01020001.1_pt1 | contig 18408 bp, 14 predicted proteins | sample 427208 | NCBI WGS metagenome assembly AMFJ01 (sample SAMN02954298, study PRJNA114691) | groundwater metagenome | biome: aquatic; feature: subsurface aquifer; material: sediment; isolation source: subsurface aquifer sediment | place: USA: Rifle, CO | collected 2008-08
GTGTCGGTGGTGGGGCTGATTTAAACATCATTAAACCTTGTGATTCACGACGCGAACTAATTGATTGCTTATTAGGCTTATACATTCGCAATGTATCAAATACATTTAAAATCTGAGTTTCTATTATCGGTTGCAATGTTTTACTTTGATCTTTACGTAAATCTGGCATCGCCTCAAAAAGAATTTTAATAATTTGCATTGGCGATTTTTGCGTGGCATCTTCATTAGGGGCATTAATGGTCTCGATTAAGTCACTCGCTGTTTTACCATGATAAGCAGGACGTGCTTTTGGAATGGATATCTCATAACCAAAATAAGGTATTTGGAAAGTATACCAACGATCATTGTAACCTTCCAAAGCTTCTACAACATCTTTTTTAAAATCTTTTAGCATTTTAAGCTGCCCCGGCGTCAATGGTGGAATATTTTCATCCACAACATATGAACGATATATTATTAATTTTACATCTCTATTTATTTCTTTTAATTCATTTAAAATGTTTGGCCATGTTTCTTCAGTGTATTCTTCTTTGTTAAGTTCTTCTTTGTTAAGTTCTACTTTTTCAATCTCTTGATAATCCGGACTTAACACACCTTGAATAGCAGCAAGTAAATTTTTTTCTAATGTTTCGCTATTTTCTGGCAAATTAATTGTAATACTCGCTTTGCCATTTACTTTATTGAGCTGTACCATGTCATGAAAATTAACAACTGTTGCCGTTTCAGTCTCTTTCGTTTTTTCTTCCACTTTTTGATTGGTAAGCATACCTACACCATCCTTGGTTTTTTCTATTAGCTTAGGCTGTTCAGGTATAACAACTTCTTGTTTGGCTTGCTTTTGCGCTTGTTGTAATAATTCTTCTTGTTTTGATTTATAAACACCAATCAGTTGTTGAATGGTTTGCGCAACTCGATGATTCACTTCAGCAACTTCCATTTTGCAAGTACCTGGATTTGTTGCATTATTTGTTGCAAGAAAAAATCCATCATCTTCTAAGTCAATGGTTTTATAAACTTGTTTAGATGGATCTTTAGGATGAGGTCTTTTATTATTAAGTGATTTATGTTTTGCAATATACATATCCGCTGTATGACGATACCAACCTTCTATCCACAACTCAGCATCCATCCATAATGAAAGAGCAGGTTCAGTAACCTGAATAGACTTAATTTCATCTTCGAATTTTTTTAAGTCATTAGTAAATTGTTGCGGATTTTTAACAATATCTTTTAATATGCCTATTTTCTCAAACGGACCCGCGTTTAGTTTCGTATCAACATCGGTTAAATATGTTTTGGCATAAGCTAAGAATTTCTTTGTCGGATCTAAATTAGCGTCATTATTTTTTGCTAAAACAGACACTACTTTATCAAGAATATCTAAAATGACAGGGATTGTTTGCAAAGGATCAAGCGCTGATATTTCCTTTAATTTTTCTTCACGGCTACGTTCAATTAATTTTCCATTACTATCCGTTTCAAAACTTTTTCCATTTTTTTTTTGTTTAAAATTTACTTTTAGCCGGAGTGCATCAATCTTCTTATTATCTAATGGCATATTTGTTCCTTATTTCTAGCACCGCGCCCACATCATCATTCTCTGTTTAATTCGATATATAACATGCTATTGCGCGATCAGCAATAATCTAGCCATTCTCTTAAGAAAACGTTAAGGAAAGCCTTGAAAAGACGAAAACAAGTTATTTTTTAATTAAAAAATTCCAAGCGTGCTGCACAATTTGATGCAAATCAGCATATTTTGGCTGCCAATGTAATATTTTTTTTGCTCGAGTGGCATCAGCAACAAGAACGGCAGGATCACCTAAACGCCTTTCGCCATAAACAATTTTTAAAGCTTGTTTGGTAACCGATTCGACCGTTCGCAACACCTCTTGCACAGAATAACCCTGTCCTGTACCCAAGTTGCAAACAATATTATCACTGCCTTTCAGCAACATTTTTAAAGCTAATAAATGTGCGGCACACAAATCGCTTACATGAATATAATCACGAATGCACGTTCCATCTGGTGTTGAATAATCTTGACCATATATTGTTATTGATTCGCGTTTTTTTGCTGCTACTTGTAACACAATAGGAATCAAATGTGATTCAGGCTCATGACGTTCGCCAAGACGAGCAAACGGATCAGCACCTGCTGCATTAAAATAACGTAAAGCGGCATATTTTAGCGATGATTCTTGTGCTAAGTCAGCAAGTACATCTTCAATAATGCGCTTCGTTCTGCCATAAGGATTAATAGGATGAATGGGATGCGTTTCATCAATTGGTGTGTATTGTGGCTCACCATAAACAGCGGCCGTTGAAGAAAAAATAAAATAATTAACATGGTGAGTTAACATTATATCAAGCAAGGTGAGCGTTGCAGAAACATTGTTTTCATAATATTTCAGCGGAAATTTCACTGATTCACCAACTTCAATAAATGAAGCAAAATGCATGACTGCATCAATTTGATATTGCGAAAAAATACGCTGTAATAATTGACGATCCGCCATATCGCCAACAATCAATCTTGCATCTAACACTGCATCGCGATGACCTTTGCATAAATTATCTAACACGATGACTTGACAATTTGCTTCACGTAATGCAAGCACCATGTGTGAACCGATAAACCCCGCACCTCCAACTACTAAGATCGTTTTCATAATTTTTCTCATTAATAAGCGTTTTTACTAATAAAACCACGAAATAAAGTTAAGAAAATAATTTTTAAATCAAATCCTAACGACCAATTATTAATATAATATAAATCATACTCAACACGCTTTTGCATTTTTTCAATCGTATCCGTTTCACCTCGCCAACCATTTATTTGCGCCCACCCTGTAATGCCAGGTTTTACGCGATGACGCTGCATATAAGTATGAATAATTTCTTTGTATTGTTCATTGTGTTGTAGTGCATGAGGACGAGGTCCTACAATAGACATCTTTCCTTGTAATACATTAATAAATTGTGGCAACTCATCTAAACTTGTTTTTCGCAAAAATTTCCCAATAGACGTGATTCGTTTATCGTTCATTGTCGCTTGCGTTATCAAATTATTTTTTTCTTGATGTTCGTACATCGTGCGAAACTTATAAACATTAATCACTTTCCCATCCCATCCTAATCTTTTTTGCTTAAATATAATGGGCCCATTTGAACTCAGTTTAACGGTGACTGCGATCATGATTAATAAAGGTGAAATTAGTAATAAAATAAATGCCGCAATCATTCTATCTTCACTTGCTTTGATAATACGGTTAATACCAACCATTGGTGTGGTGCTAACATTTAATACAGGAAAACCAGCCAGCTCTGTAATAGAATGATTTAATAAATCCAATCCAAATATATCCAATACAAATCTGATTGTAATCGGATCATGGCGTAACTCATGTAGAATTTGTTTAACTCGTTGTTCCGCGCGAAGAGGTAGTGCTACCCAAATTTCATCAACCTGTTCTTGTTTAAGAAATTTACTCAAATCGTCTGGCGTTTGCATGACATGAATATTATTTATTTGCGCAGGTTTTTTATCCGCTTGATCATCAATAAAAACAATAATACGAAATCCTGTCCACAATGCTTGCTGAACATTTTTAGCAAAATCGATACCTAATTTCCCTGCACCAAAAATAACTACCACGCGTTCATTCCAACCATATGAACGCATGAAACGCAGCAAAAAAAGAATAAGACAGCGGTATGAAATAAGTATTATAAATGCAGTTAACATCCAAATCGTAAACCAGATGCGAGAAAAATGTTCGCCTGATTTAGTAAAAAATGCCAAACTAGCTAAAGCAAGACTCAACAAAAGAATAGCTTTGATTATGTCAAAAAAATGATACAGCAATTCTTTCCCACGCACCGATGAATAAAGATTCAATGCAGAAAATATAAATGAAGTTAAGATAGCGCCGCACAAAATAGCTATCAAATAATTTTGACTAAATTTAATTTCACCAAATTTGAAAAAATAGGCTGCTACACCTGCAAAAAACACCGCAAAAATATCAATAAGACGAATAATCAATGATAAGATACGTGAATACTCTTTCAATAATCCTTTTGGCAGCATGATATGCGTGTTATCCTTATCGTCAATGTTTTAAATATTTTATATAGAATAGCTTGATCCATGAAAACCGCAATCATTTGTGACTGGTTAGTAACTATTGGTGGTGCCGAAAAAGTTCTATGGCATTTGATAAACTGTTTCCCTGAAGCAGATCTTTTTGCATTAATAGATTTTCTCCCTCCTCATCAACGCGAAATCATACAAAACAAATCGGTTCAAACCACTTTTATTCAAAAATTGCCCTTTGCCAAAACAAAGTATCGTCGTTATTTACCACTTATGCCGTTGGCAATCGAACAATTGAACCTGTCTAAATATGATTTAATCATTTCTAGCAGTCATGCGGTAGCCAAAGGAGTGATTACCGGTCCTGATCAAGTACACATCAGCTATGTGCACTCACCCATGCGATATGCTTGGGATTTACAGCATCAATATTTAAAAGAAACAGGTTTAGATAAAAAGCTTTCCGGGTGGCTTGCCCGCTATTTTCTACATAAATTACGTATATGGGATTTACGCAGCGCCAATAATGTTGATTTTTTCGCAGCAAATTCGCAATTTATTGCGCGCCGCATACAAAAAATCTATCGTCGAGAAGCAACAGTGATTCATCCACCGATAGAGCTACCGCCATTTTCATCTTCCAATACTAAAGATGATTTTTTTCTGACTGCTTCTCGTTTTGTGCCGTATAAAAAAATTGATTTGATTGTTGAAAGTTTTCAACATTTACCAGATAAAAAATTAATTGTCATTGGCGATGGCCCTGATGCAAAAAAAATTAGCAAAAAGGCTGGCAAAAATGTTCAATTACTAGGATATCAATCTGACCAAGTTCTCGTTGACTATCTGCAGCGTGCAAAAGCATTTATTTTTGCAGCTGAAGAAGATTTTGGTTTGTTGCCAGTTGAAGCCCAAGCATGCGGCACACCAGTGATCGCTTATGGTAAAGGCGGTGTGCTTGAAACTGTTCAAGGATTAGAAACAAATATGCCAACTGGTTTGTTTTTTCAAGAACAAAATATACGCTCAATTGTAGATGCCATTAATTTGTTTGAAAAAAAATCACATCTATTTACTACTCATAATTGTTTACACAATGCCGCTCGTTTTGCGCCAGAAAATTTTTACTCTCAATTTAAAAATTTTGTTAATGACGCCATCAATCAGATGCCGTAAAAATTTTCGTGTGAGAATTGACCTCTAATTACCCATGAGAACGAAAATTTTACGGCATGACGCATTCTCGTCGTCCCGCAAAATTTTCAGCTACTCTCAATGTTAGATTAACTGAATTATCATGAAAATTTGTGCAGGATCCAGTTTATAGCTTGACTAGCAAAAATTTTTTACCGCAAGACGCGAGTGGCAAATTGAATCACAAAATTAAGCATGCTATTCTCGCTGCTTCATTTTAATGTGTGGTAGTGATTCACTATGTCAATTAGGGAAGAAGAATTAAATAAAATCACTTCGACCAATGAAATTCATTTGATGGATACAATTCGATATCAACAAATGAAATTAGCTTGGCAAGATCTGATTGATGGAATTCAAAAGTGGCCTGTTTGGTTGATGCTTGCCTATCAAGACATCAAATTACGTTATAGACGATCTGTCATTGGTCCTTTTTGGTTAACGATCAGCATGGCAATTACCGTTTATTCCATGGGATATTTATACGCACATCTATTTCAAGTTAAGCTAGATGTTTATTTTCCATTTTTAACTGCTGGCATGTTGGGTTGGTCACTTATTTCAACTTCTGTGTTGGAATTTACAGAGGGGTTAACTAGTTATGAGGCACTTATTAAACAAATTAAGCTCCCCTATACTACTTACATGCACAGAATTATCAGTCGCAATATTATGATTTTTTTTCATAATATTTTTGTGATGTTACCCGTTTATTTTATTTATCCTCTATCTGCCAAACTAAATATTCACACATTATTTCTCCTTCCTGGATTAGTCATTATTTATTTCAATGCATTCACTTTTGGCACGATATTATCGATGATTGGTGCTCGATATCGAGATATTGCACAAGCGATTAAAAGCTTAATTCAAGTTATTTTCTTTGTTACGCCAGTCATGTGGCAGCCTGACATTTTAATTAATAAAAATCACTGGATAATCGATCTTAATCCATTCTTTGCTATGCTCGAATTACTTCGTGAGCCTCTATTAGGCAATCTTCCCAGTCTTTCTGTTTTTTTAAATTTACTTTTCACCTCGCTCATTGGCGTATTATTTAGTGCATTTTTATTTATTCGACATAGAGCTCGTATCGTTTATTGGTTATAAGGTTTAAGTTATGGCAAAAATTGAGTTGAGTCATGCTTGTGTAGAATTTCCAGTTTACAACATCAACGCTCGATCCATCAAAAAACAATTCTTATGTCTTGCGACCGGCGGAAAAGTTTCAAAAGATGCTCATCAACATGTTGTCGTTAAATCACTCAATAACATTAATCTTAAAATTGAACATGGTGAACGAGTAGGCTTAATTGGCCATAATGGTTCGGGAAAAAGCACTCTCTTAAAATTATTAGCTAATATTTATGAACCTACTTCCGGAAGCGTCTCTATCGATGGATCAGTTTCTCCGTTACTAGACATCATCTGCGGCATAGAAGCAGAATTTACTGGTTACGATAACATTATTCAACGCGGCACGATTCTTGGATTAACACGTAAACAAATAAAAAATCAGATTGATAATATTGCTGCATTAACTGGTCTTGGCGATTATCTCTCCATGCCTGTCAGAACATATTCCTCAGGAATGATGGTAAGACTTGCTTTTGCTATTTCCACCAGTATTAAACCAGAAATTTTATTAATCGATGAAATTTTTGGTGCGGGTGACGCTGATTTTATGGAGAAAGCTCGCGCGAAAATGGTTTCATTATTGGATCAATCCAATATAGTCGTACTTGCATCGCATTCAGATGAGCTCATAAAAGAATTCTGCAACAAAGTCTTGTTATTAGATGGTGGTTGCGTAAAATACTTTGGCAATGTACAAACAGGATTAGAAATGTATCACCAACGAAAGTGATTTCATTAAAATAATGGACAGGAGAAAAAAGGATGATTATCAGCCGAACACCTTATAGGATTTCTTTTTTCGGCGGAGGAACAGATTATCACACTTGGTATCAGCAGCATGGTGCAGCTGTTTTATCTACCACCATTAATCATTATTGTTATCTTCAATGCAGACTTTTACCTCCTTTTTTCGAACATAAATCTCGTATTACTTGGTCAAAAATAGAAGAAATAAATAATCATGCTGATATCCAACACCCTGCGGTGCGTACTGTTTTAGAATATCTGAATATTGATCAAGGAGTTGAAATTACTCATCAAGGTGATCTGCCAGCAAGATCAGGGCTAGGATCCAGTTCTGCCTTCACCGTTGGCTTACTCAATACGCTATACGCATTGCAAGGCATGATGTCTAGTAAGCGTGAATTAGCATGTGAGGCAATTCATATTGAACGTGATATTTTAAAAGAAAATGTTGGTGTACAAGATCAAATTGCTACTGCTTATGGTGGTTTAAACAAAATTGTTGTCCATTCTGATGGTAATTTTGATGTCCTACCTGTGATTAGTTCATACCACCGGACGCAAGAACTGCAAAATCATTTATTGCTTTTCTTTACCGGCATATCACGTACCGCATCCGATATTGCTGGCGAAAAAATTAAATCGATTCCTAATAAATCAAGCGAATTACAACAAATGTATGACATGGTAGAACAAGCAGAAAAAATTCTTTCTGGCACAGGTGATATCACTGCGTTTGGTGAATTGTTACATGAAACTTGGATGTTAAAGCGGCAAATTAGCAGCAAAATTGCACCAGAATTTATTGATAATATCTATTCACGCGCCCAAAATGCTGGTGCCATCGGCGGCAAATTACTTGGTGCTGGCGGCGGTGGATTTATGTTATTTTTCGTTAAACCTGACGATAAAATCAATGTTTGTAATGCACTCAGTGATTTGTTATTAGTTCCATTTGAGTTTGAAACTGCAGGCTCACAGATTGTTTATTTTGATCATATGCATTACAGCAAAATGGCCATGACGCGCCGAGACTATTCTCATTTACGCAATCAACACCTTGAAGACAATTTATCTTTTAACCGTCAACGTTTAACTCGATTACTTGCCGTCGAATAAAAATTGGAGATATCTTTTGTGAATAATACTGAATTATTAAATAAAATTCATAATAGCATTCATGAATATTGCGATGCTAATGATGACTATTCTTTCAATCCTAACAAGCCCGTCGTACGTTTGCATGAACCAACAACATCAGGTGAAGAAATATCAGCCGCAGTTGAAACCATGTTGTCAACTTACACGACCATGGGTAAAAAAGTTCGCGCATTTGAAAATCAATATGCAGCTTACGCAGGTACAAAATATGGTGTGATGTCTAACTCTGGCTCTTCTGCCAATCTTTTAGCTGTCGCCGCACTCGCCAATCCATTTACACGCGATCATTTAAAATCAGGTGATGAAGTCATTGTTCCTGCCTTATCCTGGTCAACTACTATTTGGCCCATTATTCAGCATAATCTGATTCCAGTGATTGTTGACTGTCATTTAGATGATTTTAATATTGATGTTGAAAAACTTGAAAAAGCAATTGGGCCAAAAACAAGAGCCATTAAATTAGTACATGTTTATGGTAATCCTTGCAACATGGATGCCATTATGTCGATTGCAAAAAAACATAATTTATTCGTTATCGAAGATTGTTGTGAAGCAATGGGCGCATTTTATGACGGTAAATCAGTTGGCAGCTTTGGTAATGTCGGCAATTTTAGCTTTTTCTTTTCACATCATATTAGCACAATGGAAGGTGGAATTTCAGTGACCAATGATTTTGATTTCACTGAAACGTTACGCATTTTACGCGCTCATGGTTGGTCGCGCGAAGCTGATGAACATCAAAAATATATTAATATGTATCCTGAAATCGATCCGCGTTTTATTTTTATTAATTTAGGATATAACCTAAGACCAACTGAAGTGAATGCGGCAATGGGCCAATTACAACTGCCAAAACTCGATGGATTTATTGAAAAACGCCGAGAAACAGCTGATTTTTATCGTCGTTATTTATCAAAATACGAAGAATTTTTCCATTTCCAATCTGAAACGCCAAAAGGCAAACATGTTTGGTTTGGTTTTCCGATTGTATTAAAAGATTCTGCACCCTTCAGCGTAAAAAATATTACAAGTTATATGCAACAGCGCGGTATTGAAACGCGCCCTATCATTGCCGGCAACATGGCACGACATCCTGCTTTCAAATTATATCAGCACAGAATCGCCGGCGATTTACATCATGCAGATACTGTCATGAAAAAAGGATTTGCATTTGCATGCCATCACGCCGTCGATCAACAAGCAAGAGAGTATGTCGTACACACGATTGATTCATTTATTAATGAATTCATGAATCAACAAACTGCTCTTGTTAGCTAAGGAAAAGTAGTATGAAGAAAAAGGTTCTCATTTGCGGCGCTACAGGATTTATTGGTAGAAATCTGACAGAACAATTAAGTTTACGCGCTGACTTAGATGTTCATGCTGTGCGTTTTCAACGTCCTGAATATCATTGTCCAAATGTTACTTGGCATCATGCAGATTTACGCAAACCAGAAGATATCGAACGCGTTATTCAAGGCGTAGACATTATCATTCAAGCAGCAGCTACGACTTCAGGTTCAAAAGATATTGTGACACGCCCATACATTCATGTGACTGATAATGCAGTCATGAATGCTTATCTTTTTCGCGCCGCATTCGAGCATCAAGTAAAACACGTTGTTTTCTTTAGCTGCACAGTCATGTATCCCTCTAGCGAGAAAGCATTAAAAGAATCCGATTTTAATGCAAATCTGGCTTTGCATCCGCGTTACTTTGGCGTTGGCAATACAAAAATTTACACGGAAAAAATGTGTGAATTCTATGCTGGCATTTCTGAAACCAAATACACAGCGATTCGCCATTCCAATATTTATGGCGCATATGACAAATTCGATTTAGAGCGTAGTCATGTATTCGGAGCAACCATTACTAAAGTCATGTCAGCGAAAGATAAAATTTCTGTTTGGGGAACCGGTGAAGAAGAACGCGATTTATTGCATATAGACGATTTAGTTAATTTCGTTTCACTAACAATCGATAAGCAGTCAGAAAAATATCGTTTGTATAATTGTGGACTAGGCAAAGCAATTTCTATTAAAGACTTAGTACACAAAATCGTTCACTACTCAGGCAAGCTTTTACAAATTGAACACGATCTTTCGCAGCCTACGATTAAAACAAGTTTGTATCTTGACTGCAGCTTCGCCAAATCTGAGCTCGGTTGGGAACCAAAAATTAGTTTAGATGAAGGTATTAAAAAAACACTTGCTTGGTGGCAAGAAAACATTGGTAAAAAGCAAGCTGCGGCATGAACTATTATCATGAGTTCTATATGTCATTCCCGCAGACTTTTTCGTCATTCCCGCAGACTTTTTCGTCATTCCCGCGAAGGCGGGAATCTTGTAAATATTAATGAGATCCCCACTTTCGTGGGGATAACGAGTTTACGTGAATGACGAATTATGTTCGCCGGGATAACAATAAATCAGGTTACATTCATTTGAGTCAGTTTTTTATTGTGCTATGATACAGCCCAATTAGGATAGGGATAAAAGAGGATTTTATGAGTTTTTATAAAAATAAAAATGTTCTTGTCACAGGTGGAACAGGTTTAATTGGACGACCACTTGTTGAAATGCTTGTCGAACAAAATGCAAACGTCACTGTTGTCTCATTAGATGATCCTTCTCGTGCACCAACAGGGGTGACTTTCAAGCGCGCCGATTTAAGAGAGTTCAGCAGTTGTTTAGAAGCTTGTCAACATCAAGAAATCGTTTTTCAATTAGCTGGTGTAAAAGGTTCTCCAGCCATGACGGCAAAACGTCCAGCAAGTTTTTTTGTACCTACTATCACTTTTAGTATCAATATGATGGAAGCAGCACGTCGTGCTGGTGTCGAACGGTTTTTATTTACCAGTTCGGTTGGTGTTTATTCCCCCGCAGAAATTTTCTATGAAGATGATGTATGGAAAACGTTTCCTTCTCCAAGCGATCGATTTGCTGGTTGGGCAAAACGTATGGGTGAATTGCAAGCGGAAGCTTATAAAATTGAATATAACTGGGATAAAATTTCGATTGTGCGCCCAGCAAATGTATACGGCCCATTTGATAATTTTGACCCTGCTAATGCAATGGTTATACCGTCATTAATTAAACGCGCAATGGATGGCGAAAACCCCTTAACAGTATGGGGTGATGGTTCACCGATTCGTGATTTTATTCATGCACGCGATGTAGCTTGCGGCATGATGTTAGCCGTTGAAAAAGGAATTAATGAGCCAATTAATTTAGGAAGCGGTACAGGTGTGACAATTAAAGAAATCGCTGAAATTGTTGCAGCAAATGTTCCCGGAGGGCCCATCGAAATTGTTTGGGACATCACTAAACCAAAAGGTGATGCAAAACGCTTGATGGACATGACACGCGCTAATTCTTACGGATTTAAACCAGAAATTTCAATTGAACAAGGCATTATCGAAACCATCGAATGGTTTGCTAAAAACGGTAGTCAAGCTGAAAACCGTTACAATGCGTTTACTGAAAAAGCACATTTGCCATGCGAAAAAATTGTTGCATGAAAAATGTTGCTTTAGTAACTGGTGCTAGTAAAGGCATTGGTGCAGCTACTGCTAAGCTATTAGCAAAACAAGGTTATGCCGTATGCGTCAATTATCATCACAGCAAAGACAACGCAGATAATGTTGTCAGTCAAATCAATACGACTGGCGGTCATGCTATTTCCGTAAAAGCTGACATGGGGTGCGAGAAAGAAATTATTGTGATGTTTGAAAAAATCGATCAGAAACTCGGGCCAGTCACTGCGCTCGTTAATAATGCGGGAACCAATGGCGGCATCTGTGAAGTTGAAAATATTTCGATGGATAGACTAAACCAAGTTTTTGCTACCAATGTTTACGGAACTTTCATTGCTTGTCGTGAAGCTATTAAGCGTATGAAAAACAATGGCGGAGGCAGCATCGTCAATGTTTCTTCAGAAGCCGCTAAATTTGGTGGCAATCAAATTACACACTACGCAGCATCTAAAGCGGCTATCAATGCATTCACCATCGGATTTGCTCGAGAAGTCGCACCGTTTGGCATTCGTGTTAATGCGGTTAGCCCGGGTGTCATTGATACAGAAATGCATCATTCTTCCCCTCCTGAACGTATTGCAAATCTCATTAAATCGTTACCCATGGGAAGAATGGGTAAAACTGATGAAGTAGCAGAATTAATAAAATGGCTGATCTCGGATGAATCATCCTATATTAGTGGTGCGATTATTCCGATTACAGGTTCAAGGTAATTCATATGTTTATCTCTATATTTGCAGCCACTTGCCGACCGGAGAATATTTTTTCATTTTTTGAAAATCTCGCAGCAACATGTGATGATCCCAATTCATTTGAAGTATTAATTAAACTTGATTTAGGTGATGAAAAACTTATTCAAATCATCGATGAATATAAAAAAAATTCTAAATTTTCTATTAAATATCTCGCAACAGAAAAACTTGATGGATATTACTCTCTTGATGTTGGTTATAATGAGCTATTAAAAATAGCTCATCCTGACACTTATTTTTGCTGGCTATTAACTGACGAAATTCGATTTGAAACAAAAGGCTGGGATACTGTCTTACGAAAATATATTGGATTTTATCCGGACGACGTTTTTCGACTTAAAATGTCTATTTTTGCACTTAAAAATTATTATGATTTTTTTGAATGTCTGCCCTGTCCTGACAACTACGCATTAACCACAAGAAAATGGTTGGAGGTTACTGACGGCTGGGGAAATTTTTGGGGACCAGATTCTTGGCATCAATGTGTGGACTATTATTTAGGTTTAGCGCGCAATAAAAACAATCTCTACGGAATTTGGCGATCAATTCCAATTTTTGATATTAAAGTTGGCGGACAAGAAGCAGGACAAGGTATTACTGATCCTAATAAATTGAGAGAGCGGACAATAAAAATCTGGAAAGGATGGCAAAAATTCAGCACTCATGCAGCACAAGAAAATTTTAATCGTTTAGCAATGCGGTTAAGCGCGCATATTACTGCGCATGAAATTGGATTGGAACAATATATACTAGAAGAAAATCTTTTTAAGAAAAACATTGCTCTTTTAAGTAAAGATCACAATATCTGTTATTATCAGTGGTCTTTCGCTTTGCCTAAATTCCAAATTCAACTTCATCTCGCACGAAAACAAATTAAAGCCAAACATTTATTTATGTATTATCATATTCGTCTTCAAGAATGGATGGTGCAATATCATCATGTTTATCAGATAGCAAAACAAATTAAACGATTAACACGCAGGCAGTTTTTACATGATGTATTAAAAATTAAAGATTACTGGTTAATAACGACCACTTTCTCAATTATTTCAAATTGTCTGCTTTTGCCCGCTAACATTTTTAGACATTTTATAAGCAAATTCGCTAGTACACCTTCAAAAAACAAAGGAAAATTAAATTATTTTTTTTATGATGGAAAAACATTAAAAAAATCACCTTTTCAACAATCATTAATCCAGGAATAGCTATTATGAAACCGAAGCTAATCAGTTTTATTATGTTTAGCCGAAATCTAAATATAATAAAGGGTTTTTTAGATAATATTGAAGCAACTGTTAAAAATCCAGACCGAGTTGAAGTTCTGATCAAATTAGATGAAGACCAACCAGAAGCAAAACTATTTATTGAAGATCAAGTAACCAAAAAATCTTTTGTTATTAAATATCTTATTACGCCACGATTAAATGGTTTAACTTCATTATGGTTAGCCTCTAATGAATTATTTTTGTTAAGTTCGCCCGATTCATATTTCCTCCAAGCGATTTCAGACGAAGTACGATTCGAAACCATGCATTGGGACGATATTTTAGAAAAATATATTGGTTTTTTCCCCGATCACATATTTAGATTGAGAATGTCTACTTTCAAATTAAACGCATATCCTACTCCTTTTATATGCAATTTAACACCTGATAGTTTTCCTATTCAAACTCGACAATGGGTAACATTAACCATGGGATTCGGCTCATGCTGTTGGGCTACTGATATTTATCATCAGTTTGTGGCTTATTATTTAAGTTTAGGTGAACAAGCTTATAAATACTTTAAAACACCATTTTACGATAAGGGAATTTTTAGAGATGTGCCGTTATTGGATATAAAATTTAGCGGCCTTGAGTTTGGCATGGGTGTTTCATCAGAAATGATGAAAAATAGAGAATTGTGGATGATCGAAGGATGGAACCGCAATTTATCACATTATCGCCAAGAAAATTTCTCTTATTTAGCAAAACGAATCTCATCATATATCTGGGCAGTAGAAAACAAAATTGAGAAATTTACAATAATGCGTAATTCCTTGAAAAAAACCGTACAAATTATTGATGAAACCGGCAAGCTTCGTCGTGAAATTTCCTATCAATTGCCACGTATAGATTTTTTTATGGCTAACATGATAAGAAAGATAAGATTCTCTCGGGTAAAATTCGGTTGGTGGTGCGAGCAACATTTTGCTGCCGTTCGCAACATTATTCTGGGACGTTTAAATATTATTTTAGAAAAATTTTTCCCTTATAAAGAAGATGGACGATTATTAAAATTTTTATTACGTCAACGATTACCTAAAAATGTAAAATCTTTATGTGCACAATTACTTGTTATCGATCAACAAATCTCAATAAAACAACTTGGTCGAATCCAAAAAACAACTAAAATGATTACCATTACCTTGCGAGCGATTATTAACTATTATCTAGATCGCATCGAGAAATTCATGGTAGGTTCGCCACCAGGTTTAGCAAATCGAAAAAAGTTTTTAAAAATAATTAGTTCGCCAAAATGGCCAAAAGATCCTATAGCAACACCACCTGAAGATATGGAATGGGCCTTAGATACTTTTCGTAACCAGGAAGAAATCTATAAAAAAATGGAAGCCACTGAGCAACAACCAAAACAACTGAATAGCTTTGACCAGACAAATTTACAAGAAATCTTAAAAAATTAGGCGAGAGTTGATAATTCAGGGCTCCCTCATTACAAAACTGTATAATGTGATTAGAAAGTCGGCGTCATCCCGGAATTTCGAACAAAAAAACGTTCGAAATTTTCTGGGATGACATTTTTAATGAGGGAGCCAGTGTTCGACTTCATACTGGAAAAAGCGTTCCTTCCGGATGAAATACACGATGCCTGCTGCAAATATTTTACAATAGGGAAAAACTGAATCATGCGCTTTTTAATAACCGGTGGATCGGGTTATGTCGGAGGTGAGCTTAAACGATCGTTACTAGCCGATGCACACGAATGTGTTAATATTGATATTGAGCATGATGATGATGCACATCCTAATCTTTTAAGCGTACAAGGCAATATCGCACATCATGATATATTGGCAAAATTATTTGCTGAACATGGTCCTTTCGATGCTATTTATCATGCAGCAGCGCAACTACAATTAACCAGAAAATCTCGGCCGCTTTTTTATGCCACTAACATACATGCTACAAAATTACTTGCAGATAATGCGGTGAAACACGGCGTAAAAAATTTCATTTTTATTTCTTCTAATTGTGTTTACGGCAAAATTAATGGCTTGAATATTCATGAAGACACTACACTATCACCATTCGAAGAATATGGCAGAACAAAGGTAGAATCAGAAAAAATTTTACAATGCTATCATGATAAAATGAATGTCGTAACGCTTAGACCACCAACCATTATTGGCGAAGGTCGGCTTGGTATTCTTTCCATTGTATTCGACTTTATTAGAGAAAATCGCAAACTTTGGCTAATTGGAAATGGCGAAAATCGCTATCAATTTATTTATTGCCAAGATCTGATCAATGCTTGTAAAAAAGCAGCAGCTTATAACAAGAGTGCAACTTTTAACATTGGTTGCGATAGTATTCCAACCTTGAATCAATTATTCCAAACCGTTATTGACAAAACATCTAGTCAATCCAAAATATATCATTTATTTCCTTTGATTTTTGTTCCAGCAATGAAGCTTTGCTTTAAATTAGGCCTTTCTCCGCTTGGGCCTTATCAATATAATATGATTACAAATACCTTTAGTGGTGACACCACTAAAATAAAAAAAGAACTCAACTGGTTCCCTACCAAGTCTAATATTGAAATGTTACTCGATAATTATCATTATTATGTATCGCACCGTGATCAGATTTTAAATAATAAAAATCTAACCGGACATCGAAAAATTGCAAAAACAGGTATTCTTTCATTAATTAAATGGTTGTCATGACATGCTTAATAAACTTTCATTCTTATTTATTACACTGATAGCAATCACTACCTTACTCATTGGTATTTACGTAGCTGTAAACAATTCTTATGAGTTTATTGCGTTATACAACTACACACTCGGACCTCTAGGTGATCAATTATATGATGCCTATCGTGTTGTTTATCCTGTTTTTACTCGCCAAGAAAGTTGGACACAGATTTTCATACCTTTTGCTGATCATCGAGTCATCCTAGAACGTGTCATCATGTTGTATGACATGGCAGTCAATCATGGCATCGAAAGCGCACATCCTTATCGGGTTATCATGACATTTTGGGCGGCTTTTTTTGTATTTGCTTTTGCCATTTGTCGTAACAAGAATATTGCTCACCTCGAAAAATTAATTATTTTAGGTGTTGCAGCAAGTCTTTTTCTTGCCCATATTTCTATCGCAAATTTTTCGACTGCTATCCTTTTTACCTGGCCCATGATTATTTTATTTAGTTTTTTATCATTTCTTTTTTTAGCATATTATATTGAAGCGATTCATCATCATCGATATAAATCTAGCTATATTTATTTAGCATGTGTTGTTCTTTTTACAACATTAACCATTTTATCATTCAATATTGGTTTATGGCTTTGGCCGATCATTTTATTAGTTCTTTATCAACGTCGAGCATTAAAACCTAATATTTTTATGTGGTTAATTGTCATTGCTGTCACTTATTATTTATATTTGTATGGCGGCTGGCATCCAGGTATAACTGCCGATGATCATGGCATGATCAAATCGCTTTATAATCCTATTCATCCATTTCTTTATTTCAGTCGAACAGTCAGCATTCCGTTTGTCAAAGATGCCCCCTCATCAGCATCATTTGCGGCTGTGATGGTTGGACTATTGACAACTATATCTTCTCTTTATTTTTTATATCGCTACTGGCGCTTAAGATCTTGGTCTATCAGTGATACTTTTTTATTTTGTACTTTGTTTTTTAGCTTCTCCACAATTTATATTGTGGCAGTAATGCGCAGCTGGATTAATGCAGAATATGCAATTGCTGGCGGCAGGTTCGTCGCTATTAGCTTTGTCATGTGGACATCTTTATTAACTAGCTATTTCAGATTCTTCGGAACCCGTGTTTTTTCTATTGCTCACTTTCGTTATTTATTCATTGTTTGTGCCATTGCTATTTTCCATTACGCTGGTTTTATCATACATAGCTCTTTTGATTATAGTTTGAGTATCAACAAACATTTTATTGCATTTTCAACTGGCATTCCGATTAATAAAGCATTCATTGATTTTTCCAAAAATTATAATAATGAAGAAGACATACAACATCATCAATATGCAGATAATATTCAAAAACAATATGGACTGGGCGCTTATTCACTTTGGCCTGCAAAAAGAATCGGGAAAAATATTGATTTAGCGATGGCTAAAAACTGCAATCTTACCGGCAAAAATATGCTTAATACTGACTTACGCAAATCTGGTAATCCTGCAGTGATCATTCAATCTTGGCTTCCGGGTGTCAAACCTAATAAAAAGACTTTTATTATTTACACGACTAAAAATAATAAAATTGTTGGTTATGCACTCCCAATAGCTGACGTGCAACGTACTATTAAATCACTCATTACAAAAGAACCTACCTCCAGTAAATGGGAAGGTGCAATTAATACCGATCTAACAAAAGGTAGATTAGTAAAATCTTGGTTTGTCGATACTCATGCTAAAACAGCTTGTGAATATGGAAGTTTAAGACTCTAACATCAGCGAATATTTACCAAACCATTTAAAATAGTACATTTTGGCAATCATTATTAATATGCACCATCCATTATAATGGAT
>AMFJ01025484.1_pt1 | contig 18370 bp, 16 predicted proteins | sample 427208 | NCBI WGS metagenome assembly AMFJ01 (sample SAMN02954298, study PRJNA114691) | groundwater metagenome | biome: aquatic; feature: subsurface aquifer; material: sediment; isolation source: subsurface aquifer sediment | place: USA: Rifle, CO | collected 2008-08
CTAAAAACAAAATAGAGTCTGCTGGATGAATAGGTTGATTTAACGCGCTTTCCAAATTTAATAGAATCGTCGATGGATTGTTACTTTCAAAATGAATGGCAAGGGAACGCTGTTTTTCAAAATTAAGCTCAATCAGCTGCTTGCCTGTTTGCTTCGCAAGTTCTCTGACAATCCATGTTTTGCCCACTTGCCGCGCGCCTCGGAGCACAGCGGGTTTGCGAGCAGGTGACAGAAGCCAATCTTTTAATTTATCAATAAGATAGCGTTTCATCTTGGTATTTATCCGTGAAAATATACAGGTATATTATAACAGTTTCATTGGGAATATAGGTGTATATTTTACATTGGTATCACAAATTTTTAAAATACTCCACCGCTTCTGGTAATGACTGGGCGGCGAAAATTTTCATGTGATCAATCGAATTTTTAGGGGCATTGGCATGCGGGACGATGGCCTGTTTAAATCCGTGTTTTGCCGCTTCTTTCAACCGTTCTTGTCCGCCTTGCACGGGGCGAATTTCGCCAGCCAGACCCACTTCGCCAAAAATAATGGTATCTTGCGGCACAGGCCGGTTGCGTAAACTGGATAATACGGCGAGTAATACAGCTAAATCACCGCCGGTTTCAGTGATCCGTACGCCGCCGACGGCATTAACAAATACATCTTGATCAAATGTCGGAATTCCACTGTGGCGGTGTAACACGGCAAGCAACATCGATAACCGTTGTGGATCAAGCCCCACACACACTCTTCGCGGATTTGCCAGATGACTTTCATCAACCAATGCTTGTACTTCAACGAGTAATGGGCGACTACCTTCTTTGGTTGCCATAATGACACTGCCAGAAACAGGTTTTTCATAACGCGATAAAAAAATGGCTGAAGGATTATTCACTTCACGCAATCCTTTTTCAGTCATTGCGAAAATCCCTAATTCATTCACTGCGCCAAAACGATTTTTGATGCCGCGGATTAATCGGTAACGGCTGTCTTGTTCACCTTCAAAATACAACACAGTATCAACCATATGTTCAAGCACACGCGGGCCGGCTAGCGTGCCTTCTTTAGTCACATGGCCGACTAAAAACAATGCTGTTTCTGTTTGTTTTGCAAATTTTACCAATTGCGCAGCGCTTTCCCGCACTTGGCCAACACTACCGGGCGCTGATTGCAGTAAATCAGTATGCATCGTTTGGATAGAATCAATGACAATGACGCGCGGTTTTTCATCTTGTGCGAGTTTTAAAATACGTTCAACCTGAGTGTCAGCTAATAACGGTAAATTTTTTTCAGGGAGACCAAGACGCCTCGCGCGAAGCGTCACTTGTTGGAGGGATTCTTCGCCGGTGACATATAAAACTTTTACATCTTGACTTAAGTGACAGAGTGTTTGCAGTAATAAAGTGGATTTACCAATCCCGGGATCACCGCCAAGTAACACCGCAGATCCTATGACCAAACCGCCGCCTAAGACGCGGTCTAATTCTTGCAAGCCGGTAGATAAACGGGATTCTTTTTCTTGCAGTGTGATGTCTGTCATCGGGATGATAATCGGTTCACTTAACGCATATCCTTGATAACGCGGATTAGAAACCGCTTGCATGACTTCTTCCATAATACTGTTCCAAGCGCCACACCCTAAACATTGTCCAGACCATTTAGGAAATTGCGCGCCGCATGATTGACAAGTGTGAGTGATTTTTACTTTTGCCATTGATTATTCCTCAATCAATAAATGCATCGCCGATGAATCAAGTTCTCCATGACCTTTTAATACGAGACGATCTAAATGATGCATGGCATGTTCAGCGCCTGTTAAACTGACATCTGCCTCCCGTGCTTGTTCTAACGCTAAATGCATATCTTTTCGATGTAAAACCGATTTGAATCCCGGTTTATAATTACCATCCAACATGCGTTGACCATGAATATCAAGAACACGGCTGGCAGCAAAGCCGCCCATTAATGCTTCGCGCACTTTAGCAGGATCTACGCCTGAGGCTTTCGCTAAAGCAAATGCTTCACTGACTGCAATAATCGTTTCCGCAATAATAATTTGATTGCATGCTTTAGCAACTTGTCCTGCACCATGATCACCCACATGAGTAATTTGTTTGCCTAATTTTTTTAAAAGGGGACGCACTTTTTCAAGAGTGCTCGCTTTTCCGCCCACCATAATAGTCAAGGTTGCATCCATCGCGCCTTGTTCACCGCCGGAGACAGGCGCATCGAGCATATTAATTTCTTTTTTTTGAAGTTTAGCCGCCATGCGTACCGTGGCTGCCGCTGAAATGGTGCTCATATCAATCACAATGCAACCCGGTTTTGCCGTGTGAATGATGCCGTTTTTACCGAGCAATACTTCTTCAACATCAGCAGTTGCTGGTACCATGGTGATGATAACATCGACCAATGGTGCTAATTCTTTGGGAGATGAATAAATTTTTGCGCCAGCTTTGGTAAGAGGGCTTGCAACTTCTGGCCGCCTTGCATATACAGATAAGGGGTATCCCGCATTCAGTAAGTTAAGTGCCATGGGTTTTCCCATGATCCCTAAACCGATAAAGCCGATCGATTGCATAGCGATGTTCCCCAGAATAATTTCCTGAAATACTATAGAATAGAGTGCAGTTCAGCAAGCGGATGAAAGCGATGCGTAAGAGTTCTATCATGAGTTGCAGCATAGGAAATATTTTAGAATGGTATGATTTTGGATTATTTTCCATTTTTTCCGCGCTTTTCAGCCAATTATTTTTTCCAAAATCAGATCCTCATTCTGCATTGCTTGCAACGTTTAGTGTCTTTGCAATTGGATTTTTTTCCCGGCCCTTAGGCGCCTTATTATTTGGTTATTTGGGCGATAAGCGGGGAAGATCAAAAACATTGCGTTTGTCAGTACTCATGATTTCATTTCCCACGCTATTGATCGGCTGTCTTCCGGTATATGACACCATTGGGATTTGGTCGCCTATTTTGCTGGTTGTAATACGTCTTTGGCAAGGGCTCAGTATAGGCGGAGAGTTTAGCGGAAATATTATTTATCTTAGCGAAAGCGCTCCTGCCCATCGCCGATCTTTTTATGCTTCTTTTGCGGCAAGCGGTGCAAATGCAGGAATTTTTTTAGCGATGGTGATGGGAGTTTTAGTCAGTACTTTTATGGATGATGCAACATTAAAAAGCTGGGGGTGGCGCATCCCCTATCTAATCAGTGGAATACTTTGTTTGATCATATACGCTACCCGTTTAAATTTGGATGAGACATCTATTTTTAATGAAATGCAAAAGAATGATACTATCGCGGAAAATCCCATTATATTCGTTTTTAAAAATAATGCGCGTGATTTATTGCGCACTTTTGGATTGGTTTGCATGGGGAGCACTTTTTATTATTTTATATCTGCCTATATTCCAATCGTATTGAATCAAACGCTTCATCTGTCATTTGCGCGTGTAGCACATTTAGAATCTTTTCTCATGATTACCATGATTTTTTTGGTTCCTTTAGCGGGTTTCATTAGCGACAAAACGGGACGCTATAAAATGTTATTGTTTAATGCTGGATTAATATTGTTGATTATCATTCCAAGTTATTATTTTTTATATCAACATAATATTGTGATTGTTTTATTATTTTTAGGTGTATTGACTATTGCAAGTTCGTTAGAGCAAGGAACAACGCCTGTGGTATTGGTAGAAAATTTTCCGGTAAAAGCACGTTATACGGGAATATCATTTTCCTACAATATTGCAAATGGATTTTTAGGTGGGAGTGTACCATTCGTTTGTGTATGGCTAGTGAATAAGATCCATTTTTTTTTAATGCCGGCTTTTTATATTGCTTTTTATGCGTTAATTACGTTGCTATTTGCTTTAAAATTAAATATCAATCGTATCCACAAAAAAGAACCAACCCAACAGATCAAAAGATCTGCTGAGTTGATCGCCATAGATTAGCTGACGGCTTTCCATGAGCCATCCGGTTGCCTGCATGCAGTGCCATAGACTTGTTGTTTTTTGCCAGCAATGTTTGCAGTGGAACGGTATTCACGGCAATATTGATTACCATCGACCGTAACATTTTGGGTAGGAACAACAGTGTAGCTATTGCCTGTGTTTTGGTTTTTCCAATAAGCAGGTTGGCCTAGTGAATTATTATCTAAGGCTTGGTTCATCTTTAATCGGTCAGTGTCATCCATATTTTTTCCAATCGCACCGCCAATTAAAGCACCAGCTACAGCGCCTGCGCCAATTGCTAAAATATTACCGCCGCCTTTACCAAATTGGCTGCCAACTAAGCCGCCGATTACGCTGCCTGAGACAACTCCCACGTCTTGTTTTGTCATGTTATCGCATCCGACTAAGCTTGCATAAGCAATCAGTGTCATGAGCGTTGTGACTATTTTTTTCATAAATATACTGTGCTCCAAAGAAGATAGATGAGTAAATCGACCCCTATGATATACTGAGATCCAGCGGTTGCCAACCTAATTTTGATCAAAAAAAGATCATTCAAAATAAGAGGGGTTTGATCTATGACCTATCGTAAACCTTATCCTGAGCTGCAGGTAGGCGAATATGTATTAACGGCTGATAAGAAGAAAGTCGATCTTCAATATTTATATAATTTGCTTTGCATCCCATCGAGATATTCAACTGGTTTACCGCCTGAGCGGTTTGCATTAGTCGTTGAAAATTCTGTTTGTTTTAGTGTGCATTACCAAAATAAACAAGTGGGTTTTGCGCGGGTGATCACTGATTTTTCTGAATTTGCCTCGATATGGGATGTGTTTATTGATGATACTCATCGCGGAAAAGGGGTGGGCAAAGCGTTGATGAAATATGTGTTAGAGCACCCTCGTTTACGGGGTGTTTTCCGCTGGTTTTTGATGACAGAAGATGCGCATGGGCTTTATCAAAAATATGGGTTTAAAACAGAAAGTTACAATCCTTATGTGATGATGAAGGTAATGGCAACTACTTGATAAATAAAAAAATTATTCTTATCTACGGAAATGACTGGCCTAAAATCCCATTGTTGTTTATTATATAATCTAATTCAAGATTAATGGGTATTTTATGATAAATAAAATTGTTCTGATTGCGGCGATAAATCTTGTTACTCCTGCATTTGCGGCGGTTCATTTTAGCCCTTATGCTGATTTAACCATTAATGCCCACTGGGATTCTCATTATCAGGACATGGAGCCCATGGATATTACGGTCAGCGGTGCTCACAGTTATCATCTTGCTTTTATTACCGATGCGGGTGCTTGCCTTCCCGCTTGGGGCGGCCAATCCAGTTATGCTGCGAATAAAGAAATTGCATGGGGATCGCACTTAACAGATAAAATGCGTACTAATAACATTAAATACATTATTTCGCTCGGCGGTGCTACCGGTAATGATTTATCAAAGGCATGCAGCGAAACTCAATTAATGAATGTTTATGAGCAAATCATTCAAACCTATCAACCGGAAGGATTAGATTTTGATATTGAAAACGGCACAGCGGATGTCAAAAAAGTAATGGTTGTTTTACAAAAAATTCAAAGCACTCATCCGACGCTTTCATTCAGTTTTACATTGCCTGTATTGCCAGAAGGATTAACTGCTGCTGGACAAGATATTGTAAATCAAGCGACTGCTGCTCATCTCAATTATTCGGTGAATATCATGGCGATGGATTATGGTCCTGCTTATACTAATGATATGGGACAATACGCTATTCAAGCCGCAACAAATTTATTTGAATTTCTAAAAACACTTTACCCAGAAAAAACCGATGCTAATTTATGGCAAATGGTTGAAGTGACCCCTATGATTGGTGTGAACGATGTCAATGTAGAACAATTTACATTAACCAATGTGGATACTTTGCGAAACTTTGCCAACCAAAATAATATAGGTGGTTTGTCAATGTGGTCGGTTGCGCGCGATAATCCGTGTGCAGATAAATGGGCCAGCCCAATTTGCAGCGGTAACAATCTGCAGTCAAAACCTTACGAATTTTCAGAGCGGTTTATGCAATAAATTTTGTTTATTATGCCGGCGAAAGCCGGCATTTAGCTGGAGCTTACGTCTTAAACGCCCATCTTCAATTGTTCCCAATATTTCTCATACAACGCAAATGTTGCATCACCAATATCGGTTTCAAATTGTCCATGACGCAGCAGTGCAGCAGAGGGATAAAGTACGGAATTATTTTTGATGCTAGGCGGCATCAAATTTTTTGCAGCGAGATTTGCTGTTGCGTAATTGATATTAATGCTCACACTTTTGGCAATATCTGGGCGCAGCATAAAGTTTAAAAATTGATACGCATTTTCTTTGTGGGGCGCACTTTTTAAGATAGCAAAATTATCGACCCAAATTTCAAAACCATCTTTTGGATACACAAACATTAATTGACTATTTTCCAAATTTGCTTTAAATAAATCGCCATTCCAGGCAATCCCAATGGTTGCATCTTCATCAATCAAAATAGAAGTGACTGCATCGGTGTTGAATAAACGGATGTTTGGCATGAGTTCGCGGAGTTTGATATAGGCCTGCTTAATGTGTGCTGGGTTTGTATCGTTAATCGAATAGCCAAGCATTAATAAAGCCATAGAAAAAGCTTCCCGCGGGTCATCTAAGATCATCAGCTGGTTTGCGTATTTCTTTTTCAATAAATCTGACCATTGCAATACTTCATTTTCGCTAAAATAATTTTTATTCATGAAGATGCCTGTGGTGCCCCAAATAAAAGGCACGCTATAAAGGCTGCGCGGATCGTAGGGTAAATTTAAAAATTCGGGATCCAAATTTTTAAATTGACTTAATTTACTCCTATCCAATTTTTCCAGCATATTTTGCCGGCGCATGCGATCGATATAATAACTGGAAGGCTCAATGACATCGTAGGCAGAATTTTTGACGGCGCGCAGTTTGGCATACATAATTTCGTTACTATCGAAGGAAGTGTAATTGACACGAATGCCAGTTTCTTTTTCAAATTCAGTAATGACAGCGTTTGGGATTTCTTGGGACCAGGTGTAAACATTAACCACATTGGAAGATGCTGCAAAAACAGCAGGGGCAAACAATAGGAAAGAGGCTGCTAGTATTGTGCGCAAAAAACGAGGCATGATCTTTCCTTTAACGTGTGCGCGTTATCAGTAGGTCGCTGGCTGTAAAGCAAGAGTTTTCGGTTAAAAATAAGCTGAATGACCGTACTTTGTTGCAAGATCTTGGTATTCATAATCCTCAAGCGGTTATCGATTTCATTTTCACATTATGGTGTTAATAGTCAGGAATGTCTATATGGCGTTTCAGAAAAATATCAGGGTATTTTGTTTGAAGGTCTGTAGGATTAGCCACCCATTTTCAATTTTTCCCAATATTTTTCATAGAGCTCAAGTGCAGAATCATTGACATCCCGTTCTATTTCGCCGCGGCGGAGTGTCTCTTTAGAAGGATAAATAATGGGGTTTGCGCGGATATCTTCGGGTAATGATTTTTGTGCAGCTAAATTGGGGGTGGGGAAGTTATTGCTTAAGCTGACCGCTTTCGCTACATCTGCTCGCAGCATGAAATTTAAGAATTTATACGCGTTTTCCCGATGCGGGGCATTTTTAGGAATTGCAAAATTGTCTATCCAGAGGACAAAACCATCTTTGGGCAGAATGAATGCCAGGTTGTCATTTTCTTTCTTTGCTTTGTAAAGATCGCCATTCCACGCCATGCCCACATTTGCATCTTCATCAATCAAGATGGTAATGACCCCATCGCTTTTAAATAATTTTATGTTAGGCAGTAATTCTCTTAATTTTAAATAAGCTTTCTTAATATGTTCAGGATCGCTATCGTTAATTGAATAGCCCAAACTTTTTAAAGCGATCGAAAAAACTTCGCGGGAATCATCTAACAGCATCAACTGGTTTTCATATTTTTTATCCCATAAATCAGACCATTTAGTGATGCTATTAGGAGCATAATAATTTTTATTAACAAAAATACCCGTCGCTCCCCAAATAAACGGTATGCTGTAGTGATTATGCGGATCATAATCTGCATTTAAAAATAACGGATTTAAATTTTTAAAATTCGAAAGCTTGGTTTTATCAATTTTTTCAAGAAGATCTTGCTTACGCATGCGGTCGATGTAATAACTGGAAGGTTCAATGATGTCATATCCCGCATCTTTGCTTGCTTTTAACTTAGCATACATAATTTCATTGCTATCATACGTTGAAAAGTTAACTTTGATGCCTGTTTCTTTTTCAAATTGTTGAATAGCAAAATCAGGAACAACACCTGACCACGTATAAACATTCAGAACGTTATCCGCAAAAGTCGCGGATGCAAGAAAAAAAATAACGACTAAACTGACAAAACCTCTCATAGCTTTTTCCTTAGTGAGAGCTCTGAGATAACGATTAATATGAGTGTCAACATAAAGGTAACGCTGCAAAGTGCGTTAATCTCGGGTTTTACGCCCAATCTTACCATAGAATAGATTTTGAGTGGTAGAATTTCAAAATCAGGCCCTGCGACAAAATAACTGATAATGACATCATCGAGTGATAACGTAAAACTCAATAACCATCCAGCCAGTAATGCCGGCCATAATAAGGGTAAGATGACTCGAGTTAAAATTAATGTGTCCGTTGCACCCAAATCTTTTGCTGCTTCAAAAATATAATGATCGAAACTCACAATACGGCTATAAACAGTGACCACTACAAAAGGAATACAGAAAGTAATATGCGCTAACAGTAAACTTAAAAATCCCAACGGAATTTTAATTAAACTAAATAAAATCAAGAGAGAAATTCCCATGACAATATCAGGGGATAAAATTAAAATAAAAATCAGTCCGTAAAGTACATTACGTCCTAAAAATAAGTAGCGATATAAACTGATTGCAGCGAGCGAACCAATACACATGGCAATGGTTGCTGCTAAAACGCCTAATAGCACTGAGTGCCAGACTGCAATCCATAAATCTGTATCAGCAAATAATTCATGATACCAACGAAATGAAAAACCATGCCATAACAACGAATATTGAGCATTATTAAACGAATATACAATTAGTACGATGATAGGGATATAAAAAAATAAATAAATAGCGGTTAAGTAGGATCCTGCAGGTAAATGCTTCATAATAAATCTCGAACTTGAGCGTTACGCCGCATACTGTGCCAATAAATTAATAGCAACACGGCGAGCAATAAGGTGAGCACAATGCTAATTGCAGATCCTAAAGGCCAATTTTGTGCAATCAAAAATTGATTTTGAATTAAATTACCCAGCAAAATAGATTTTGAACCGCCGAGTAAATCAGGAATATAAAAAATTGTCATCGCAGGAAGAAAAACCAAAATGCAGCCTGATAAGATGCCAGGAAGTGTTAAGGGCAAAATAATTTTTCTGAATGTAGTCACCCGGTTTGCGCCTAAATCGCGTGCGGCATCAATTAACCGGCCGTCTAAACGTTCAATGTTAGTCAGTAACGGCAGCACCATAAAAGGCAGTAAATTATAAACGAGACCTATCATGACTGCGGTATCAGTAAAAAGTAAGGACAAGGGTTTATCAATAATGCCAGACCACATCAAAATAGAATTAATGACGCCCTTCGGTTTTAAAATGGTAATCATCGAATAGCAACGGATTAATGAACTTGTCCAAAAGGGAATGATAATTAACAGAATGAGCAATCCCTTAAATCGACTTTGTGTGCGAGCAATGAGATAAGCGAAAGGATAGCCTAAGAGTAAACAAATAAGGCTGCAAAAAGTGGCGACATAAAAAGATTCTTTAAAGATGCGTAAATAAATGGAATTATTCAGTTGTAAATAGTTGATCCACGTCAGGGGTGATTCAATGAGATGACTCTCACTGTGGTTCATGAAGCTCGCAATGGTTACCAGACCAAAAGGCAGCAGGGCAAAAATGAGGAGCCAAACCCAAATAATAGATAAAGAAAATTGTTTAAATAAATTGTTATGCTTCATGTGGCAAGATCACCTCCCACCCAGAAAGCCATGTTGTCCAGACTTGTTCACCAATCGCATATTCCAACCGATCATCGTCTTCATCAAAAAATTCAGTGGCGGCGACTAATTGATTGTTAGCAAGGCGTACCATCAAATCAACGGTTGTTCCTTTATAGATAACTTCTTCAACCGTCCCGCTGAACATATCATTGGTATCATCGACTTCAGAATTGTCCCAAACGCGTAAATCTTCTGGACGCACTAAAATATGGGCTTTTTGGCCGAGTTGAAAAGGCATTGCACTTTTGACGATGCGTTGTTTACCTTGAATCATGACAGTAATTTTATTGTCATTGATGGCAATCACTTCACTTTCAAAAATATTCACTTCACCGATGAATTTTGCGACGGTCAAATTTTGCGGTTTTTCATACACTTGGCGCGGCGTGCCGACTTGTTCAATACCGCCTTCATTCATGACGACAACGCGGTCAGACATGGATAAGGCTTCTTCTTGGTCGTGTGTCACAAAAATGAAGGTAATGCCTAATTTGCGCTGCAGCTGCTTCAATTCAATTTGCATGGTCTTACGTAAACGGTAATCCAGCGAGCTTAAGGGTTCGTCAAGTAATAAAACTAAGGGACGGTTGACGACTGCCCGTGCGATGGCAACTCGTTGCTGCTGTCCGCCGCTTAATTGCTCTGGCTTACGCTGCGTATATTTTTCCAGCTTGACGATTTTTAAGACTTCAGCCACGCGTTCATGGATTTCTTTTTTCGGTAATTTTTGGCAGCGTAAACCAAAGGCAATGTTTTCATACACGGTCATATGGGGAAAAAGCGCATAGCTCTGGAAAACCGTATGCACATGGCGTAAATGCGGCGGCAAGCCATCGACATTTTTACCATTAATAAAAATAGTGCCGGTCGTGGGTTCTTCAAATCCTGAAATTAAACGTAATAACGTTGTTTTGCCGCAACCGGAAGGTCCAAGCAAGGTAAGGAATTCACCATTACGTACTTTAAGGTCAATATCATACAAAATTTGATGATCGTGGATCGACTTCGACACGCCTTGAAGTTCAATTACATGATTGGTCATCTGACTCTCTGCTCTCCTAACCCAAGCACGAAGAAAAGTTGCAAATTATGTAGCCTATCTTAAATGAAGTCTACCTCTTTTTACCATTGCCATTTCATGTTATCTTAGCGCCCTGAAATTGGAGAGTTGTTTTGTGATACTCGCTCATTCTAAGACCCTCGATTTTGCCGACTTATCTCGCGATGCTGTTTTGGCATTATTGCGAGAATACCGCTTGGTTTTAACAGTTGATGAAGTGTTAACGATTCAAAACACCATTCTAAAACGCCCGCCTACTTTAGCTGAACTTGTGTTATGGTCAATTCAAGGCTCAGAACATTGCTCCTATAAATCAAGTCGTCAACATTTAAAGACATTAGTGACGGATGGCCCCAATGTTATTTTGGGTGCCAAAGAAGATGCGGGCATTGTCGAAGTTGCTCGTGATTTAGCGGGCAAACGTTATGGTATTGTGATGAGTCATGAGTCTCACAATCATCCTTCCCAAATTGTTCCTTATGAAGGGGCAGCAACGGGTGTTGGCGGTAATGTGCGCGATGTATGCTGCATGGGTGCTGAAGTGATTGCGATTGCAGATGGTTTGCGTTTTGGAGATATCAACCGGCAAAAAACCCATTGGATCCATCATGAAGTGGTGGCAGGTATTGCAGGCTATGGCAACCCCATTGGGGTGCCGACACTGGCTGGCGATGTCTATTATGATCCAAGTTACAATGAAAATTGCTTAGTGACGGTTGTCACGTTGGGCATCGTGCGTGATGATCAAGTCATCCACTCCTATGCGCCAAAAGAGGCGCAGGGCCATGTTTTTATTTTAGTGGGTAAACCGACGGACAATAGTGGTTTTGGGGGTGCGAGTTTTGCATCAACGGATCTTCAGACTGAAAATAAAGAACAAAATAAAGGTGCCGTGCAAGAACCGAATGCTTTTTTAAAACGGCATCTGCTCAAAGCCAATGATGCTTTATTTAAATTGTTACAAGAAAAAAATTGGATTGAAAAAGTGGGCTTTAAAGATTTAGGCGCAGGTGGAATTGCGTGTGCGTCAGTTGAATTAGCAGATGCGGGTGGATATGGTGCCGAAATTGATTTAGAAAAAGTGCCGACCAGCATGCCGCATTTGCATCCCTCTGTCATTCTTTGCTCGGAAACCCAAGAGCGTTTTATGTGGGTGGTGCCGCCCGAATGCGTTGATTTGATACTCACGCATTATAACGACACTTTTGCATTACCGAATATTTCTTTAGGGGCGGAAGCCGCTGTTATCGGTAAAATCCGTACTGATGGAATCTATAGCGTGAAATATCAAGGGGAAGAAATTGTTCACGCACGGGCGGAAGATGTGACGAAAGGCATTCTCTATGATCGCCTTTATGAGGCGCATCCTAAACTATTTTCTGAACCAAAACTTCCAGCACCTTCTGATTTTAATGCGGTATTACTCCGTTTACTCAGTCATGAAAATATTGCATCACGCGCACCTATTTTTGAAAAATACGATAAGCAAGTGCAAGGCAGAACGTTGCTTGAAGCGGGTCTTGCCGATGCGGGTGTGATGCAGCCATTTAACGATGAAAGTTATCCCGCTGAAATTCGAAAAGTGGGTATTGCTTTATCGGTTGATCAATGTCCGCGTTACAATAAAATTGATCCTTATTGGGGAGCTGTGAATGCCGTGGTTGAGGCGGTGCGGAATGTCACCGCGGTGGGCGCAACGCCTCAGGCTATCACTGATTGTTTATGTTTTGGAAATCCAGAAAAACCAGAACATATGTGGGATTTCAAAGAATCAGTGCGCGGTATTAAAGATGCCTGTAAAGCCATTGGTTTAAAAGATCATGAGGGTGCCTCTCTTCCAGTGATTTCAGGAAATGTTTCTTTTTATAATGAATCGGGAGGCAACCCCATTCCGGCAAGCCCTATGATCAGTTGCTTGGGGCGAATACCGGATGTTTCAAAAGTCGTTACTAAAAATTTGCAGTCTAAAAATTCACTCTTAATTTTAATTGGCGAACGCAAAGATGAATTGGGCGGCAGTGTGTATTATGACTTACACAATGAATTGGGAGCGAATGTTCCTAAACCCGATTTAGATCAGATAGCGAAAGAAATTCATGCAGTGCATGATGCGATGCAGCAACAATTAATTTTATCTGCTCATGATATTTCAGAAGGTGGATTGGCGATAGCACTTTCCGAAATGTGTTTTCAAAATAACATCGGTGTGCAAATCGATGTGCCAGGAAATTTACCGACTGAGAAAAAATTATTTAGCGAAACGGGCGGATTTATTTTAGAAGTTTCAGAAAATAATTTTGGCGCTTTACAGAAAGTATTGAATTACTATCACGTTCCTTTTTTAAAAATAGGAAAAACGCAAGAAGAACCTGTGCTTAGCATGGAAGATTGTATTCATTTAGCGGTATTAACGGCAAAAGAACATTTTGAAAAAGGGTTAAGAGAAAAATTAACATGACGACAGCAATCAATTATAAATCAGCAGGCGTTGATATTTCAGCGGGCAACGAAGCGGTTAAGCGCATCAAAAAAAGTGTAGAGAGCACTTTTTCAAAAGCCGTATTAACGGAGCTCGGCAGTTTTGGCGCGCTTTATGATTTGCAAGCGATGATGCGCGATTATAAAAAGCCTGTGTTAGTCCAAAGCATTGATGGTGTCGGCACCAAAATGATGATTGCTCGGATGATGCAAAAATTCGATACCATCGGCATGGATTTGGTGAGTGCGACTGCGAATGACATCATTGTGTTAGGTGCTACGCCCTTAACATTATTAGATTATATTGCGAATGATCAATTGAATCCTGACATTGTCGAGCAGATTGTTTTAGGGATGGTGAACGCGTGTCGTGCAAATGATATTGCATTGGTGGGTGGCGAAACCGCTGAAATGCCTGGCATTTATTTACCGGGCGAACATGATTTAGTCGGCGTTATTACCGGTGTTGTTGAAAAAGATCATGTTATTTTAGGCAAAAATATTTGCTCAGGCGATGTCGTGCTTGCGTTTGCTTCAAGCGGTTTGCATACCAATGGATATTCCCTGGCGCGAAAATTATTTTTTGATGTTGGCCATTACTCAGTGGATGCAATGTTAGCCGATTTTGATCGAACATTGGGTGAGGTATTACTTCGCCCTCACATTAACTATACGCAGCCCGTATTATATTTATTGCAAAACCAGGTAGCAATTAAAGGCATGGCGCATATTACAGGTGGTGGATTATTAGAAAATATTCCCCGTATTTTACCCTATGGGTGTGCTGTTGAAATTCAAAAAAATACATGGCCTAATCAGCCAGTATTTGAGACGTTACGTCAATTAGGCCAATTAGATGATGAAGAAATGTATCGTACATTTAATATGGGCGTGGGATTAGTGATGGTTCTTGCTGAAGATCAAGCAGACTACACAAAAAAAGTTTTACAAAAGATGCCGATGTATCCTTTATATGAAATTGGCAGGGTTGTGACTGGAGAGCCACGGGTTAGTTTAAGGTAAACAAAAATGCGTATTGCGATTATTCAATTTCCGGGTTCAAACTGCGAGCGTGAAACGATGCTTGCGGTTAAACGCGCGGGTATGGAACCTTACGAATTTTTGTGGAATGCTCCTTACGAAAAATTGGCGGAATGCGCAGGGTTCATTATCGTGGGTGGTTTTTCTTATGAAGACCGCGCGCGGGCAGGCATCATTGCAGCGCTTGATCCCATCATGCGTATCTTGAAAGCGCAAAGTGAATTAGGGAAACCCGTGCTTGGTATTTGTAATGGCGCTCAAATTTTAGTGGAAGCGGGGCTCGTGCCTGGCATTGAGAATGATAAACTTTCCATGGCATTGACAGATAATAAACGTATCCAAAATGGGCACGTCGTCGGTACTGGTTATTATAATGCATGGATCAATATGCGCTTGTCCGATCATTATCAATTAAATGCGTTTACGCGTTATCTGACGCCCAAAGATATTTTAAAAGTGCCGGTGGCCCATGCAGAAGGCCGTTTTGTGATTCCCTCTGCATTATTAATGGAAATGCAAACACAAGGATTAAATCTTTTTCAATATTCCGATGAAAAAGGAAATATTTTTGATGAATTTCCAGTGAATCCGAATGGTTCAATCAATAATATTGCAGCAATCAGTAATAAAGCAGGAAATATCATGGCGATGATGCCGCATCCTGAACGAACAGATGCGGGTGATCCGATTTTTCAATCGATGCGTTCTTATATTGAATCAGGATATGTGCAGCGCGTTTCGCCATTAAATTATTATCCGCGGAGACTTCCCATTCCTTTTTATGTTAAAAAAGAGGGACAGCATGAATGGCTGATTGAAACAATGATAACGGATAATCATGCGATGTCCGTTGAAAATGCATTGCGCCATCGAGGGATTCACGCGACAATTAAACGGTATATACATTGGGAAATGGAATGTGCTTCAGAAAATGTCTACGATCAAATTCGTTCAAGCGGTGTTTTGTATAATAATCGCAAAGAGCATGTTGTATCATTACCAATGACAAAAACGCAACAAACTAGTTTGCTGGTGTGTGCCAAAGAAGATATTTTAGGGCAACAAAAACATCAATTGCTGGAAAATCATTTTGATATCAAAGGAATCAAACAGCTTCGCCATGGTATTGTTTGGCATGTGACATTAAATGATCCTCATACCATGGACGAAATTATTAACTCGCATATTTTATTTAACCCCTACGCCCATGACTGCTACTACTATTAAAGATTGTCTAGCGCCTATCCGCGCTGCTTTGTCCCATTGTTTGACAGAAACGCATTTTACCTTTGGAAAAAAATATCAAGGAAAAGTGCGTGATACGTATGACACGGGGGATACACTTATTTTAATTACGACAGACCGGCAAAGTGCATTTGACCGGGTGTTGGCATCGGTCCCTTTTAAAGGCCAGGTATTAAATCAAACCAGTGCGTGGTGGTTTAAGAAAACAGAAGATATTTTGCCTAACCATGTGTTGTCAGTGCCTGATCCTAATGTGACGATTGCAAAAAAATGTAAAGTGTTTCCGGTTGAATTTGTCGTGCGCGGATTTATTACAGGCACAACCAGCACTTCCCTTTGGACCAATTATCAAAAAGGTGTACGTCACTATTGTGGCCATTTTATTCCGGAAGGGTTGCGAAAAAATGAGCGGCTCGAAAAACCTTTATTAACACCTACCACGAAAGATGCATTGCACGATCGGCCGATCAGTGCTCTGGAAATTATTCAAGAAGGATTGATGAGTGAACAAGATTGGCAAATTGCATCAAACGCTGCTTTACAATTATTTTCTCGCGGTGTTGAAATTGCCAAAAAACATGGGCTTATTTTAGTCGACACAAAATATGAAATGGGCAAAGATCAAGAGGGCAATATTGTGTTGGTTGATGAAATTCACACGCCCGATTCAAGCCGTTATTGGTTAGCGGATAGTTATGAAGAACGATTCAGCAATCAATTAGAGCCTGAAAATATCGATAAAGAATTTTTACGTTTGTGGTTTGCTAAAAATTCAGATCCTTATCACGATAAAGTTTTACCAAAGGCGCCGGATGATTTAATTATTACTTTATCATCACGTTATATTCAATTGTATGAAATGATTACCAGCGAAAAATTTAATTTTCCCCTAACAAACCTGTCTATCGAAGATAGAATTCATCAAAATTTAGGTAAATGCTAAATGTGCGGAATCGTTGGGATATATAGTCATACACCCGTTGCAGCGGAACTGTATGACAGTTTAATTCATCTTCAGCATCGCGGCCAAGATGCGGCAGGACTCTTAACTGGTTCCGAACGATTTTATTTAAAACAGGGTAAAGGGTATGTGCGGGAAATTTTTTCAAGCGCTGATATTGCTTATTTAAAAGGAAATGTCGGCATTGGCCATACGCGTTATCCAACCGCAGGTGGTTATGATGTTGCCGATATTCAACCATTGTGGATTGGTAGTCCGTGTGGCATTGCTCTCGCGCATAATGGAAATCTTGTCAATTATAAAGAATTAGCGTCTGAAATAACGCAGAAACAACACCGGCATTTAAATTCCTCGATTGATTCTGAAGTATTATTGCATTTGTTAGCGGATGGCATTGATGGCAAAAAATATGTTGCAGAGGATAATGAAGATTTTTTTCTGCATATCTGTCAAGCTGTCAACACTATTTTTTCTAGAGTGCACGGTTCTTATTCGGTCGTGAGTACCATCATTGGTAAAGGATTATTAGCTTTTCGTGATCCGCACGGTATTCGCCCGTTGGTGATGGGGGAACGTATTAATGCGGATGGTACTAAAGATACTATTTTTGCATCTGAAACCACGATGTTTTATGCCTTGGGCTTTGAACCTTTAGGTGATGTGCAGCCGGGCGAAGTGGTTTTCGTGAATCGTTCAGGAAAATTATTTCGTGCTTTATTGACGAAAAAATCATTTACGCCATGCATTTTTGAATATGTCTATTTTGCGCGCCCCGATTCTACTTTAAATGCGGTGAGTGTTTATCGCTCGCGTTTGCGTATGGGGCAAAATTTAGCAAAGCGCTGGCAGGAAGTTTTTCCCAGTGTGATACCTGATGTAGTGATTCCAGCGCCTTTTACGTCGAACACTGCAGCACTTTCCTTTGCACATGAATTAGGGGTTCGATATTCTGAAGGGCTTTATAAAAATCCTTTTATTGGGCGCACATTTATCATGCCTGATGGAAAAGAGCGTGCCCGCAGTGTGCGTTATAAATTGACGCCGCAAAAAACAGAAATTAAAGATAAAAAAGTATTAGTGTTAGATGACAGCATCGTGCGCGGTACGACCAGCCACGAAATCGTCAAAATGGTCCGTGAATTTGGTGCAAAAGAAATTTATTTAGTCTCCGCTTGTCCGCCGATTAAAAATCCTTGCTTTTATGGTATTGATATTCCTTCACGCACAGAGTTGATTGCAGCGAATGCGACAGTCGATGAGATTGCTAAATTTTTAGGTGTAGATAAATTACTTTATCAAGAGATAGAAGATTTAGTAGAAGCGGTGACACGCCGCGGCGAACACAACATTGAACGCCCGTGCATGGCGTGCCTAGATGGCTGCTATGTCACAGGAAATATTGATCAAGAAAAAATAAATGCTTTAGAAGTGCAGCGGAAAGAAGAACGAAAGAAATGTTTAGGGGCTGTTGACAATTCAACTTATGTGTAAAAATCTAAATTTGATCTGACAGTCACTGTCAGATTGATTGTGCCACGTTT
>AMFJ01028845.1_pt1 | contig 18334 bp, 15 predicted proteins | sample 427208 | NCBI WGS metagenome assembly AMFJ01 (sample SAMN02954298, study PRJNA114691) | groundwater metagenome | biome: aquatic; feature: subsurface aquifer; material: sediment; isolation source: subsurface aquifer sediment | place: USA: Rifle, CO | collected 2008-08
GTTCCGTGATATGGAGATCTTCGAGAATGGAAACAGCTGTCACAAGCAGGCTCGCATTTGGGATCATAAAAACCGCATCACTGAGGCTATCAGCGTACCCATTCGAACCATCCAATCCTTTTATGAAAGGAAACACCACATCTTTCACGAAGTTGAACATCTCCTCCGCTGGAAGCTCCACCCAGTGACTCCATCGAAGAAGCTCTCAATCATAGGTTTCTTTTCCTATTTCGAACGTACCCTGAAAAACAGAATCGTACTTAAAAGTAGATACTCTCTGCGATTTGATAACGTTCTGGCGATCCATCTCATCCATCCGTTTCATAAAGATGAGGTAGTTGATCTGCTCAATGGCAGTCAGAGGATCAGCAAGACCATTCGCAAAGAAGGTATTCCAGAGTTTGTCGATTTTAGAGCGAAGTTCGTTGGCTAACATTTTTTTTAAATTATGAATTAATAATTTTCTAAAATACAGAATTAAACAAATATTTTCTGTACAGTTGTATTATGGAGAGCTTGGAGTTTTAATAGAGATTGTTCTTGATTTTTTTTAATTAAAAGTTGTGAATTTACGAAACTTTCAAAACAAACTTGTAATTCAAGCGGTGGAACTGGTATTTTAAGATTAAGTAATTCTTCTCTATTAATTTTTGGGATCTGAGCCCGCTTTTCTGCCATCTCAGAAACGATAGCCGTAAAGGAGCTACTCAGTAGATATTCGATTAAATAGTGGTGCGTTATGCGTTTTTTATTTGGACGCAATGGATAGATATCAGCACTACATAAACATTCAATTTGAGGAAAGGTTATCTTTTTTAGTTTGGGACGTATTTTTGAATAAAGAATATCATCTGGACTTACTAAAAATTTTCCACTAATTGATCATTCTTGTTTGGCAGTATTCAAATCAATCAAATCTCAGGTTTCTGAAACAATATTTGCTCATCATATACAAAATAAATCTTGGTATTTTGTATCAAGTGGACTCACCATTTTTGCATCTATTGAAAGAATATCTCAAAATAATTCCGATTTATATCCTTTCTCATTTCTGGATATATCTCCAAACATCTCTAAAAATACTGATTTCGTCAGTTCTTCTGTTTTTCCAATGGCTTCTTTTTTGAGATCAATAAGTTCTGTGAGTTTATCAAGTTTTGCGACTATGGATTCTTGAACTTCGAGGGATGGGAGAGGGATTTGTAAATCCTTGATAATCTCTTTATTTAAAAGTGGAGCTCAATAATTGTTCGTCCTTGCATTTTTCTTTGCGTAAATCGGTAAGCAATAGTAGAGATAATGAAGATCTACTTTGGGATTTCCAGGCTCGAAAGAAGCTATAGCTTCATTTGTGTACAAATCAACTCACGCAAAAGCAACTTTTCAGACGCTCAATTTGAAGCTAAAAAGCAAAGATCCTTTTTTTATAAGTTTCACATTCGAATTTCGAACCCCCAGATCTGAAAGGGTTTCTTTTGTTTCCAAAATAAGATTAGTCTTTCATAAATCCCTAATAGACACCCAGGGCAATCATCCTCAAAAATACTCCTGTTTCGCACGAGACGGAGTTCATCATATTTTGATGTTTGAGAATAAATCTGAGAGTTTTATAAATTGCATAGTTTTTTAGTCTTTAAGGCTAATTTCTTTATTAATTAATGAAAAATATACCCCGAGGGAATCTTTTATCGAGTAAGCAAAATGATCATTTTGCTTATATCGAAGGAATACATTTACATTTGATCACCAGCCACCTGTATTTCTTTCTTTATGATTTAACTCTGCACGTCTTTTGGTGATATAAAAAAGAGTATACTTTGTATCACTTACTTTTTGATTTATCTTATCAAGAAATTCCTCCTTTTCATTTACTATTATTTTTCAAAGATTAGACAATCATCATCAAGAAATATTAACCTCCATTTTTTTTCATTCTTTTATACTTAACCAGAATGAGAGAACAATATTAAATAATGAATAAAGATCTGCTAAAAAACTAGCATCTTGTAGATAAAAATGGGGATGAATATTTTTTAGCAAAATTAAATTATCCAATATGAAATTCATCTTTCTTGCTTCTTCAACTAAGTATTTTTTAAGCTCAATATCTTCTTCTAAGAAGATATATTTTCCGAGTTCTTTCGCATCAAATCTGTTTAACTCAAAAAGTGAAGAGAGTTTTATTCCGAGAATATTTTCATTAAAATTATTTAGTTGTGGCTCATAAAGCAATTCATTTAATCAATCAAGTTGCTGTCTTTTTAGCTCTTTCTTTAAGAGCTTCTTATTTTCAAGAAATACTCATATTTCAGAATCTACCCAATTAATTTTTACTTTCTTATAAAGGAAATTGAAGAATTTTTTTCCAGTAATAGCTTTTATAAGAAGAAACCGTGTTCCACTTGCCAATAGGTATCAGTACTGTTCATAAAAATCGATAATATTTTTTTCTTTAATTTCATTGTTCGTAAGCAAAATCTTTAGCAGATACAGAAAATCCTTTATTGATATAACCTGAAGCAAGAAAAATTTCTTCGCACGTACATATTTTTCAGAGTTTTTCTGAGTATAAAAAAGGACTTTCTTGAAGCTGATCCGAAACTTTTTTCTATCATCTTCATTAAGGCAGTCAATTTTTCTAATCCATTTGAAATATCTTTTTAATATTTCTAATTCAATTTTCTCGAAATCCTTACTTATCTGGTCAAGACATATCAATAGCATCTTTTTGACTTCTGACTCATCTCAGCTAATTATTTTTTCGATATCAATATCAAATTTATTATAATTTCCTGATGCCATTGGCAATCAAGCAGAATTTTTTGCTCGAATATTGAGTCAGTATTCTAAAAACAGGCTCTTGATTTCATATGAGAATCTAAGAATACCCTCTTTGCTCGTTCCAAAGAAAATAAAATCATCTGAATAATGAATCAGTTTTGTTTTATCAAAGGAAATAACTCAATCTTTCATAGAAACTCAAAGTCGGTTTTTGTTTTCTATAAGAATTAGCCAGATATATATTGTCGATAGTATATCAGAACCGATAAGCCCCTGAGGTATTCATTTTTTATGATAAGCATTAGCTTTAAAAAGTGCTTCATTGAAGTGAAATAGAAATTCTTCTATGCCTCAAAAGTTTGAATATCGATTAAAGAACTTTTTTAAAAGAATTACCAATGTTTTGTGATCGATATTGTCATAATATCATTCGATATCTAACTCAATTAGATAAGGTTTTTCCTTTAAGAAATCCTGCTTTCTTTTTTCAAAATCTAACCATCAAGAACGATAATGTTTATGTTTTTGCTCTCCATCAAAGAGATCAACTTGGTGCGAATAACAGAAGAACTTATTCTGAATGAGAGTATCTCGTATTGATTTATCGCCTTGAATAAAAGCTTCCTGAAGATATTTTAGCAGTTTTGCAATGAATATTTCGAAGTAAATCACATTATAAAAATTGGTGATTTTATAATCCCGAGTTCCTCATCAAATATTGAGCTTACTTGTAGCGATAGTTTTGCAATAATCTGTATGACAATTAGTAATTGCCTTTTTAAGTTCCGGAAAGAAATCGGGAGTATCTATATATTTATCAACTTTATGTGATAATTTTAGAAAAAAATGATCAAAAAGATAAGATCAAAAATTATCTTGTCTCCGATAGTATTCTGGATAGTTTTCAGGCAACTTTCAAAGATCTCTATATCTTTGTAGAGTTATTGTTAGATCATCCAAGGAGATGTCTGTATCCATTATGGTAAATTTCTCCATTGTCTTTTTATTTTAAACCAAACTAAACCTCCCCGCAAACTCCATCACTTTTTCCTGTTCTGGCTTCCTAAACAACCGTTCAAAGGCACCCATTCAGAAAGCTTTCTCGAAGGTATCACTATAGAAATCTTCATAGGTGATAAATTTCTTCTGTATGATAACTGCCTTCATAATCTGAAGGAAACGGATCTGATTACTGGTGAAATTATTGTTCCGGACGTATTCATCGAATAGCTCTGCAACTTCTGTTTCCCATTCTGGCATCGTTGCCTTTCAGAGAGCCACTTTTATGAGTTGTTCAAACTCAGCCGTTGGTCTTCCGTAGGCTCGACGGAGGTTATTGAGTGTTATACAGTATTCAGATTGTTTGAAGAGTCTTTCTAGTTCTGATACATCTTGTGGTCAAATAGGCTCATCTGCGAGGATTTTTTTGAGTGCCTGGGAAGATTTAGCATACTGCTCCAGTTCGTTTACAAAGACTTCCCAATATTTATCTGAAGCCATTTGTTTCCCTTCTGTATAGTTTATCCATCGACGTTCTATTACATCATCAGATACATCGATACCAAGTGGTTTATCTTTATCTGGTTTTCTGTACTTCATCAGCGGACAGAATTCATCTGTCAGTTCATCGATAGCTTCTATCGTGATGCCCTTCCAGAATTCAGAAGAAAGCACCTCTCTGATTCGTGATTCTTTAGCAGATACAGCACTAATGGAGTTGGGAAGTGCATTTATATCCGAAGCGATAGACATTTGAAGTTCTTCGGAATCTTCCTTTTTAAGAAGGGTATTTTTGAGTCTGCAACCTTTGAGAGCAAAACGGATTTCGTCAATGGTTTTCGTGTCATAGTACCGCATCAGAGGAGCTATTTTCTGAAGCTCATCGTATGGATTGACCGCAATATTGTCAAAGATTCTTAGAACGATAATGGATTCAAAAAGACTCTTGCGTTCAAATATCTCATCATTGGCATTCTTATAGAGATTTTCAACCATTGCAACAATATCTTTCCTCTCTTTTTCGTATCGTTTCTTATCCTCTCTATGCTCCAGTAGTTTCAAGTATTCCAAGCGGGTTTCAAAGTACTTCTGCTGAAGGGAAATCATCTTTCCTGCGGGATCTTTAAAAGAATGTTCTTCATCAAAATTCATCGCAAAATCGATGATAAGAAAATGTTCTTTATCACCATTTTCACCAAAAACCCCAGGACAGAGTCGTGTACCACGCCCGACCATCTGCCAGAACTTCGCTTCTGAAAATACCTTTCTTGCAAATACTAGATTCACTACTTCAGGCACATCAATCCCTGTATCTAGCATATCAACAGAGATAGCCACCCGGAACTTCTTTTCTGTTTTGAGTTTCTTGAAGTCTTTGAGAAGTTCATCGTGTCTCTCTACATTTGAAGTGATCACCACAGAGAAATCATTCAGATGCGGATACATTTCCTCAAATGCTTCTTGTAAATGCTCTGCGTGGGTCTGATTCATAGCAAAAATAATAGTCTTGCCAGGAAGACCGTCTTCTATCTTCTGCGACTGTTCCATAAATTCACGGATCACCGCACGATTCGTATCTTTGTTATCAATCTTCTTTCCAATTTCAGTCCCTTCAAAATTATAGTCCTCGGGGTCTTTTCATTCTTTTTTGAGTTGTTCCAAGATGTCTTTTGGGAGTTGTATTCCTTTGATTCCCTGTATTTGAAAACGAGTCCGTGCCATTAAAACCTCATAATGAACGAGGTGTTTATCAGAAACGGCTTTATCATACCCGTAAAAATATGTTGGATCTTCATCTTCACATCCAAATATATTGTACGTACTTCGATCAACGAACTTGAGTGGTGTTGCGGTCAATCCCACTTTACAGCAATCAAAATGATCGAGAATACTTTTCCATTCACCAAATATACTTCGGTGTACTTCATCTATGATAATGAGATCAAAGAAACCACTAGAGAAATCCTCTAGGTAATTAATCATTGTTTGATATGTAGCAGAGAAGAGTCTGGCGTTTTCATCTGTTTTTCCTGTCTCGATCTTGGTTTTTGGTGTTGATTTGAAATATACGCCAAACCCATCGTCATAAGCCTGATCTCTGAGTGCTGTACGGTCAGTGAGAAAAAGTACCCTTTGTGTGTGATGGGATTTTAAGAGCACATCTATGAGACCCATAGCAGTTCTCGTTTTCCCCGTTCCTGTTGCCATTACCAAGAGAAATTCTCGTTTTCCTTGTTCTATACCTTCAGCAACTTTCTTAATCGCTTCAATCTGATAATATCGTCCAGCGATGTTTGAATCTACTTTGATAGAAGTAGGAAGCTCTTGAATTTTTTGAAGTTCCCGAAGACGACGAAGATCTGTAAGAGTAAAGAATGTTTTTACTTTCCGAGGGGCGGTTTCTTTGGTGCTATTATAAAAAAAGAGTTCCCGACCATTGGAAAGGAACACAAAAGGGCGGTACCCTTGTTTTGCTTCTATAAGCTTTGCATATTCGAGAGCTTGAAACTGACCATCACGAGCACTTCTTTCAAATTTCTTAGCTTCTACAACAGCGATTATTGATCCATCTGTATCCAGAAGTACATAGTCAGCAAAAAGTGTCGTTCCTGACGATATAGGATATTCAAGTATAACCTGATTGTGATTGTTTATATTCCAACCAAAAGCCTGAAGCTTTGTATCGATATAGGAACGTGTCTCCTTTTCAAGCATAGGCGTTTTTGCTTATAGATTTTTTGTATTTGGATAAATGTATCGGATTATATAGAAAAACCACAAAAATACAAATCCGAACAATGTAAAACCTTTTATTTTGAGAGCTCTAATATTTAGAAGTTTTTATTCTCAAGGTAATACATTTCAAATATGAATTATCTGATGTTTTTAAAAAATTCTTCCTATTCCTGTTTTTCATATTCATAACTAGAGTATTTCTTGAAAATTTTAAAGAAATATGTTATTCTATTAATGGAATACAGATGATTGAGTGTTTATTTTTGTGATTTTGTATACAATGGCAGGAGAAGTTCCTTCGGATATTGATATTCAAACAGCCCCTCGGCAGGAAATCTCAGATGAGATAACTACTGGGGATATTGATGCTATTGCTTGAAAATTTCTACTTGCCGATGCTTCCGATACTAAAACAAGAGCAGAAGCCCTGTATGGAAGACAAAATCAAGAAAGAAACAATACCGAAGTAAGATATCAGAATGCTTGTTCGGATGTGCGAGATATAACGTGTGTAAGACTATGAAAAACTCCTGAAACTTTGGAAAGCCCAAGTGAAAAGATAACAAGAGCAAAACACGAATTATATAAGGCTCTTGGAATCAAAGAATGAGTTGATAATCTTGATAATTTCTGAAGATTTCAACTCTGATTAGCAGATGGTCTCGTGTGAGATAATCTCCAGATTGCAGAAGAACTTCTAAAAATTGGAATGGATAAGGTTGCTGAGATTTTGATTCAGATGCTCTGATCAATCGATAAGGTTAAAGATTTTATCCTCTCAGCCTGAGAACGGGTATTCGAGGATATCAAGAATCTTCTATCCCTTCAACCATATGATACAGGAAAGGCAATATGATGATTAGGTCTTGGAGTCATCTGAAGTATCGGGAAAAGTCTCTGAAAGGCAACTGTAAAAGAAGTGGCCTATACAGTGCAAAAAGAAGCTGTTGAGAAAGGTGTGATGGATGTGCTTGAGTGGAAGGGGCGTTATATGATACCTCTGACAACTCATCCCAATATAATGACACTAAAGATACGAGAATTCAGTGAGAATATCGATGTTAAATATCTTGTTGATAATCCGGAAAGGATAGATGCTATGAATGATATAGTAGAACACTTCTCAAAGTATATTGTTCAAAACGAGGCAAGTATTCATAGATTGAAACCACAAGAACTTCAATCTCTCAAATCAGACTTTATGTGACTTTGGGGCAATTATTCAAAGTTACTGGGTAATCCAAGCTTTACACCATCCAAGATGAGGACAATGAAAGATATAAAGAAAGAAGATATGACAAATGCTTACTATTCACTAAATCCAGAATCGAGACCAAAGCCCGAATAACAAAAACTTAAAAAATATTCTTAATCTTACCTTATATGGGAGAAACTTACGATCCAATAATAGAAGATAGCAATACTCAGATTGCCAAAGTTGAAAAGGAATGTGCTGTATTTTTATCGCGTTTCAATGATCCAGATGTATTTTTGGACAACGCAAATATTGCAGTCCAGTATCACTTCTGAAAACAATCAGAATATACGGATATTTCCGAGTTTAAGACTCATTTAAAAGAAATCCTGAAGTGGTATGTTCAATATTTCTCATTATCCTCAAAAGAGGGGCGGAAGTTTTCTTCAAAGGCTTCAGAAATAGAAGAAACCTATGATAAAATCATATTCTTTGGTGTAAATAATCCAGTGGAGTCACGTCGAGAACGTGTTGAGACTTGAAAAACAGTAGAAGAACAATGAAAAGAAGCAAAGGGATTAGTGGTAAAATTCACAGGGGCTGTAAAGAAGATATTTTAAGAAAGACTTTTAATTATGACAAATAATAACACAACAACAACCGAACAATTCGAGATAGATAAACAAAGATCTTCCGAACGGCTTGATGCAATTATTGCACGTTATTCCGACCTTGAAAAGTTCATTACGGACGCGGATATGACCGTTCGATACTATTTTTCAAAACAAAAGGAATATTCAGAATATTCAGATTTTCAAGAATATATGAAGTGACTCGTGAAAGAATGTGCTGATTATTACACGATGAATGACTATACTACTATGCGGAAGATGGAATGAAGGATTACCGAGATAGAGGAAGCTTATGATGAAGTTATATACTTTTGAGTATTCAATCCTATTAAAGCCCGAAAAGAACGCATTGAAACTGGAATGAGTATTGATGAACAACGGACAAAACCAAAAGGATTAGTATTAAGGTTTCAGGATGCAGTTAAGAAAGTACTGGGGTAATTTCATATTGAAAGCAAAAAACTAAGAATGATCTGAGGTCATTCTTAGTTTTTTTATATATTCTATGGATTAGGATTTACTGATATTATCATCTTCCTCATATTCAAATAAATCCCCTGGCTTACAATTCAAATGTTTGCAAAATAACTCTATCGTCTTGAAATCAATCCTCTTTGTCTTGCCTTTGGCGATAGTATATAACTGGTTATAAGTGATTCCGCTTTCGTTTGCGAAGCGATAGAGTGAAATCTTTTTTTCTTTAACCAGTTCAGTGATCCGAACTCGTAGCATAATTTTTTGATAAGTTAAGTGGTACTGAAAACAAAGAATATTTTCTCTATTCAAATCTCTTCAAAATAAACGTCATCGAACTGAAAAATAAGTAGAAGGTCTTTCCTATGATAAAAAATGGCATTTTAAGAAGATCGATGAAGAATTCTATAGTGGCATAGAAAAGAAAAATAAAGAAGTATTTGATGGTTTTAAGAAGTCGGGAAAGAGAATATTTTCACTCTGACATCTCTTTTTGTTTCATTCGTTTTTTCACTGCCATTTCAAAATCAGTAAATGAAGTAGGAATGAAATAATCAATCGCTTTACTCCAAGAATAACCAAAAGAAGAGTGTAGTCATTCGGAAAACTCTTTTTTAAAATGCTTCGTCTTGTTTCTGAGTTCACGGAAGGCATCATCTGAGTAGTTGAGTAAATCATCATCTTTCAGTTTTCTTCCATCTAAATATACCAAGTAAATATATATAGGGAACAGAAAGCCAAGAATATCTGCTGAGAGATCACGAAGATCTGGTGTTCCCATTCCAAGCATATCAAATATTTCTTTTGTAACTCCTATAAGAAGAGTATCACGAATAGCCAAAGTGAGAGCAAGTGTTCCATTCTGCTTTTTTTGTATAAAGAAGAAACGAACTATGAAATCGAATATAAGAATAGTGGCACTGAGGCTCATATGCTTAATCTTGTCCATTTCTGAAAAGAAAAGAAATGTCTCAGGATTTAGGTGTATATGACTAATGAGATTGAAGATATAATCCATATGGATTTCTGACGTTAAAAGCTAAAAAGAATAATCTACTTTTTTGGTTTTTCTGTAAAATTGGAAATACCAAAATCCTCAGAGAGTTATCATCCAAAAAATCAATACACCTATGAAGAGGTTCATATTATGATTCTGAAATTTAATGAGAACTTCTTTAAAATCTCATCCAGTATTGAATACTGTATGAAAAAGTGTAAAGGTCGCAAGGAAAATAAATATAAACCAATATACTTTTAATTTCTTATCTTTCAGAATATTTACTCACCAAAATAGTCCGAATGGAAGAAGTGTAAAGAATGTATCAGTTGCTATAGAGAAATAATTCAGGAGTACAAATCTATTCCAAAAAATCATATTGGGTGTCGTCTGGGGAATAATTACAGAACTGAACCAAAAGATTATACCAATGGTATATGCGGTGAGAAGTGCTATGAAAAGTTTTCTTCCATCACCCACTTTTCGTTTTGCGGTTGTTGTCTCTGTGTTCATTCGAACAGCAGATCAGAATATAGTCCCTGGAATTATACCTGTTATACGGACAAACAGAGCAATCACAGAGGCGAGAATATATCCCGATGGTATAAGCTCAATTTTTAGCCCTCTATCCTCTTTTTTTACAAGGAGATAAAGTATCATATCCTTTAACAGAGTTAATAGCCCTGTCGCAAATATAAGGAGGCATATAACGAACCATCCATTAACAGAAGTTATATCAAAACTTCAGACGATGATAGAGTTGATAATACCAAGAACAAGTATTCCGATGAGAATATTGATTTTATGACTTCTTTTAATGGTTATGCTTTCTATCTTTTCTCAGACATTTTTAAGAATGCTGATTTTTTCAAGTCGAAGAAATACTAAAACTTTTTTCAGTCAGATATACACTTTTGACCAGAATTTTGTCCAGTAAGAAATCATCTTTGTATTGATAGAAAGCTCATTCCCTTTTTCCTGAAAATAGGAATTGAATAATGCTCCTGTAAGATAGAAGAGAAGCAAATACAGTAAAGCAAATAGTCCGTTTATTCCTATTACAAAAGGATTACCACTGACTGTTTTTGGAGTGGCTATGTTATTAAGAAAAGAAAGTCATTGTTTCTGAGTAGAATTTACTGGTTTTATTTTATCAATAAAGGGCAATATATATCTTTTATAATTTCCATTGTAAGGCGATTCAATAAAACCCTTTGGTTCTGAATAAAATTCAACATCCCCAGGGAAATACTCACTCTTAAAAGAAAATATAATAGCTCCGTAGGTAAATTTATCTATTCATCATACATTGAAAGATCCTTGTCCTTTTTTTAAAGTAAGTATTTTTGGAATCTCGGATTTAAGATATACTCATCAAGTATTTTTAGAATCAATTTCTATCTTCGTATTAGTATCAAATATATTTCATTTCTTATCCACCACTTTTACCTTTACGGTAAATTCGGAGGGGTTTTCGGAAGGAGAAATTTCTGCATCAACCCAATAATCATATCAGTTACGTAATTCTTGGATAGATTTTTCGAGTTCAGTTCTCGCTGTAATATTTCCATCAATAGCAAAAGTGGTGGATATGCTAAATAATAACAAAAAGAATATAGAAATGAGGATTTTTTTAATTGTATTCATTTTAATTAATTATTTTTAATACAACGAATTGGTGCTGATTTTTTCTCAACGGCATAGAGACCAAGATTATCACTGATATTCCAGTATGATTGATTAAAATATTTAGTATCTTCTCATATTTTTGCTTGAATAAAACCTCCTGTAGCTTTACCATCTGGTGATTTATCACTAAATAACCAATAAAGATAATTTGTTGAATCAAAAACTGGCTGTCTAAATCATCAATATGCACTAGAATCGATAAGATGTTCTTTAAGGAGAGTTCCTACTTCGTAGAATCAGGCCTGTGGAAGTACCAACGTATTAAGAACTTTCTTTAAGCAAACAGACGAAAAACTATTACAATTTAAATTATAGAAAAGAGTATCCCAATCTTTTTTGGAAGGTATATTATATCCATTGGCACAAGGACCTTGTTTGTTTTTCCAGCCCAATGCATCCTCCTGATGCATATACAATTCCACTAAATTAAATTCTTTAAATCATTTATCAGATCAAAATACAATAGATTTTCCATAACTCTCTGTTCAAGTTCCAGCTTTATTGGATCCAATATTACAAGAACTCCATATCTGATTTCAAATTTTAATATCTGATTTATCACATCCTGGATACTGTGATTCTGCTTCAGTAGAAAATGGTTTTTTAGCCTCTTTTTCTTCATTTTTCATTGCCTGAATCAACTCTTCTTGAAAGCGTTCAATATCATTTTTTGGTTTAGCATTAGACCAAAATACCACTATTATTATTCAAATAATTAACAGCCCAACAACAGTAAATATTGGTATATATTTATTAAAATCTTTCATAAGAAAAAATATTAAAAATTAAAAATATTTAAAAACTATTTTATTGCGAATTCGTCATCATATCAGGTAACATATAGATACTACAATTCAAAAGATAGAGATTAAAGGTTCACTTCTTTTGTAAAACATCTACTTCCGCATAGTTCACCATTTTATTTTTCATAAATTTCTTTAAGTACCTTGGATACTTCGCTATGTAGTCAAATTCAGATAGATATAGGGAAGGATTGCCTAATCCGGAAGAAATCTTTATAAGCTCTAAGATTGAAACATCTCATTTTATTTTCCATTCCTCCTGAACAACCTTTGGAATAGTAGAGATATTTACTGTTTTTACTCACTTCTTTTCTATCTCGTAGAGAATGCAATTATCCAGATAATCCTGACTATCGTCGGATCTTGTGGCTTCAAGCCAACTATCCTCGGATCATAATCGAAGCCATTTAGTATTCTGTTCATCACATTTATCATTTGAACAGATTTTCAAAAAATCCAATCATCTAAAATTAGTGACGACTTTTTGAATATTCCCCTGATCAGTCTCTTGTCTTGTATCAGTCCCACTCTCACTCTTCAAAGAAATAATAAATCAAAACATTACAAAGAGTATGATAAAAATTGAAAGGAATTTCTTCATAAGAAATAGGTAAAAAAATGGAAGCTTTTTAAAAAATTCACTCTAGACATCCTTTTCAAAAATACTCTTCTACTTTAAATCGAATCTTTTCCAGAAGAATACTTTGTTTCCGTCCTGCCTTTATTGAAAAAAAGAGAGGTACACAGAAAAAAAGGATAAACATAATAAATACCATAACTTCACCAGATGGTCCTGAGCTATTCGCTTGCGGTGGTACGTAAGTATTTGTTATCGGTTGAAAATTTACCTGAGCATAAGCATTGGCTAATAACTTTTGAAAAGTGAAATTCAAGATGAAGATAGATAGAATTACACCGATAAGTGTCATAAAAAATGTCTCGAATCCGATTCTCCACGGATCTTTTGCATTCAGATACCAAACAAGATTATCTACAATATTCTTCTCACCTTCTTTGAGTTCTTTCCCGACCATCACTGTATATATTGTCTTGGTTTCTGTGACTTTTACATTCACTTGTCCAGGAATCCACGAATCCGAAGCCTTCATCTTTGTCGCAAATGACTGCTCATTTATATTGAGAATATTAAAATCTTTCTTTTGAATAATTTGTATAAATCTGTCCCTATTTTCGAGAGAACTAAATCTGTATGGAATCGTTGTGATAGTCATAAATTACGATTACGTAAAGAAAAATAAAAAAGCCCACCATTACGAGGTAGACCTTTTGAAATGCTTAATCTCTTCTAGCATAAAGGAGGACTTGTACCCCGTTCGGTGCTATCAGAACGTATCGCTCTATTGCAAACTTGTTTAAAAGCTTGGTGGAGGATGTGAATACAAATCCTCCTGTTTGATTCCAAACAAGTAAACAAAATAGCAATAGAGTCCTGAAAAAAGACCTAAAAAATAAGCGATAATATGTTCTGATAGCAAGGTAGATTGTAATAGTTTTAGAAATAAATCAAGTTTATTATTTAGTGGATCTATATACACAGGAAATCATTTTCATCTGCAAAAAAGAAATATTTACTGCGAAATATACAGAGTTCGACAAAAAAACAAGATAGTCCTATCGTATTCTATCGGCTCCATATTGTTTTTCTATCTATGAACTCTGTTTTAAATTTTCGCAATATTTCTTAACTTTTTGCATATGGAAACACTTTCTAAATTTCATTACGATTATGTATCAAAGCATATAAATCAGACAATGTTGATAAATGACCTTCTGAAAAATAACTTTTTAGATTATTCTGACCTACAATGAGCCTACGACTCTGAAACAGATGAGTACATTAACATCTACCAATTTGTTTTATTTTCTAACTTTTACGGAAGTGATTTCGAAAAACTCATCGAAGCTAAAATCCCTGTTTTGGATACCGAATACGGAACGTGGGTCTGAATAACTTCCTACGGAAGTCACTATGACCTTTATGTATATCCACAGCTAATTAATGCATTATTTGATACAGATATCAGATATGAAGATATAGAGAAACTAAAATAGCGGTAAAACCGCTATTTTAGTTTTAAAATATTCTCGATCTGAATAAGATTTCGTTTTCAGGAGTATCAGGAAAGAATTTCTTTATATCTCTGCATCTTTACTCCACGGGTGGCAACTAATAACTGAATATTTTTCCCTTGAAAAGTAGTGTAGAAATTTGATATATCTTTTTTTAAAAGCATTTCTTCGTATCCTGTTATCTTCTGCTGAAATTGTCCGTATGAGTTAATATTTTCAAGTTCAAACAAAAAAGCATTCTTTTTATATATAAAGGTGAGATCAGGAATCATTATATCATCCACATAATCAATTCCAAGCTCTGGATGAAGTTGAAGATATTTCATTTCTTTCTGAACCGTTTTGGTTCATAAGATCCGACAATCTGAAAGGCTGAAGTCTGGAACTTTTTCTCTGAATTTAGATAAAAATGAAGCAAATAGATTTCATAGATATATCCGATGAAGATAGAGTTGATAGCCTGGATTATAAAGAACAGGGTCAAACCGAATTCATATCTCTGTCTTTATTCTTAATAGGTTATTTTTAGATACATTCATCGAATAAACTGAGTGTTGGTTTCTGATTCTATTATCTCAGGATATCTCCCTTAGAAATCATTCTTTTTTTAATGTAGATAATCTTAAGTTAAAAGTCTTCTGCTTTGTCTCGGGACTTACGATTCTTCTAATCGTATTAGAAGTAGCAAAACCAAGCTCCGACACAATCCTGAAGACTTCCAAATCTCTTTTTTGTATAATCATAGTCAGATTGTTAATTTATTAGCATTTCTCTTATCTTTGGATTATTGATATCCAGAGATTTTGATATGACAGTCAGTAGTCAATATTCAATCGTGTCAAAACTAGCAAAAAATTCTCATCTCTTCAGATTGGATATATTTTTCTCAGTAATTTCCGCAAAATCCTTATTAATTCAGTAGGACAAAATATCGGTAAACATTTCAGCCTGTTCTGGCGGGAGAGAAAAGACAAAAATGAATCAGAGATTATTTAGGAGATCTTTTAGCTCTACAGGAACAGATTGTAGTACAATTCAATAAAATGTGTTGTACTTTCTTAATTCGTTTGTTCATTTTTCTAACAGGTCTATTAGATAGTTTTTTGATCCTTTTAATTCCAAAAATGATTGAAATTCGTCGCAGATTACCCAATGAGTTCATAAGGTAGGATTTTGATGATTTTTTAGACTTCAAAGAAAATACGATCCGTTGTAAAAGAAAGCTATAATTACTTTTCTTTCTATGTTCGAGAAAGCTGATAAATCTAGAAAGAAACATCTTGTTTCAATATTATGTTCTCAATATACATCCTCAAGATCGAGAGTAAGATCAGAATAAGACTGGCAATATCAGAAAGTGTCTCATAAATCTCAAGTGAAATCTTTGAATTTCGTAATGGTCGTATCGTAATATTCTTTATTTCATAGTAAATTTGATGACAAACTCTTGAGACTGGAATTAATGGAATCTATAATTTCTTTAGTATCTTTATTAGCACTTCCATAAATCGTTTTCAAATGTGTAGTAATCCAATTCGGAAGCTTTCCAGTTTTCTTTAATTCATCAAAAAGTTTGTAAATATCTTTGTATGATAAAAGAGTATAACTCGGTGTCTCTCTTAGAATATAACTATTTATAAATAAGAAAGTTTTTAGTATTCATTCGATAGCTTCAGAATTTCTCGGTCCAAAGGATGAGAAGTCAAAAATAGACTTTAATGCTGACATATTGAGATTCGTAGCTTTATTCAAGTAGGAAATATCATTCATTAATCTCTTTGAAGCCAATGGATTAAATATCAAAGCTTTTTCCATATAATGCCCTCTGTATACGGATGTCTCGTCAGATTCGCTATTTAAGATTTCCTTTACAAACTTTTGAATATGAGAAGTTCTTGAGTATTCAGGGTTTTTAGTATAAAAATCTTTCAATAATGATAGAAGTGGTGGAATATTAGAATTATGTGGATCAAGCACTAGGAATGTATCAGGCTGGATCGATAAATCATCGTAATAAGTAATAATAGATTCCTTGATCGTTCCAAATAAAACAGATGTGAGTGCCCACGTTTTTCAAGATCAAGATTTTCCAAATATCCCAAAATGATTAGCTTTTATTGCACTATAGTCAATAGCAAGAAGCTTTTGATCCTCTTTTATCAAAGATGTCTGTGTCTGTCCTATTAATATATGTCTCTTATTTTGCTTTTTCATAGTTTATAAAGGTTAAGGTATAATGTGAAGCATATAGATTATATTAATGACTTTGTATTTTTTAAGGGAGAACAAATCATCCTTTGTATAGATCATTTCCTGGAATAATAATTGGCTCGATCTGGATTTCTCAATAACTTGATACAGGCACAAATAAAGCGTGAGATATTAAACCTTCAGAGCTCATTAATCTTTTTCGTCACGGAATAGTATTAAAAATATTATTTTTATTCAGAAGAACATAACTGTTAATCGGAGATGAATAGAGACTGAGATTCTTTTCTATGATTGCCTGAATTTTTGAAGAATTCATATTACGTTCAATATCCCATCTGAATAGAAATACTTCCATTCCAGGAGGGAAAGCTTCATAAAATTTTTGTTTCTCTTCATCGTTCATTCAATTCGTATGTTTACGGAATAATCGTTCTTTGATAAGGAGCGAATACGTACCTTTCGTAAAAGAAAACCTGCTTTTAATAATACCTTTTTCAGTAATGAATGGGCTTACTTCTTGAAATATTCAGGCGAGAATTGAAGAGGATGATGCAAAATCATCTCAACCAACAGCTCATACTCTCCTCGTCTGTAATATTCAATGATTTAACAGCCCAACTTTAGAATGATGCGGATATTTTCCTTGCTGAATAAGTTTTGATGGAACTGCTATCGAAAAATTCACTCTTCATCCATAGAGCTTTTGAAAAAAGTTCATTGAATATGAAAGTCATTCTTGTTTATTCGAAGCAATAAATTGTTGAAGTTCAATAATGTTTTTATGCTTATAAAAATAGCTTTCAAGAGAATACCAAAGTCAGGAAGATCGAAATGATCATAAATTTGATTTAATGGAATTAATTAAATTCTCAGGCATACTTGGTCAGGGAATGACTTTTAGGTAGTGCATTCCTCAGAATTGAGGTATTTGTAGTCAATACATTAAAATAAAGGTTAAAAAATAATAAATCAAAATATATTATATTAATGATTTGATATTTTTAACCTATGTTTCAGCATAAGTATCTCCACCTATACCCCGACCAACGAACTTCCTCACTACTAAAGCAAGAGCCTAGGGTCTCTCCGCTTATTCAACCCGAGAGACCCTATGCTCTGCGACAAAATTTAGTAGTAGTGAGTGTGTGAGTAGAGTAAGATATATAAATATATAATATTTTAGATAATTGAATAAGTAATAATAAATAGTAATAATATATAAGTAGTAGTAGTAGGTAGGTTAGGGGGTGAGATGGTGGCTGAGAAATTTAGAGATTTGAATTTTGGAAGTTTAGGAAGATGCCGACGGAGGAATGAATGATGGGTAATGTTTTTGTTGTTTTGGAATTTGTAGAGATTGATTTTTTAAGTTGTAGTGAAGGTTTTTTGTAGTTTTATGGGAATTTACTGGGAATCAAAAATCACGGAAAAACACAAAAAATGACCCCCTTACCAACAGATTGGTATGAGAGTCATATCTATTTTTACACCGGAAAGAACATCTTCCCAATTTTCGGTTTTCGTTTCCTGTTCAGTGTAAAGTAAGGTTTACCCTGAGCAAAGAAGATAATCTTAACCGGTATATTTAGTTGTCATCTTGGTGGAGATGATGGGAACCGCCCCCATGTCCTTAGAGGTCATCCTCGACGTCTACTATCATAGATTCTTTTGGATACTCTCTCGCTCGAATAGAATCAAAAACGCTTGAGAGGATATGACCGGATAT
>AMFJ01033784.1_pt1 | contig 18334 bp, 13 predicted proteins | sample 427208 | NCBI WGS metagenome assembly AMFJ01 (sample SAMN02954298, study PRJNA114691) | groundwater metagenome | biome: aquatic; feature: subsurface aquifer; material: sediment; isolation source: subsurface aquifer sediment | place: USA: Rifle, CO | collected 2008-08
ATCCATGCGGATCAAGTTCGGGCTCAGGAGTTGCTGTTTCTGCAAGCCTGTGTGGTTTTGCAATAGGAACGGAAACAAACGGTTCCATTGTTTGCCCTTCGAACAACAACGGTATTGTTGGACTTAAACCTACAGTTGGTTTAATAAGCAGGGCCGGAATTATTCCAATATCTTTTACTCAGGATACACCCGGGCCAATGGGAAGAACTGTTGAGGATGTTGCCATTGCCCTTGGAGTATTGGCAGGCTCCGATACATCTGACTCAAAAACAATGGCTAAGGAGGCAAAATTCTATTCCGATTACACTCAGTTCCTGAATAAAGACGGACTTAAAGGTAAAAGAATAGGGGTTGTTACAAATATTTCCGGATTTCATTATAAAGTTGACTCGCTAATGAAAAAGGCTGTTGAGTTTTTGAAGAGCTCGGGAGCCGAAGTTGTCGATGTTGCCATGCCACTTAGGGGAGAGATTAGCGGAGCTTCTTTTCAGGTTATGTTATATGAATTTAAGGACGGACTGAATAAATATTTTGCATCTCTCGGAGAAAATGCCCCGATAAAAAATATCGAAGAACTTATTGAATTTAACAAGAAGGATTCTGTTGAACTTATGTTTTTTGACCAGCAGCTGCTTGAACTTGCTCAGGCCAAAGGGGGGCTGGACGATCCAAAATATAAACAGGCTCTCGCTCTTATGCAAAAAGGCACCAGAGGGGATGGCATTGACAAGGTTATGAATTCAAACAAGCTGGATGCTCTCATTGCCCCAACCGGCTCTCCTGCCTGGAAAACAGATTTTGTAAACGGAGACAACTTTCTTGGAAGCAGCTCTTCTTTTGCTGCAATATCCGGATATCCGAACATTACAGTTCCAATGGGCTTCATCAGCGACCTTCCGGTAGGAATATCATTTTTTGGAAGGGCATGGAGCGAACCAACCCTTTTGGAAATTGCCTATGCATTCGAACAGGGAACAAAGCATCGTCAGGCTCCTAAATTCTTGAATTACATAGAGATTAATGTAAAACCAGGTAATAAAAAATGACAAGAAGAAGCCTAATAACTCTCATTTCACTCCTGTTTATTTACAATATAACATTTGCAAACAACACTCTGAGGTTAAGCCTCATAACTTGTTCCGGCGGCTCAGAACTATACTCTACCTTTGGTCACAGCGCACTCAGAGTTGTTGACTCTTCCAGAAACCAGGATATAGTGTTCAACTTTGGCCTTTTTGATTTCAACACTCCCAATTTTTACCTGAAATTTACCCAGGGCAAGTTGAACTATATGCTCGGAGTTCAATACACTCAGGATTTTATTGAGGCATACAAACTCGACAGGAGGGCAGTATATGAACAGATACTTGATTTGACGGAAGAAGAAGAGATTCTGATTGTCGACCGGTTGATGTATCTGTATCAGCCACAGTTCAGAAACTATCTCTACAGCTTTCTCTTTAAGAACTGCACTACTGAGTTAAGGGATATGTTATACGACAAACTAAAGATAGATAAAGCTTCTCTGGAGAAAATGACCGGAACAACTCACAGGGAGCTAATTAATGTCTATGTAGGCAATATGAAGTGGACAAAGGTGGGTATAAACCTTTTGCTAGGCTCTTCCCTTGACAGGGATGTTACAATTTATGAGACAATGTTCTTGCCGGATAACCTTATGGATGAACTGGGGAAAGCCGAAAACAACAGGGGCAAAATTGTTAAGGAAACAATAGTGCTTAATGATGTAAAAAGGGACTCGAAGGAAGGAAGGACTCTTTTTTTATTAAGTCCCATCTTCGTATTTTCCCTTCTTTTGCTATTGGTGCTCGCTTCATTTTTTATTGACAGGCTGGCTTTTGTAGACAAACTCCTGCTGGGAATACTATCTTTGTTCGGAGTTGTACTTCCTTTTATTGTAATAATCACCGACCATGTTGAGCTGCTTGGCAACTACAATTTGTTTTGGTGTAATCCTGTATATCTGATTATACTGATTTCGCTTTTGTTTAAATGGCGAAAGATGTGCATTGGTTTCACCTGTCTGGCCGCAACAGGTATAATAATTACAGCATACATATGGATTTCCGGGATTCAGGCATTTGAATTTTCTTTTATCCTTATTGTTGTTGCGATAATTCTTGTCCTTTCCCGTACACTGTATAAATGCCGGATACAAGAATCTGTTCAGGCAAAAAAAAGAACGACTTAGATTTAACATCCAAGCCGTCCCTTTAAGTAAAATATACAGTAATTATTTCTTACCCATCCCGAGTTTTACAAGAAGAGCTTCCGGCTTAGGGTCGCGTCCCCTGAAGTTTCTGTAAAGTACGTCGGCATCCATAAGATTCCCTTTTGAAAGTATGTTCTCTCTAAAACTGGAAGCAACCTCTTTTGAGAAAATGCCCTTCTCTTCAAACAATGAGAAAGCATCTGCCTCAAGAACTTCTGCCCATTTGTAACTGTAGTATCCTGCAGAGTACCCCCCTGCAAAAATGTGGCTGAACGATGTAGTGAAACATGTTCCATCAATGGTAGGGAGCAACTGGGTTGCTTTAGTGGCTTCCTTCTCGAATGCATCAACACTTGTTGAAGGAACTTTTGTAAGTGAATGCCAGGCCATATCATTAATGCCGTATGCAAGCTGTCTTGTATTGGCATAGCCGCTCAGGTAATTCTTTGCTGCCATTATCTTGTTTATCAGCTCTTCAGGGATTGCTTCACCTGTTTGATAATGTTTTGCAAAAGTGGAAAGGAACTGTTTTTTGAATGCCCAATTCTCCATAATTTGAGAAGGGAGTTCAACGAAATCTCTTGCGACATTTGTTCCTGTGATAGAAGCGTATGTTCCTTCGGCAAGCATTCCGTGGAGTGCATGGCCAAATTCGTGCAGCAATGTGGTAAATTCATAATGAGTGAGGAGTGAAGGCGATGTCTCAGTCGGTTTTGTGAAGTTGCAAACCATTGAAACAAAAGGTCTGTTTTCAGTCCCTTTTTCTACCGACAATTCTCTGAAAGAGGTCATCCATGCACCGCCCCTCTTGCTTGCGCGAGGGAAGAAGTCCATATACAAAAGCGACATAAAGCGTCCGGAAGCATCATATACTTCATATGCCATCACATCCGGATGATATACGGGAATGTCTTTGTTCTCTTTGAATTTTAGACCGTAAAGAGAGTCTGCAAGTGCAAAAAGAGCAGTCTGAACATTTTCAAGTTTAAAATATGGCTTGAGAAGTTCGTCATTAACTGCAAATTTCTCGTTCTTGTACTTTTCTGAATAATAACCAAAATCCCATGGCATGAGTTTTCCCGAGAATCCTGTGCTGTTTGCATATTTTTCAACTTCGGCAACATCTTGTTTTGCATAAGGAAGAACCTTGTCAAGTAAATTTTTCTGGAAAGCATTTACTATCTGGGGGTTCTTTGCCATATTTTCGTCAAGAACATAATCGGCATGAGTGGGAAAGCCGAGAAGGTTTGCTCTTTCGATGCGAAGTTCGGCTATTCGTTTGACTATTGTGCTGTTGTCAAATTCGTCTTTAAAGGATTTTGTATTTGAAGCTCTCCATACTTTTTCCTTTAATTCCCTGTTCTCGGAATATTGCATAAATGGTCCGTAACTTGGTTGCTGAAGTGTATAAACCCAGCCCTCAAGAGATCTCTCTTTTGCTTCGGAAGCTCCCATCTCTTTAACATATTCGGGTAGCCCAATAAGCTGGGTGCTGTCTGTTATGTTTAGGAAAAATTTGTTTGTGGCAGCAAGCACGTTTTGACCGAACTGAAGACCCAGTTGAGAGAGTTCCTTATTTATCTCCTTGAATTTGTCTCTGTTTGTTCCTTCAAGATTGGACCCGTTTCTTACGAAACCTTTATAGGTTTCCTCAAGCAGGCGTGACTGCTCGGGATTAAGGTTAAGTGAGTCTTTCGTGTCATAAACCGATTTTATTCGTGCAAAGAGTTTCTCATTCAACATAATGTCGTTTGAGTAATCCGTGAGTATTGGGGATACCTCCAGAGCAATACTCTGCATAACAGAATCGGTGGCAGCTTCGTTAAGGTTAAAAAATATTGAACCTATGGTTGTAAGTTTCTTCCCTGCAAATTCAAGAGCTTCAATTGTGTTTTCGAAAGTTGGCGCTGCCGGATTGTTCACAATCGAATCGATTTGTGCTTTACCCTCTGCAATAGCCGCTTCAAAAGCAGGCTTGTAGTGTTCGTTCTTTATCTTGTTAAAAGCAGGAGCCCCGAACGGATTGTTCGAGGCTTCCAGCAACGGGTTAACTTCTGTCATCTTTGAATTACATGAATTAAATACTATTGATAAGATGGCAGCAGTGAATATTCCTGTTTTCTTCATAAAAATATTTTATAATGTTTGAATAACCAGATATTTTGTCTGCTCCCAGAATGTAGTGGATTGTGAAATCTTGAGTACCTGCATTCCGTTTACTCCGGGTTCAAGTGTAAATGTTCCGGTTGGATGGATTGAGAGTACTTTAGCTTTTTCTGCATTCAACTGGATCTCTTTAATTTCCCTGATGTCAATTTTAACAAATGCAGACTGTTCGGCATTATAGGAAATTTTGGCCGACTTAAACAGACCACCTTTTGACATTACATTTGCAGCGATGAGCTCTGCTTTTGTGCCGATAATGTAATATGCAGTGTTAATTTGAACTTCCTGATTTGCAATTGTCTCTTTTTGACTTGAAGCAGTTTGGCTGAGGCTTGAAACATCATCCCTAAGGTTTGAAACAGCTTTGTCCAGGCTTTCTATTTGCTGAGATTTAACAACCAATTGCCTGTCTTTCTCCTCAAGCTGCCTTCCAAGATCGGCAATTAAGACAGATTTTGACTCAAGTTCCAGCGTAAGCGCTGCAAGTCTCTTTTTAAACTGAGAAGATTGAATTCTTCCGTCGTTTTTAAGTTTGTCAATCTGTTTCTTGTAGCTTTGAATTGCTTCTCCAATGGCAACAACATCGGCTTTAAGTTGCTCTCTTGAATTTTCCTTAACTTCTGCTCCGCCTTTCTGAGACTGAAGAACAAGTATGTTTTCGGTTTCACGGATAGACTTAAGACCGTTTTCAACTTCGTTCAAAGTTGCAAATACCTCTTCGAACTCGGCACTCTTTGTAGAACTTGCAGTACCCAGCGAATCAAGCTGAGCCTGAAGTGCTTTGTATTTGCTTGAACTCTCAACGCAAGACGAGAGAGAAAAAACAACAAAAGCAAGTAATGATAATACTAAAATCTTTTTCATGTTATTGATAATTAATTAATTGAATCGTATTCGGCGACTTCTTATTCAACTTCAAATGTATATATTATTTCAATTGAGTGTTAAATAATTTTTTGTGCCACATAAACAATTCCTTTTGAGCCTATTATGTAGCTATAATTATAGCAGTAAATAACTACTTTTCTATTCTTTTTCATTTCAAATGAAGTGGAATACCGGAAATTAAATCCCTTCTCCGAGAGTTCAAGGAGAGTGGAACTTCTTCTACCTGCAATAATCAGACCCTTTAGTATTTTTCTGTTGTTATTTAATATCCTGTTAATCAATCTTGATTCTTCCATTTCCTCCCGGTGTACCCTGTTGTTATATGAGTTTCTGCAGCCGTCGCTACAATACTTCTTGTCGCATCTCCCTAAAAGCTCCCTGCCACACTCAAGACATCCTTTCATTTTTTTATTTCAAAATTAAAGATATTCTGCATTTAATCTACTCTTATATAGATATTTATCTTTTTCTAAAAATTCCCGGTCAATAATATCTTTAACTAAAAAATTTAAAAAACTATATTTGCCGGGTATATAATTAATTGGAATGACAGAACTAATATTTACCCGGCATGGACAAACAGAGTGGAACGTAGCCAAAAAAATGCAGGGACAGCTTGATTCGCCTCTTACAGAGATGGGTCTTTCCCAGGCAAGGGTACTTGGTTCTTATTTAAGAGGAGAGGGAATTTCGGTCATTTACTCAAGCACTCTGCCTAGAGCTCACAGAACTGCAAATATAATTCAGAAAGAGACAAGGTTGCCGGAAATTATTACATCAGAGCAGCTTGTCGAAATTAATCTCGCCGATTTGGAAGGAAGAACTTTTGCAAGCGCAACCTTGGACTATCCGGAAAGAATGAAGGCATTTGCTTCCAGCCCGGCAGATTTTACTCCTTTGGGAAATGGTGAATACTTTACCGATGTTCAAAAAAGAGCGCTGGATTTTATTTTTCCGTTGTTCGCGATACATAAAGGAGAGAAAATTCTTATTGTTACTCACGCAGTGATTCTCCGGCTCATAATGGCTCATTTTGAAAAAATTGATTTTAACGAATACTGGAAGCTTCACGGGTTTTTCTACCCATGCAGCATATCAAGAGTTACTTTTGACGGAAAAGACTTTCAGGTCAAAGAGCGGAACAGTATTGAATACGCCAAGAGACGTTTTTAAACGAATATAAACGATAACAAATAATTCAAAGAGAGATATTGTCATTATCTCTCTTTTTCTTTGTAATACAAACCATTAAAAATATTGTTATGGAAAAGTCAATCAACAGAGTGGAGCTGAGAGGTAATGTGGGATTCGATCCGAGAATTAACTCTCTTGATGAAGGAGTGCAGGTAATGAGATTGTCTCTTGCAACCAACGAAGCATTCAAGAACAAAAAAGGCGAATGGCAGGAGGAGACAATTTGGCACAATATCGTCGCCTGGGCAGGAAAAGGAATGCCCGATTTTGCTTCAATAAAAAAAGGAAATTCACTGTCTGTCACCGGTAGGTTAAAGCCTGTTCAATACCAGACTAAAACCGGAGTGGAAAGACACACATATGAGATTGTTGCTTTAAGCATAAAACAACTCGATAACGAAAAGGGTGAATAAGAATTTTATTGTATTTTTACACGAAATTGGATCGGGAGGCTTTTCGTGCCTCCCAATCTATAAATTTTGTGAAAATGAGAGAGTTTTACCTATACAACACACTATCAAGGAAAAAAGAGCTTTTTGAACCCCTGATCGAAGGAATGGCGGGTATTTATGTTTGCGGGCCCACTGTTTATGGCGATGCTCACCTTGGCCATGCGAGACCGGGTATAACTTATGATGTGCTGGTAAGGCTTTTTAAGCATATAGGATATAAAGTGAGGTATGTAAGAAACATTACGGATGTTGGCCACCTTGAAAATGATTCAGATGACGGCGAAGACAAAATCACCCGCAAGGCAAGGCTTGAACAACTGGAACCAATGGAAATTGTTCAGCACTATACACTCCGGTACCATGAGGCAATGAGAATGTTAAACACACTTCCTCCAAACATTGAACCCAGGGCATCCGGACATATTATTGAGCAGATAACAATGGTCGGTAGTATACTGGACAATGGCTATGCATACGAGAGCAATGGTTCTGTCTATTTTGATGTTGAAGCATATGCAAAAACACATCATTATGGGGCTCTCTCCGGCCGGACTCTTGAAGATCTGCAAGCCAACACCAGAGTACTGGAAGGACAAAGCGACAAACGATCGCAATTTGACTTTGCATTGTGGAAAAAGGCTGCTCCTGAACATATTATGCACTGGCCTTCTCCCTGGAGCGAGGGTTTCCCGGGCTGGCATGTGGAGTGTTCTGCGATGTCTGCAAAATACCTTGGAGATACTTTTGATATTCATGGTGGTGGAATGGATTTGCTTTTCCCTCATCACGAGTGTGAACTTGCTCAAAATTTTGCTTCCAGAGGCAATGGCGGCGTACGTTACTGGATGCACAACAATATGATTACAATAAATGGCCAGAAAATGGGGAAATCTCTGGGCAATTTTATTACTCTTGAAGAGCTTTTCACCGGCTCCCACAAGATACTTGTTCAGGCATACTCACCAATGACAATAAGGTTCTTTATACTTCAAGCACATTATCGAAGCACTCTTGATTTTAGCAACGAGGCACTTCAGGCTGCAGAAAAGGGGTTAAAAAGACTTTTCCTTGCCGGAGATGAAGCTGCGAAACTTAAGGTTTCCGAAGATAGTCCAATAATTGATGGCCTCAATGAGCTTAAAGAGGGCATTTATTCTGCCCTTTGTGACGATATGAATACACCTATTGCAATTGCCCATCTTTTTGAAGCTGTGCGAATTGTAAATACATTAAAAGAGAAGCGATCACTTATAACTAAAGAGGATAAAGATACTCTCGTTCTTATGTTTGAAGGCATTGCAGGCGGAGTACTCGGCCTGGCGAATGAACAGGCTTCTTCCGGAACAGGAGAGATTCTTAATGGTATTGTTGAGATGATACTTGATGTACGCAAAGAAGCCAAATCTAAAAAGGACTTTGAAACAAGCGACAAAATAAGAGAGAGACTTGCATCTCTTGGTGTGCAGATAAAGGACACCAAGGAGGGAACTGAGTGGAATTTAAACTAGCACTATAATAACTCTTACAGAATGAAAAGAAGAGATTTTTTCAAGTACCTCTCTCTGGGCGGAGCAGGTCTTGCATTCAACCCTGTTATCAAAGCGGCAGAATCTTCTCCACTTTTTGCAATTGACGACAAACCGGCAACAAACATCAACGAGGCCATTGCTGTTCCACGGGTGAAAAATTCAATGCCCGGGCTTTTCCCCGGCAAAGTAGTAAAGGTTGTAGACGAAAAATCGGTTGTCGAAGGAGTGCCTTCGCCTGAAGCTGCATACAATATGCTTAAAGAGAGTATGCTCCTCCTTACAGGAGAAAAAACCCTTAAAAAAGCATGGCGCCAGTTCGTTTCGCCAAAAGATGTCATCGGGCTCAAGGTAAATCCCGTAGCAGGGAAACTGCTTACTACTTCACATGCTGTTACAGGTGCTGTTATTAAACAACTGGAAGAGGCGGGCATTCCGCGCAAAAACATTGTGATATGGGATCGCCGTGAAATGCAGCTTCACGAAACAGGCTATACAAAGGAAAACTATCCGGGGATAACAATAACCGGTACTGAGTGCCAGGACGAAAAGGGCGGGTACTACAACATGGGAGGCAAACTCTATGCCGACGAAAGGGTGGAGAAAAAGAGCTTTTTCTGGGCAGATGTAGAAGGAAGTTACGACGACTATACAATCCCGTTTATGGTAAATGGAGGAAAAGAGTCTTACTTTACTAAGATTGTTACAGAAAAAGTGACCAAAATCATTAATCTGCCTATCTTAAAAAATGCCGGGGCGACAACGACCCTCTGTTTAAAGAATCTTGCATTTGGTGCAGTAACCAATACAGGAAGGCTTCACGGCAAACTATGGCATGAGACCTGTGCCTATGTTTGTGCATTTCCTCCTATCCGCGATAAGGTTGTTCTAAATATTGTAGACGGACTTATCGGATGCTTCGATGGTGGCCCTTCGGCCAAACCGCAGTTTATTTGCAACTACAATATGCTGCTTGTTGGAAGCGATGCTGTTGCAGTAGACAGAGTAGGACATGATGTTATTATCAAGAAGAGAATTGAACAGGGAGTTCAGAAAACAGACAATCCACTTGCTTCAAGGTTTATCGGTATGGCTCAGGAACTTAAACTGGGAGTGGGTGACCGGGATAAAATTGAATTAATCGAGTATGATTTTTAAGAATTTCGTTCTCCTTATCGCTTCTTTGGCCTTTTATTCAGGGCTATATGCTCAGAATGATCTGTCACTTTTCTCTTCTTCGGACATTAAGATAACAAGAGAGCGGGAGTTTACAGGAACAGCTCTTTATGGCTTTATGAACGGCGGCAGCGAACTTTTTCTTGAGTATGGTTTTCGGGATCTAAAGGCTCTGGAACTTACATATAAGGCGATTCCATTCACTGTTGAAGTTTACAGGATGCCATCTCCGGAAGATGCTTTCGGCATTTATTCACAGCACACTTTCAAGTGCATTCCTGCAGATTCCAGGTTTAATTTCGATTGTACATCTGCCAGGCAGTTTCAGGCTGCAGAAGGCAATCTCTACATCTCTGTTGTCTTTGATCCGGTTGCTCCTAAGGCAATAGATTTTGCACATGATATTGCAAAGTATTATATAAAACTATATGGTTCGGAAGGAAAACCTGCCATTCCGGATCAGATTGCAGGCCTCATGAATCCGGGAGAAGAAAAGTCTCTCACTCTCAAATATGCAACAGGCCCCATTTCCCTTTCCAATATTAATACATCACTGATGCCTCTGCTTGAGGAAATTAAAGGGTACAATGCCTGGATTCTCAAGGGAAAGGAAATGGGAGATATTATTTTAATTCGTTTTGGTTCTTCTGAAGATTATTCTGCATTCGCCAAAGGGCTAATATCATCGGGAGAGGACAAACCGGCCGAAATTCTCTCTTCGGGAGAGAATTTTATGCTTTTAAAAATTAAAGAGTTATAATAAAACGTGACCCTTTTTTAATCTCGGATTCTATTGAGAGAGTTCCGTTGTGTTTTTCAATGAATTCCTTGCATATAATCAATCCAAGACCAGTGCTTGGTTCTCCGTCGGTGCCGGTGCGTCCGGTCTCTACATTCAAGTAAAACAAACTTTCCATCATCTCTTTGCTCATTCCAATTCCATTGTCTTCGACAATAATTTCAATCTTGTCTTCTGCTTTTATTCCGGCAGAAAGAGTTACCCGGCCACCCTGGGATGTGAATTTGATAGCGTTTGAAACCAGGTTTCTGATTATCGACTGAAGCATATTATTGTCGGCATTTACTAATATTTCTTCCGGAATATCAATAACAAATTCAATGTTTTTTTCTTCGGCATTTTGCTTAATCAGCTCTGTAGCTTCAAGTGCAACGGATTTCAGGTTAATTGTTTTTGGGTTAAAAGGTATTGACCCCTGCTGAACTCTTGACCATTGAAGCAAATTATCAAGCAGGCGGTACAAACTGCTTGCGGAGCAATTTAGAGATATCGTAAATTCCTTGATTTCTTCCTTAGTAAATGAATCGTTTTCCTCTGCCATTAGCGATGTGAGAGCCATGAAGCTGCTAAAAGGCCCCCTCAGATCGTGAGAAATAATTGAAAATAATTTATCTTTTTCCAGGTTGAGCTTTTGCAGTTCTCCGTTCTTGTCTGTTAGTTCAAAGGTCTGGTCATCAACCTTTTTTTGAAGTAATTCTCTGTCCTGTTTTAATTTTCTTTCCCTCAGTTTAATAAACGAATATAACAGAAATGCCGCGAAGACAGTTATTAACACATAAAACCACCAGGTTTTCCACCATGGCGGATTAACCAGGAAAGAATACCTTACTTCATTACTTGATTCGCCCTCTCCGGAAACGGCTTTTACTTTAAAAACATATTTGCCGGGATTCAGGTTGTCATATGATATCTCCGTTTTGTCGGAAGGAGAGCTCCATCCTTTATCCCTGCCTTCAAGCATGTGGAGATATTTTACATTATGCATCTGTGTGTGCGTAATTCCAATATAACAAAATGTAATATAGTTCTGGTTGTGCTTTAATGCGAGGTCTACCGGTACATTATACCATTTACTTAATCCTTTGAAGTGTAGTTTATTGATAGTTGCTCCGTTTTGAAGTGTTACGGAGGTGTCTCTGTTAACGGATATTGCCTTCCATGGTACATTTTCATTAAAGAGCCTTACATTTATAATCTTAAGATTAGGAGGAACAATTTTTTCTGTACGGTTTTCTCCGTTGTATGCTATTAGACGGTCGTATGTCCCAATCCAAATTGTCCCTTTTTTGTCTTCCTTCAATGCTCCTGTATTGCACCTCGTCCCGGAAAAACCGTCTTCAATACCAAAGCTGGTTATAAATACTTCACTATTTGCAGTGTCTATTTTTTCAAGGTTTTTACTTTTTATGAAGTGAAGATATGAGTATGACCCCGCCCAAAGATTTCCCCTGGAATCAATTAACATGCTTACCACATAGTTATTCTTTAGTCCGCTCTCATCCATATATCTGATGAATGTTTTCCCGTCATACCTAACAATACCTTCTCCGTTTGTTCCTAACCAGATATTTCCGAGCCTGTCTTCTACAATGCAGTTAACGGTGTCGCTGTAGAAGCCGCTGGATTTATTGAAATGAGTATAGTTTTCTCCGTCAAATTTTGTCGCTCCTCCACCGGCTGTTCCAAACCACATATTGTCTTTGCTGTCCTGAAAAATTGATTTCACATGATTGCTGCTTACCCCCTGCTGTTTGGAGTATTCTGTGAAATCTTTTCCGTCAAATTTTGTAACACCGAGGAAGGATGTGGCTAACCAAATGTTTCCCGTTTTATCGCAAAAAACCGTTGAAGCACTATTGCTTTTAAGGCCCTGTTCTTTTTTGTATGTAATAGTTTTAACTCCATCATAAACAGATATACCACCATCGTCTGTAGCAAACCATATTCTCCCGTTTTTATCTGTAGTCATACCAAAAACATATCTGCTGCCAAGTCCCTCCCTATTTCCAAATTTTTGAAAAATTGGTTTTAATACACCACCTTTTTCCTGCTCGGAATAAACTGTCACATATTCTCCAAAAGTTCCAAACCACATATTACCCGCTTTGTCTTCGGTAATTGACTCTATTCTGTTCTTCCCCAATACTTCAAAACCGGTCAGTTGACTAAACAACCTTCCGTCGAAACGAATTAGCCCGGCACCACGGGTTCCGAACCAAATATTACCATTGTTATCCTGTAATGAACATCGGATTGCTTCAGCTTCGAGACCATCATTAATTCCATATTGACGGAAAGATTTTCCGTCAAATTTTGTGATACTGCCGTTTGCATTTCCAAACCACAAGTTCTTTTGTTCGTCTTGCAGAATACTTCTTATTGAGTTACTGCCAAGACCCTCTTTTGTTGTGTACTGATAAAAATCAGTACCGTCATATTTAATGATTCCTTCATAGGCTGTATTTATCCAGATGTTTCCTTCAACATCCCTGAACAGTGATGAGACATGGTTAAGAGGCAATCCCTCCTTTATAGAATATGAGTAAAAGCTTTTCCCGTCAAAAACTGATATGCCTCCACCATATGTTGCAAACCACAATTTCCCCGATGCATCCTGAATTATCGATCTTACTTCATTGGCGGCAAGGCCCTGCTTAAAGGTATAATTTGTAAAACTTTTTCCGTCATACATAGACAAGCCCTTCTTTGTTCCTATCCAGATGTTGCCCGAGTTATCTTCAAAAATACAGTTGACTATGTTGCCCGGCAGCCCGTCCTTATCGGTAAAGGTAACAAGGTAACTTCCGTCGTATCTCGTGACTCCCCCGTTAAAAGTGCCAAACCAGATATTCCCCTTTGAGTCCTGAAACAAAGAGTATATCGTATTATTGTTGAGACCCTGTTTGGTTGTGTAATGATAGAAGTATTTTCCGTCATATTTTGTTAACCCGATATCTGTACCGAGCCACAAATTTCCTGATTTGTCCTGAATCATGCACCTGACCTGGTCGTGCTTTAATCCCTGAAATCGGCCGAAATAAAAGAAATTAGATGGGTTTTTGTCTTTGAAGAACGGATCTTTTACAATCACCTGCTCAGGATCTTTGCACAAAATACTGTCTTCAACAGTTTTAATAACGTTTGGTTTGGTAAACCCGTTTGTGCTCATCTCCCTTTTTACAGGAGAATGGATTATGATTTTTTTTGGGGCAGAAGCCGAAAGCAAGGCTGAAACTACACTTGTCTCTTTAAGGTTTCCCGTTTTTACCACTATTGGTTTGCCTGCAGGTACAATTGTCGGCGGGATCATACTGTCTTTTGGAACAATATATCCGGTTGCTTCTGTAATTGGAGGTTTGGGCAGGGTATCCTTTTGTTTTTGCTGCCCCCCGTTGCAGGCAGATAATAAAAAAAAGAGCCCCCATAACAGGAGTTCTATACTTATTTGTTTACTGAAATTGTATTTCATGGAAAAAACTTCTAATTGTCACAAATTTAACAAAAAACACAAACCCTTTTCAGAAGTTTGTGTTTTTCTTATGCAGTCCGGATGTTGCTCCGGGGTGGCAATTTTTATTCCTTTACCAGTTCATAACCCCAGTCAATACCCTTTAGTGTTGCCGGAACTCCGCTCTTATTTGGTCTGTTGAGGCTCTTTCAACCACTTGTCCAGCCATGAATAGAATATTCTGTTCCACTGTATGCTGTTTTGCGGTTTTAATATCCAGTGATTTTCTTCAGGGAAAAGTACCATTTCAGACGGAACTCCCATCATCCTGGCGGCATTGAAAGCAGCCATTCCCTGGTCTACCGGAACTCTGTAATCCATCTCTCCGTGCGTAACTAAAATTGGAGTATCCCAATTCTTTACGAGTTTATGAGGAGAATTTGCATAATGCCTTTTTGCTACAGGATTGTCGTCCCATGGCGCTCCTCCGTTATCCCAGTGCGGGAACCACAACTCTTCTGTTGTCATGTACATGTGTTCCTGATTGAATATTCCGGCATGAGAAATAAATGCAGAAAACATCCCTTTATGGATTCCCGCAAGATAGTAAACCGAATACCCTCCGTAGCTTGCACCAACTGCACCCACTTTTCCAACATACTTTTCTTTCTTTAACTCGTTAACAGAATAGAAATAGTCCTGCATATTGAGGCCAATGTAGTCTCCGGAAATTTGCTCTCCCCACTCCTGGCCAAAAGCCGATGTACCGCGTCTGTTTGGCAGAATAACTATATAACCGTTTGCAGCCATAAGCTGGAAGTTCCATCTGTACGACCAGTTCTGGCTTAAAGTGCCCTGAGGTCCGCCCATGCAAAACAGAAGCGCAGGATATACTTTTGTAGAGTCAAAATCCGGTGGGTAAACAACCCACATGTGCATATCTTTTTTGTCTACAGTTTTGATCCATCTCTCTTCTACCTTTCCCATCTTTATCTGATCTAAAAGATGTTTGTTTTCAAAGGATATTTGTGCAAAGACTCCGTCTGCAGGGTTGATAGATACGATTTCAGCAGGCATGGACATACTCTTGTATGTGGTAATAAGTTTATCTCCAGCAAGCATTACACCGTCGAAATCGTACTGTCCTTCCGCTACTTTGCGGATTGCCTTGTCGGCTAAATTAACATTGTAAACACCTGTAAGTGCTTTTACACAAGAAGTGAAATATAGCCCTGAGCCATCTGCCATCCAGGTTATAGTTTCAATATTGTATAAGTAGTTTGTTGTAAGTTCGGTTTTAGCCCGGGTTTCCATATCCATTACAAAAAGCCTTTTTTTATCGGCCTCAAAACCTCCGCGTTCCATTGATATCCATGCAAAAGACTTTCCGTCGGGCGAAAACAAAGGGTCGGTGTCGTAACCCATCATCCCTTCGGTTAAATTTTCGTGAGTTTTGGCGACAATATCGTAGAGATATATGTCGGTATTGGTTGAAAATGCATATTGAACTCCGGAAACCTTCCTGCTAGCATAAAGGATTTTTGTTCCGTCCGGACTCCAGCTCAACTGCTCAATTCCGCTAAATGGTAATGTTGGTGATTCAAATGGTTCTCCTTCAAGAATATCTGTAATGTTTGCAAGTTCTGCCCCATCGAAATCGGCAATAAAAGGATGGGGGATTTCTTCAACAAAATGGTCCCAGTGGCGATACATGAGGTCGGGAATCATTCTGCCGTTTGCTTTGTCAAGATCTGGCCATATATCTTTAGGCTTTTTCCCAAAAGGAACATTGCTTATGAAAAGAATCTTTTTACCATCGGCAGAGAGTGTAAAGTCAGAAATGCCGGCTTCGTATTTGCTTATTTGTTTAGCACTTGAACCGTCTTTACCCATAACCCAAATCTGACCTGCACTAAGATATGCAATCTCTTTGCCTTCATTTATCCAGCGGGCATTGCTCTCGCTTTTAACTGTCGAAGTAAGCTGACGGATATCTGAACCATCTGCTTTCATTACAAAAAGTTCTCGGTTATTCTTGTTTTGAGGTATGCTTGTATAGGCTACACCATACAAAATCTGAGTCCCGTCGGGAGATACCTGCGGATCTGAGAGCTTTCCCATACTATGCATAACTTCGGGAGTGAGCCTTCCCCCCTCAACTGTTATGGTGCTTTTTGTGATTAGCTCATCTGACTGCTTATCGGAGTCTCCTCCGCAAGAAGCGGCTATTACAGTTGTAGAAACTAACATAGCGAATAGTTTTCTTTTCATAGGTTATTTAGTGTTATTGTTTGATTCATTAATAGAAAGTGTAAAAATAATTTAAATTTTTTAATTCTACCGTAATTTTGACCAGCTAAAAAAACAATAATTAAATGCCGAAATGCAGTCTAACTAAATATTGCTGATATGTCAATAATTACAAGGGTTTCCACTTGTTTTTTAATTTTTTTTCTATCTTTATAGCAGATTTAGAACATATCTTTTTTAAATGCAGTTATTCAATAATTAAAACCCGCTTATGAAAATTAAGAACTTAGCCGATTCGTCCGAAATCAGGGAATCATCTGATTTCAAGTCCTGTTATGAACCTCCTGTTATAGAGGTAGTTGAAGTTACAGTAGAAAAGGGATTTGCCGACTCGGCCAGTGACTTTGGAGAGGGCACATGGTAATTACTAATTGAAATTTAAACTGCTTATCAATGAAAAAAATATTTATCAATAAAACCACTTCGATACTTTCACTAATTTTAATTTTATCTTTCGGTTCCTGCTCTAAAGAAATATCGGATAAGGGAGTCACGGGTGTTTCATCTGAAAAAATCCGTATCACAGGAGCAGATGCAAACACAACTACAAAAACAACACTCAACGGACTTGTAACATCGTGGATACAGACAACAGACAAAGTGGGGATCTACTCTACTCAGGCACGCACAGCTACAGCCGGTGGCGGGTCATCAGTTGTTAATGCGGAATTTACCGCAGCAAGCAGTGGAGTAAACTCTAACTTTACCGGAACAATGTACTGGGGAGCTGCAAGTACTTCGCACACATTCTATGCTTATTATCCGTGGGCATCCGGAACAGCAGCATCTACAGTTGTTCCGGTATCATTGCCTTCTGCTCAGACACAATCAGCAGCTGGTAACAATGCACATATAGGTGCACTTGACTTTATGGTCGCCACACCGGTAACACAGACCTCTCCGGCTAACACCAATGCAATAGCAAATGAGGTAAACCTGAAATACAACCATCTTTTTACAGTTATTGAGTTCCAGATCAAAGGTACAGGGCAGCTAAAGGCTGTTAAACTAGCAACAAATACCACTCTTGCATTTAGTGGCGGCACTATTGATGTTACTCAAGCAACTCCTGCAACTGACGTCTCCTATACTTTTGCCAGCCAGACAGGAGTATCAAGTGAGGTGAAAACAACCCTTACCTTATCTGCAACACTAACATCCAACAATACCGACACTAAGGTTTACATGGTTATCAACCCGGGAACACCTACAGGTAATTGCCTTATTAGCCTATCAACTGATGGTACAACCTGGAAATACATTAACAAAGCAGCACCTGCCGGAGGCTTTAAACGCGGGGTCAAATATGTGGTTACTATAGATGCTGCAACTGCTACAGATGCTGTCGTCGACATAGACGGCAATACTTATTCAACAGTACTGATTGGCACCCAGGTATGGATGGCACAAAACCTGAAAACCACCAAATATAATGATGGTTCTGATATTCCAAATGTGACGGATAATACTTTATGGGGTGGTCGAACACAAGGAGCTTATTGCTATTACAATAACAATGTTGGCACAGATTACGGTGCGACCTATGGTGCTTTGTACAATTGGTATACCGTAGATAATAATGATGCTACAAAAGTTGCAAGCAACGGTGGTAAAAATATTTGCCCTGCTGGCTGGCATGTACCCACAGTAGAAGAGTGGACAACCTTAATTGATTTTTTAGGAGGCCAGTATGTTGCCGGAGGAGAGTTAAAAGAAACCGGAACCACACATTGGGCAAGCCCCAACACCGGGGCAACCAACAGTAGTGGCTTCACAGCCCTTTCTGGTGGCTACCGTAACGAGGTTGGAACATATTTAGACATTACTAAATACAGTTGTTACCGGAATTCTACTAGTTATGGGAGCGATGGCGGACATCTGCTCTTGTCCTACGATAACAAATATATTTACACTCTCCAATCTAATAAGACTTACGGTATTTTTGTTCGCTGCATCAAAGATTAACACAATGAACTTCAGTCACGAGCAAAATACACTGTTATCACTAATAAAGGCCTCTCTGTGCTTACTTAAAAACAGAGAGGCCTTTTTAGATTTTCCGGATGGTCTGGATTGGAACAGTCTTGTCAATCTGGCTGCCAGGCAAGGTGTATTGTGTGTTGCCCGGGACGGATTGGTGCA
>AMFJ01007809.1_pt1 | contig 18314 bp, 19 predicted proteins | sample 427208 | NCBI WGS metagenome assembly AMFJ01 (sample SAMN02954298, study PRJNA114691) | groundwater metagenome | biome: aquatic; feature: subsurface aquifer; material: sediment; isolation source: subsurface aquifer sediment | place: USA: Rifle, CO | collected 2008-08
AGAGCTTAATTTACCTATCTAGCAATTCGAGTTTATTAGTAATTTTCTTTTATATAGTAAAATATAGTGAAGAATTTTTTTACTAGGTAAAAATATCCAAAAATAGAAAGGGTGTCTAATTATGCTAGAAAATTTAATTTTGATAAGAGATTTTTTATACAGATGGTTTCTAATAGGTTTTATCCTATTGTTTGTAAGTTCTTTACTTTATATGATTGGAAAAGATTTTTCAGCAGAACTTGCTCAGTCTCTTTTTAGGATGAATGTGGAAGATTATCATAGATTTATGGTTTATTTTCTGGGCTTGACCAAGATATTTTTATTCTTTTTTGTGTTATCTCCTGCTTTGGCATTACATAGTTTGATTCACTCATTTAATAAAAAGAATAACTAAACAATTCTTCGATCTTTATACTATATTTATTTGTGCTATATTAAAATTTATATTCTTTATTATAATTTTAAAAACACTAAAAAATAGGAGAAATATAATGGAACAAATGACTAAAATAGCTTCTGATTTAAATGAACAGACAGATAACAGATATAAACTCGTCTATGAAATAGCTGAATTAGCAAAAAAACTCGTTGATGAATCAAATGTAAAAAAGCATCATGAAGATTTTGGTTATGAAGTAGAACCTACATACAACGCTTCTATTAAAAAAGATAAGCCTGTTCAACATGCTATTATGGTAAAAGCCAGTGAATCAGATGACAGTGGTCTTGTTGGATAGTTAAATCAGTTTTATATCAAGAAAAAGGCTTTTTAAAACAATAAGGGTTTTCATGAAAACCCTTATTGTTTTATCTATTCTTGCCAGATAGACTGTTGATTACTTATTACATAATTCAGCAGCTGTTTTTGCGGTTTCCTGAACTGTTTTTGAAAGAGCTGCTCTGACTCCGTTATCTTCCATAACAGCTAAACCTGCTATAGTGCATCCTCCTGGGGTTGTTACTTCATCTTTTAAAATAGAAGGGTGTTTTCCTGTTTCTAGAACCATTTTTGCTGCGCCAAGAGTTGTTTGAGCTGCAAGCTCTATTGCTGTTTTCTTTGGAAGTCCCAGTTTTACACCTCCATCTGCCAGAGCTTCAATTATCAGGTAAATAAAAGCCGGACCACTTCCACTTATTCCCGTTACGGCATTTATATGTTTTTCCTGAACTTCAATACACCTTCCCACGTTTGAAAAAATTTGCATTATAAGTTCTACCTGTTTATCAGTTGCATATTTTCCTCTTGATACTGCTGACATTCCTTCTTCAACTACAGCTGGAGTATTTGGCATGACTCTAATAACAGGGGGTTCTTTTCTTATTATTTCTTCTATGAAGCTTGTGTTTATTCCTGCTGCTATGGAGACCAGTATTTTTTCTCCGGTTAAATTTTCTTTTATTTCCTCTAAAACATCTTTTATTATAAAAGGCTTTGTGCTTAATATAATTACATCAGAAGCTTTAACAAGTTCCCTATTATTTGATATAGCTTTTATTCCTGTTTCATCAGATACTTTTTTTGCCAGTTCTTCAGTTATTTCTGATGCAATTATATTATCTTTATTTACAAAATTTGATTTTAACAACCCGTTAATAATGGCTTTTCCCATTACTCCAGCACCAATAAAACCTATTTTTATATTTTCTGGCATTTATTTTTTCCTTTTACAACTACGAGAATTATTTTATTTGTTTATTCAGGTTTTTTCAACAAAAGAAACTTTGTATGTTAATAATTAAATCCTGATACAAATTGAAATCTTATATTTTTTGATTCTTTATTACCTAATAAGACATTAAAAGGACTACTATAAAGAAGTAGTCGTTTTAATAGGGGTAAGTATTTATGGGTTATGGGTAGAAGTCAGTTTTTATGCTCTCTCTGTAAATTATTATGCTGTTTCTGGAAGGCCCATGCCTGAATATCTTTGTCTTACTGATTTATCTATTAAAGCTGTTTCGTTTGTGTCGTTAAATTCACCTTTTCCTGTGAAGTCTAAGAAATCTTCTGCCATTTGTTCACTTTCCATTTCTTCTTGGAGTGAATTTTGTGTACTGCCTTTAGCATAATGGTTAAGTTCGTGAACTATAGTAGAGGCTATTTGTTCTACTGATCTGGAATTCATGTGCTTGTTATTTAATTGTATTGAATTGCCTTCTTGCATTCCTAATGCAAATTCTGGAAGATCACTACCTGAAATTTGAAGTTTTCCATCCTGTAATGCTTGAATTAATCTTGGATTGCCTGTTTTGGCTGCGTAATCTTTTACTAAGGCTAATGCTTGAGCTAATTTACCTGAATTATCACCTGTGGCTTGTTTATTAAGGGTTCCTGCTACAGGGGCTAGTGCTGGTGCTCCAATTTGTGTTGCTGCTGGTGCTACTGCCTGTGCTCCTGCTGTTGGTAAACCGTTATTTAATTGATTATCTTGAAGTTGAGCTTTTGGTGCTAAATTATTTAATAGAGCCATTAGCATTTGCATAAATGCTTCTATTGATGCACCAACATCTAATGCCGGGTTTGCTGTATTAGCACCTACGGCTGGATTGGCTATATCAAATTTAAAAGGGTCATTAAACATTTGAGGCCCTGAATTATTATTCAAGGCCTCAAATATACTTTTATCATTATCGATTTTAGCGCTTTGCTGGTTCAGTCCACCTGTCCCAAAACTGGTGTTTATATTCAGATCCGGTTTAAAAAGTTGGTTTATATTTCCTATACCTATACTATTCATGGTCTCCCCCTTTTTCTGATCTCTTCTTCTTAATTTAGATATTTGTTTTTAATATATATATTATATAAAGTATATATTTAATAAATTATTGCTAGTATTTCATGATATTTGTAATATTTATTTAAAATTAAAACATGTTAAACATAGTAAAATTGCATGTTTTATTTGTTATATAATGAGATTTATCAGGAACTCTAGTTTATTACATGAATTAATCAGTGGTATTCATGATTTAATCTTTATTAATAACAATTCATAACATGCCAATCTATCTTGGCTACCAAAATAAAATATTTTTATGTATTATAATTTGGTGTTATACTCAAAAACATGTCTATACAAATATCAGTTGAAATCAATAAATAAAATATAAAAGGAGCTAGAAAATGAGACGTACACTTGAAGGAACAAAAAGAAAAAGACAACGTAAAAGCGGCTTTTTAGAAAGAATGAGCACTCCTGGCGGCAGAAGCACTCTTAACAGAAGAAGAGCTAAAGGTCGTCATAGAATAGCAATCGTGGCTAAAAATAGGGCCTAAAGGTGTTACCAGAGCCTGAAAGACTTAAAATAAGTAGTGAGTTTAATTACACTTACAATCGTAAAAGATCTGTAGCAAGCTCACTACTTATTTTATATACAGGCAAATTAAAAAGCTCTCTGGAAACACCGCCCAGAGTCGGATTCGTTGTCGGGAAAAAAGTCCACAAAAGGGCCACTAAACGTAATTATATTAAACGTTTAATGAGAGAATCCTATAGAGCTGCCAAAAAGACAATAAATGTTCCTGTAAACCAATGGGAAACTTTGATTTTTATTGCAAGGCCAAATATGCTTGAAGTTGATTATAAAGAAGTATATGATAATATTGTTGAATGTTTAAAAAAAGCAAATAAACGATACGGTAATCCAGATTTAGCAGGAAGTTAGAGAAATTAAATTATAAATGGAGCCGAGATCTCTAACTATTAATACGAGAAAAATGAAAAAAATAGCACTTTTATTAATAAAAATTTATCAGAAATTATCAAAATATACTCCCCGTGTATGCAGATTTTATCCGTCCTGCTCGGAATACACTAAACAAGCCATTATTAAATATGGCTTTTTAAAAGGATGTTATCTTGGTATATTAAGAATAATTAGATGCCATCCATTAAATTCAGGTGGCTTTGATCCGGTTCCCTAGCAAAACAGGGACGTGTTTTCGAAAAAAATGGCTTCGTCGCCCTTAAATGTTCCAGTGCAGATATATTAAATTTTGGTGAGGTATAACAGTGGATTTTACAACAATTACGGTAGAAATATTAAAAAGTATAAGCCAGGTAGTAGGTGGTTATGGTTGGGCAATCATATTTTTAACTATCATAGTTAGAGTAGTTATGTGGCCTTTAAGTGTTTCTCAGCAAAAATCAATGAAAAAAATGCAGGAGCTGTCTCCTAAGCTTAAAGAGATACAAACCAGATATAAGAGCGATCCTCAAGTGATGCAAAAGAAAATGATGGAGTTCTATAAAGAACACAGCTTTAATCCTTTTGGGGGCTGTTTTCCTTTATTGCTTCAGATGCCTATATTTATTTTGCTTTATACAGCTCTTATCAGTCCTCAATTTATTGAAGTTGCGGGTAAATCATCTTTCTTCTTTATAAACAGGCTTGATGCTCCTATCAGAAGCCATGCCGGTGAAACAGGTGATCAGCGTTTTGGTGTTGCAAGAGGTGATACATTCTCAAGCGGTAAAACCGTTACTGTCTATACAAAAGAAGGTGCTATTGAGAATGTTAAAATTGAAGATCCCGGTAAAGCTTTCAATATTAAAGACCAGAAACAGGAAGTTGTGCCTGGTAAACCCCTGGACTTACAAGTAAATTTAGACAAGTTTAATCTACCTTACAGTAAATTAAATGACGTTCAGAAAGTTGTTATTCCGGTAATTAACAATAATACTAAAGAGATAGAGCGTATTACCTTTGATAGGACTGATTCTGTTCTTACAGCTCAGGTTAAAACTGAAGATACAAAGACTACATTTAATTATGATGTTTTAGTCTTAATATTATTGTTTGGTGTAACAATGTTCTGGTCTCAAAAAGTAATGATGGCTCAAAGCAGCTCAGCTGCTATGGATCCTGCTCAACAACAAATGCAGGAAACAATGGGCAAAATGATGCCAATAATGATTACTTCTATGTTTATTTTCTTCCCGATTCCAGCCGGAGTTCTTCTCTATATGATCGTGAGTAACATTATTCAAGTGGTGCAAACCGTTATGATTAATAAAAGTATAGAAAAAGAAAAAACAAATAAAGCTAAAGCGATTGTTGATAAAGTTCCTTCAGAAGCTAAACCTGTAGAGGGTAAACTTGTGGAAGATGCTGATAAAACTCAGTCTGGATCGAAAAAGAAAAAAGAAAAAGGTAAATGGTAACAAATATAAGTGACACAATAGCAGCAATAGCAACCCCGCTTGGAACAGGTGGGGTTGGTGTTGTCAGAATTAGCGGAGAAAATTCATTTAATATAATTTCTCAAATTTTTTCCAGCAAAATTGATAAAAGAGAATTGCCGGAATTTAAAGCAGGAAGAATTTATCATGGCTGGGTAGTGGCTAATCCACATTCTCAGGCTGATGATTCAACTACTTTCGACCCTGTAGATGAGGTTATTGTTCTTACATTTAAAACTCCAAACAGCTATACCGGTGAAGATGTAATTGAAATACATTGTCATGGCGGAGTAAATGTTGTTAAAAACATTCTTAATCTTTGTCTTGACTCAGGTGCAAGGATAGCGCAGGCTGGTGAATTTACCAAGAGAGCTTTTTTAAATGGGAAAATGGATTTAAGTAAAGCTGAGGCTGTTCTTGATTTAATTCATTCTAAAACAGATATTTTTGCTTCAGTTTCAGCTCATAATCTGGCAGGTAAACTTTCTTTATATATAAGTAATTTAAGAGAAGATTTAATAACATTATTATCTTTAATAACAGCAGCAATAGACTTTCCTGAAGAGGTTGATGAACCCGGGTATGATTATGTTGAAGAAAAAATTGTTTCTTTAATTGAAAGAATCGATTTTGCTCTTAATACAGCTTCAACTTCTAACTTAATGAGATATGGTTTAAAAGTAGCTATTGTTGGAAAGCCTAATGTAGGAAAATCTTCCTTATTCAACTCTTTGCTTAATATAGAAAGATCTATTGTTACTAATATCCCCGGAACTACAAGGGATATTATTCAAGAAGTTATTGATATTGGAGGAGTTCCTGTTACTTTAATCGATACAGCAGGAATTAGAGAACTGGCAAGCAGTTGTTCCAGCGAATATATCGAATCTATAGGTATAAATATTGCCAGAGAATGTTTAAAAGAAGCTGATTTAATTCTATTTTTATATGATTCATCACAAGGTATGAATGAAGAAGATAATGCTATTTATACAGGAATACAAGAAAAGCCTGTCATAAAAATAGGAACAAAGGCGGATTTAATGATAAGTAAAGTTGATAATAGTGATGTAATTTATGTTTCTTCAAAGACTTATCAGGGGATGGATCTTGTAAAAAAAGAATTGGAAAAAATTCTTTTTTCAAAAGATATGACCATTCATGGTGCTTTTTCAACCAATATTCGACAACAGGAATGCCTGAGAAATACCCGAAATTCATTAATACATGCATTAAATTCTTCTCAAAATAAAGAAGCTCAGGATTTTATTGCAATAGACTTAAAAGCAGCCTTATTATTTCTTGGAGAAATAACCGGGGAAGTTATTTCTGATGAAATTATCAATAATATATTTTCTAATTTTTGTATTGGGAAATAGGGGTTTAATATAAGGGTAGTCCCAAATCCCATAAGTTTAAAGGGTTAAATTACTTGTAATGATCATTACAGGTAGTATATCTTCTCTCCGTCGCTTGATATGCTTCGTATATAGGCTCCTGCGAGAACATATCTACCTGTAAAACTAATTTAACGGTATACTAGAAAAACAAGATGCAATATTACATCTTGTTTTCATATAAAAATCTAATCTGTTTTAAGAATTATACATGCTCTGTTCAAGTTCATATCTGTCTAAATGGCTTTTTAGAAGATATCCTATTATGATTGAACAGGTGATAATATCTTTTTCTTCAATATTAGTTTTAGATTTAACTTTGGAAATTAATTCAGCATAATTATGTATTACATATAGTATTTGGACATCTATTCTGTCTAACATGATGTCCATTGTAGCTGTTGGGTCTTCTAATGTTTTTAAAAACTCTTCTGCAACTTTAACTTTGTCTAGCATTAACTCTAACCTATAATCTCTGTAACTATAAGCCTAACTATACAGGTGCAAAGACTTTTAAACAATAGACTATAGACTAATACTAGACGGGTATTTTTAAATATCTTTTTTCTACTATGGGTGAAATATCATCTAACCATAAGAATCCTACTATTTTTTTCTCCCATGGAGCACTAACAACAGGAAGACATTTGATTTTTAGACATTTCATCGCTGAATATGCGCTGGAAATTTTCATTTTTGGATAAAGCACAACCGGAAAATTAGATTTTGTTATTGTATCTTTAATTTTTGCATCTTTTACAAGATCAATATTATCTTGAAACTTTGTTTTTAAGATTTTATTTATTCTTGTTTGATCTATGTTTCCTATTATGGAGAAATCTTTTTTAATTATTGAAATGCTGTCTATACTAAATTTTTCCATTGCTTTAACAGCGTTAAAAAGAGTATCATCCTCGTATATAAAAACCGGAGATAAACGCATGTAGTTATACACTAACGTATTATCACTATTCATTTTTTTGCGTCCTTTTTAATCTAGAAATATTCTGCCTGCCCCAATATTGTGAAATTGAATTTTTATTTTTTACCTAATTAATATTTGTAATTATTATTTAAAAGGCATGAAAATAAAAGCTTTCCTTATTAATTAAATATATTATATTACAAAACCTTCATAAAAAATCTATAGCCAAGATGGTTAGTATTGCTATATGTATAGCTTACTCAGTCTAATTCCAGTCGCCAAATATAACAATTACTTTTTCAACTCTAATGTGGTTTTGAAGTGCAACTTAGCAATATTATTTAAAGCTTCAAAACCATACTTTTTAATAAATACTCTTGCCTGTTCTTTTACTTTTTCAGAAGCCCCTTTTGGAAGCTCTATGCCGTACTCCTGAGACATTTTTTTCATTCTTTGCAAAAACTCATTTCTTGCAAGAATAGATGCAGCTGCAACTGCTATATCGTCTTCAGCTTTATGTCGCTGTTCCAGATTTATGGTTCTTCCTTGTGTCATCAGGGCGTTTTTTATCAGTGATTCGTTTCCAAATTTATCTGATAGGGCGTATTTGCACTCTTTTTTTTCGAGAATATTTTCTATAGCTCTGGCATGGCCCCAGGCTAGAAGGTTATTCAGATTATTAAATTTGGCATAAAGTTGATTGTATTTAGCCGGATTAATTGTAATTACTGAAAAAGTACTATTAGCCTTAATTTGCCATGCGAGTTTTTCTATACTTTCATCTTTTACTTTTTTACAGTCTTTTATTCCTATTTCCTGAAACTTTTTAATGTTGTTTTGATCTACCAGAACCCCTGCTACTACTAGCGGCCCGAAATAATCCCCTTTTCCTGATTCGTCTGTTCCTATCCAGCAATCGATCTTTGGTTTTGGAATTTCGAGTTTTGTCTGTGTGGGTGTTTTTTGCTGGGTAGTAATTATCGGGCGCTGACCAGAAGTTTCTAGGATCTGACTGACAATTTCTTCTGTGTTCTTGCCTTGAACCAGAATTTTTCCACTTTTATATAAAGTTATAGTGACTCCGTTATTTTGAGCTGACCAGAAAGCATGGTTTATTGCCTTGAAAGTAAACCCCTGTGATTCCAGTTTGTTTTTAAGTTCAGATTCTTTATTTATATCGTATTTAGAGCTATAAAATTCGTTATTTGTTGTGTTCATTAATTTATTACCTGTTTTTTAGTGTTACTGAGCTGCTTTTTCCTTTGTTTTATGCTTAGAGATTGCCACGCAAGTTTAATTATTTTTAAAGTCACGCCTCATGGCTCGCAATGACAGTGCTATGATATGAAGGTTATTTGCTTTACTCAATAAAGCAATATATTATTTCCTTTTTTGGGGTATGAATTTTTTTATGTATTCCTGTTCTTCTTCTGGTGTATTGATTTCTTTGTTTATTTTAGCCTGAAGCAGCTCTCTTAATATTTCTCCAAAAAGTGGGCCTGGAGTTAATCCTGTTTTTATTAAATCTTTTCCTGTTGTGTGTATTTTAATGTACTGAAGTTCATTTAAATATAAATATATTTTTTCTTCAATATCTTTATCTTCATTAATAATTAATGCAATTAGTATGGATTCTGAGAAATAATCCTCTAATTGTTCATAAATTTCAAAACGTGTCTGTATTGGTTTTAGTTGATTTATATTGTTTTGAAGGTTTTTGGCTCCTATCAAAATCTCTGTTTCCATTCCTGAAAGATACAATTTTACTGCAATCTGGGCAATCTCATCTTTAGAAGAGGTATTTATCAGTATTCCAAGATAAATTAACCATATTAAATCCGGTGAACCTATATGTTTTTCGTATTTTGAAATAATTTCCCGGCATTTAAAAGACAGTTCTTTGATGCTTTCAGGAGGTTGGATGGTTTTATCTATCAGATAGTAACTTCTTTCGTTAACAAACCTGACAAGCCCCTTAGGTTTATTAAGATTAAAGGTCTGTTTTATCTCAGATTTTATTCTTTCTCCGCCAAGATTATCAAATAATTCACTCTCAAGGCAAGTTTGTGCAAGATATTCTGTTGCTTTTTCAAGTTCATAATTAAACCTGATACTGAATTTTAAAGCTCTGATTATTCTTGTCGGGTCATCTACAAAGCTTATGGGGTGCAAAATTCTTATTGTTTCCCCTTTTATATCATTATAGCCATCTAAAGGGTCTATAAGCTTACAAAAGTTAGCTTGATTTAAAGATAAAGCCATTGAATTAATTGTGAAATCTCTTCTTGAAATATCCTCTTTCATATCACAGCCTATCTGATCGACCTGCGGTAAACCGGCCGGATAAGGATATTTTTCTTTTCTTGTACTTGCTATATCTAGTTCTATATTCTCGTTTTCTATATTAAATATGACTTTTGCGGTTTTAAAATCTTCGTGAATTTCTTTTATTTTAACAATGTCCGGATATTGTTTTCTTAAAAACCGACTGAATTCTATAGCATTTTCTTCTACTGTAATATCTACATCAAAGCTTTGTTTACCGATGATAATATCCCTAACTACCCCGCCTATTATATAAAGGGAAAGAGATATTTTATCAGCAGCTTTAGAGCATAATTCCAGAGCATTTTTTATTTTATTTGGAATATTATTTTCATATTCATTTAATAGAAATATTTCTTTTTTATCTGCGCATAAGTTTTGGCAAACAACTAGATGTGTTATCTCTTTTCTGTTTTTTCCAATGAAAACCCCTTTATTTAGTCCTGGTCTTATGTGTTGTTTTATTTCAGATTCATCCGGATTATCAATATTTATATCTATTACATCAGCTAAAGTTGCTATTAAGTTAATAGGATGATTACTTATATTAAACTTTAAAGCTCTAATCAGGTCTTCTTTTAACACATAGCTTGTTGTTTCTCTATTTTCATCTAAAACTCCAAGACAAGTATCTTCAGAAACAAGAATTTCTTCACATTCCTCAAAGCTGAGATTATTATCTACAGATAAAACTTTTTTAATCTCATAATCATTCATAAAATTATTATATACCCTTAAAAAATGTTTAAACAATTGATGCCGGTGGGTAAGTAGTTAAATCTATACATAGAAATCAATGTTTAAATCAGATACCCACCCTACTTTTTAATTCTTTTTTAATCTCATAATTATGCATAAAATTATTATATACCCTCTAAAAAAAGCCTATTCCTGTTTGATATAGAAAGAGCCGAATGCCTTTTTAAACTTAGCTTTCTCTTGAAGTAAAAGATTAACTCTTGAGCTTATTTTTTTATTTTCTTCTATTAATTTTTCTACCTGTTTAGCCAGAATTTCATTGTCTCTTTTTAATTTGCCTATATCCATAACAGGTTGGATTATACCGCCGTCTTTAATTTTATCAGCTATATCATTTGAAATTTTTTGAGCTATTGATTCAGCTAAAAGAACCAGTGTTTGAGAGGTGAGATCTACAGTTACATTTTTTAACTCACTTTTTTCAATATTTTCCTGAATATTGGCTTGTTTTATAGAAGAAACAGCCATAGGCCTGGAAGGTTCTCTCATCTCTTTATTAATTACTTGTAAAATCTCTTTATCTGAATTTTCCTGCTCTTTTAATATAATTCCCTGATTTAACTTTGCTATTGCAAAGTCATCAAAATACTCAACACCCTTTTCATCCTCATATACAGGGTCTATCTTCCAATTTTTTAAATAAGAATCCAGAGTATCTATATCAAGATTAGGATTAGTCTTTTCCAGTTTTTCTTTTAAATCTTCTTTTGTGTGCATAATTCCAACTTTTTTCTAATTTTATTGTGGTTTTTAGATTCAACTATTGTAAATATATAACTTACCAGACAAAAGCATTTACATTAGAATGAGTTTACAAAACAGAAACTCATCGTTTCAGTTTTGACGCTCCCCGCTTTGAATTACATTTTAAAAATCCGAATTGATTTTTGGAACGGGTATACATTAATATTATACCCTCAGAAAGTCAGCTACTCAAAAATATGTATTTTGCTTAATGATTCAAACAAAAACACTATAGCCAAATCCTTTGACTGATAGTGTTTTTGCTTAAATAATCGTGTTACCATTATTGAGATCCTTCGCTCAGAGCCTGCCCTGAGTGAAACGAAGGGATGATAATGCCATGTTTATCTTGTTTTAGATTTTAGGATATTGTGTTTTATTCCCTGAGCAAGGTCTGCTCTTCCACTTTTTTCGTAAATTTTTGCCATTGTTTCAAGGAATTTCGCATTATCTATATTTACTTTGGCAGTATTTACTTCTTTCTGTGTGATTTTACCTGTATTAAGTGTTCTTGTTGCTGCTTTAGGCATTGTTTTTTGTTCGTTTAATGCTTTTAATAAAGTTTCATTTGCAGCCGGTCTATTATATTTAGGCTCACTAATTCTTGCCATAGGTGTTATTTGTGAATTTAAAGGCGGTCTTTGGCTGTTTTGATATTCTTTTATTCCATAGTTTGAAATTGAGTTATAACCTGGTTTTTTAGCAATATTATTAAACTTTGAACTATCTTTAAGGCCTGAACCGATTAAACCTTTTCTGCTATGAAGTTCTCTAAACAGATCTATTTCTTTAGATTTTAAGTCGCTGGACAGATCTATTTTTACACTCTTTTCTTTAGGGTTAAATAATTTTAAACCGCCTATGATCAGCAAAGCAAGCATAGCGAGTCTTAACAACCAGTCAAAACTTGATGTACTGAATATTTTTTTCATAGCACCGCTGGCCATTGCTCCTTGCATTATACTAAGAGATGAATCTTCTTCCTCTGTGATCTCTTCTCTAATATCTGTGTCTATAGGCTTAAAACGAGCTACAGGATGCTGTAAAACTATTTCTTCCTGGTGCAGGTTTTGAACTTCTTCTGTTGTTTTTGCTTCTTCTACTGGTTCTGTACTATCTGCTGTAATTGTATTTTCACTATCCACAACATCTGGACCTGTAAGTTTTATAGCTATCGGTTCTTCAGGCAAACTCAAGGTTTCTCCTTTTGTGTCTATAGTAATTTTACTTGCAGAAATATTCGTACCTTTCAGGAGAACTTTTACTCTATTGTTTGAGATTGACTGAACTATTACATGGTTAACCTTTGTAGAATTGTTATAGATTGTGTTAACAAACTTGGCGGGTTTTGTATTTTTAAGATTTAATACTATTTCATTATCTGATATTACCTGTTTTTCAACAGGTATGTCCTTATCGGTTCTTACCATTATTTGATAAGAATCACCATGATAAGGATTGATCTCTATTTCAGATAAAATTGCTCCATTATAAGCAGCATATGCTGGTGATAATGAAAGAAAAGCAGAAATACTTAATGTTGTTAAAACATTAACCAAATATCGTTTTGTTTTCACCACTTTATTCACCCTTACCCCGTACTCCTCGAACTTAACTAGAAAATTCCCCTTTAAAAATTTTTAAATATGCGTCCCCAAATTACTTTATGATATTTCTAGATTATCCTTTTATTCTTTTATAATCATCGACCAAAGGGTGTATGACCTAAAAATCGACCATTAGGTTTAGATCTTTGTTTTTTATCAAAATGAGAATTATCAAACTAAAAAGACCTGTAAATACAGGTCTTTTTAGAAAATTATTATGTAATTATCCCCCTTTTTCGGACATATCTCTACACAATCTGTTCTTTACTAAATAACGATTTAACTCCTTTCTTTATACCATCTCCTATCAATATGAAAGCATCTATAATTTCATCTTCTAATGTAGGTTTTTGTTCTCTTTCCTCCATTTCTTTTCTTAATCTCTCGTTTCTACGCATTACTTTTGCTTCAGGATTTTCATTAAATAATACTGAGCTTTTTTCAACTATATCTCCAAATTTTGGAGAAAGAGTCTCTCCAAATATACTTTGAGCTCCTTTTTTAGGAACCTCTGTTTTCTTATTTACTTCAATAGGTTTGGGTGTAAGATTGCCCAAATTCCTAATTAATTCTTGACTCATGTCTAACCCCAAGTTTCTTTTTTGAATATGTCTAGTTATAATAATAAAGTATTTTTTATACTAAGAATTGCCTTTTTTTTAGTAAATCTAAAGTTTTTGTTAAGTAATATCATGAAAATAGGTGTATTATGAGTCAATTTGAAACTAAAAATCCGGAAAGTTTTGATTTTAATGAGATTATATATGATAAAACTGACTGGGTTGCTACTATTACTATTAATAGACCCGATATTTATAATGCTTACAGTTTAATTACTTTACAAGAAATGATTCAGGCTTTACAAGATGCTGTCTGGGATGATGGTATTGCTGTAATAGTTTTAACCGGTGCCGGGAATAAAGCTTTTTGCACCGGTGGAGATGTAAAGGAATATGCTTCTGAATATATAAAAAGACCCAAAAATTTTTGGAAATGGATGGGGGTTTTTACTCAATTTCATGATCTTTTAAGAAACTCCGGCAAACCAACCATTGCAAGGATTAATGGGATGGTTGTCGGGGGTGGAAATGAGATAAATATGTCCTGTGATCTTGCTGTAGCAGCAGATCATGCCACTATAAGACAGGTTGGGACCAGTGTTGGTAGTGTTGCAGCCGGTGGAGCTACTCAGTTTTTACCTATAATGGTTGGTGACAGAAGAGCTAGAGAAATTTTATTTTTAAATGAACCTATATCTGCACAAAAAGCCCTTGAATGGGGTCTGGTTAATTATGTGGTTCCTTATGAAGAACTGGACTCTAAAGTAAAAGAACTGGCCGAAAAATTAAAAAATAAATTTCCGGAATGTACCAGATACACCAAACAACAACTTAATTTCTGGAAAGATTTTGCCTGGAATAGCACTATTGGACATGCCAGAGACTGGTTAAGTATACATTTTAGTTCTCTTGAAGTTCAAGAAGGAATGCGGGGTTTTGTGGAAAAAAGAAGTCCTGATTATATGGGTATTAGAAAAAAAGCCGCAGAAGATTTATCATCAGAAACTCTGTGGGGATCTAATATTCAGGAATGTTCAAAATGTGGGGCTAAATATCTTCCTGAAGAATTTGAATTTTGTGGAAAATGTGGAGCTGAGTTATGAGCTTTAATAAACATATAAGCGTTAAACAAGAAGAATTTGTAGCAAAAATTACTCTTTCTAAGCCACCTTTAAATGTTTTAGATACTGAAGACTTAATTCATCTTCAGGAAACTTTAAAAGATTTAAATAAACAGGAAAATTTAAAGCTTATTGTAATAGATTCAAATCAAAAGGTTTTTTCTGCGGGTGTAAATGTATCTGATCATTCAAAAAATAAAATCCTGGGAATGCTAGGGGCCTTTCATGAGGTTTTTTATCTAATGTTAGATCTTAATGTTCCAATAATGAGTTTGGTTAAATCTGATAGTTTTGGCGGTGGAAGTGAATTAGCTTTGTTTTGTGATCTGGTTGTAGCCTCAGAAAAAGCAAGTTTTTCCCATCCTGAAATAAAATTGGGATGTTATCCTCCTGTTTCTTTAGTCAATCTACCAAATTTAATTGGTGATAAAAAAGCTTTAGAGATTATTTTGACAGGAAATAAACTTTCTGCAAAAGAAGCTCTTGATTTAAATCTTATTAATTATGTTTTTAAAGAAGAAGAATTTGATCAAAAATCTCAGGAATTAATTAATTCCATCATTTCAAATAGCGCCAGTGTAATTAAAACAACTTTAAAAGCTTTTAAAAAAGTTAATTACTCTGAAATTAAAGAAAAATTATCAATCTCAGAAAAAATTTATATCGAAGAACTTATGAATCTTGAAGATGCAGAAGAAGGAATAAAAAGCTTTTTAGAAAAGCGTTCTCCTGTATGGAAAAATCGATAAGTTATTTAATTAGAATTGCTCTAACCATAATCTGAGATTTCTAAAGATCTCTGTTTTTATTACGGTTTTTGGTTCTATTGTATCAAATATTCGAGCAGCTACTGGTGTTGATTCCTGTACCGTTTCAATTCTTCTTACTTTTTTTAGAATCTGAGCCAGTTCTTTATTGAGTTTTATCTTATTACCATTTGTTTTTAAAAGATAATCGTCCAATTTGGCCTTATACCCAGCACTATCAAGTATAATTCTAATAGTTTGTCCCTGTTTTTTACCTGCAAACGTTTCTTCGATAGCATAATTTATTGTTTCAGCAACTTCTCGAGCTTTATTTTTACTTGCTTGAGAAGAAAAAGTAATATTTATTTTTTTAGGACTGTTTTGCGACAAATTTGCTGCGTATTTTTTTAATTCTTCAAAAGTTGTTATAGGCTTATTCTTAACCTTATTTAGTCCGCCTTTTATAGCAGCTATAACAAGAAGACCTGTTCCTGCAATTATTAATAATTTTTTAGTATCTAAAGATTTAAAAAAACTTTCCGGTTTTTTTTGATCTGTGCTGACTTCCTGTTTCTTATTATTTATTTCCTGCATGGGATTGTATGTAAGGATGTCTGGAGGGTTTATTACACCTATGGAGTTTTGAAGGGTTGTTGTTTTATCAGCATCTTTAACTGCCTTTGATGTTGTAAAAGGTGCAAACCCTTTTGTTGCTCCTAAATTTTTAGGAGTATTAAACTGGTTATTTTTTAATATGGGGTTTAAATTTGAAATGTTCATGTGTTTAGTGCGTTTCCATGTTTTTTACTTCTTTTTTCTATAAGTATAAAAAAAGAAAAAATTGCCATTTCTTTTAAATTAATATTTTTTTACTTTTTTTATACAAGAATCAAAATTAATAATTATTTTATTAAAACCCTGTAACCCCCTTTAAGCAATGTTTTTTCGTGTATGGTTAACACTAAATTTTTAAAGATTACCCGGGTAACTATTTCCTTTTTGCTTTTATTGTGTTATATTTATCGGGATTTTTTTTATACTTTTTATACAAAAAAGTGTTTAAATTTTGATAGAAAATTTAAGAAATTAAGGGAAATTTAGTGGGTTAAAATAACAGAAAAGGATAGAAACTTAAATAATAACTGGGGTTTATTGGTAGGAGACGAGGGAATTAAATAGTGGAAATTTTACGCTACACGCCTTTTTTGAGCAATAGCACCTTTAAAGGTTATCGACAAATCGAGCGCTCTTCAAAAAAAATTCAGAAAGAGACTATCGAAGAAAAAGTTTTATCTTTTATTAGCAAACCGGATGCAGCAAATGACGGTAAATTTAGTGCTGGAGAAGCTACTAAGAATTTTGTTAAAGGAGTTATAACACCCGTTACATTTATGTTTAAAAGTCCTAAGAATTTTCTAATTGGAGCTGGAATGGTTGCCGGATCAGCCGCAGCTATGGTTGCAACCGGAGGTGCTTTAGCTCCCGTACTTTTAACTGTTGGCGTTGGAATGAGTGCCCTTCAAGTTGGTGTTGGTGTAAATAAAATATTAAAGGCCAAAAATGGCGATGATACAGAGAAAGCTTTTGTTGATATAGGAGCTGGTTCTAGTGGAATTGGTCTTTCATTATTAAGTGCCAAAGCTTCTTTAAAGCAATCACATATGGTTATTAATGATCTGGACCCATTCCAGGCTAATTTGGCCGTAAAAAGCGTAAATCCTGTTAAAGCACTTGTACAGAATATAAAAATGGTTCCTGACGCTCTAATAGAAACTAAAAATACTATTAAAGATGGTTCTGCTTTAGCAAGACTTGTTAACTGGGTTACATTTAGAAAACCAAATGTTGCTATTGTGGATGATTTTATAGAAAAAAGAATGGATATAGATGGTGATTTAAAACCTGATATAGCACATGGTAGAGCTGTAGAAGCCATTATTAAGGGTACCCATAAAAGTGTAAAATCTATTAATATAGATGCATCCAGCCCTAATCCCAAAGGAAGGGGTTTTACTTCTAAAGATTTAACAAAAGCTTTTAAGGATATTGCTAGCAAAGTAGATAAAGGTGAAAAAATTGATGCTGTAAATGTATCTATTGGTAATGACTTTTCTATAGAAGGATTTGGTCCTGTTCTTAAAAAACTTTCGACCAGAGGAAATTTAGCAGAAAACAGAACTATTATTAAAAATTTCCTTAAAAATCCTGATCCTAAATTTTTTAAAGATCCTGAAACAATTAATATACTTAAAGAAAAATATTCTATAATAGAAGCTTTAGAAAGTTTAACTAAAAAAGGTGTAAAAGTTTATATTTCAGGAGGAAATGGAAGTCCTGATAAGTTTAATTATATGAATCTTGCAGATGGAACTATTAACGTTGGAGCTACAAATGCCACTGGAACAAAAATGCCTTATTCTGCTGATAGCAAAATAATTAATAAATTTGCTCAGGGTACAAAAAGTGTTACACCTGTTGTGAAGAAAAAACTTTTACAAGGCTATGATATTACAGGTAGTGGTAAAGTTGAAGTTCCTGTTAATGAAACTACGGGCGGACCTACTTTTATATCTAAATTTGTGGGCAAACAAGCAAAAGATCTTATTTTAGATAATAAAGATTTTGAAAACATTTTAACCGCCTTAAAAGAGGTAAGAAAAAACCCTAATGGGCATATTCCAGGCCATGTTCCACCTAAATACACTCCTCAAGAATTAATTAAAATGATGGATAAGTTTGGAGATAAACTTATTTCAAGTAAAAAGTATGCTGATTTACTTGAAGCTTCAAGCTCAAAAGTTCCTCTTGAATCATTGTCTAAACTTAGAAACAGTAATCAACTTGTAAATATTAAAGGAAAACCTTTCTTTTTTGATACAAATCAAAAAGGTGTGGTTGTTTTTAATCCCGATGGATCTGGTCGTGCTGCGGTGAGTGTAATTCATGG
>AMFJ01007766.1_pt1 | contig 18261 bp, 16 predicted proteins | sample 427208 | NCBI WGS metagenome assembly AMFJ01 (sample SAMN02954298, study PRJNA114691) | groundwater metagenome | biome: aquatic; feature: subsurface aquifer; material: sediment; isolation source: subsurface aquifer sediment | place: USA: Rifle, CO | collected 2008-08
GGACAGAGTAGTAATCGGATCAGATTCTCAAAGAGCAACTGAAATAATGCAGGAAGTTTACAGCCCGTTTTTAAGAACAGGAAATCCGGTTATAGTTATGGATGTTAAATCAGCAGAGATGACAAAATATGCTGCTAATTCATTCCTTGCTACAAAAATATCTTTCATTAATGAAATAGCAAATATCTGTGAAAAAGTAGGAGCAGATATCGAGCAGGTAAGAATAGGAATGAGCACAGATACAAGAATAGGAGCACAGTTTCTTTTTCCCGGACTAGGATATGGAGGATCGTGTTTTCCTAAAGATGTAAAAGCATTAATGCGAATAGCTGAAGATAACGGATTTGAAGCAAGCATTCTTTCCTCTGCAGATAAACTAAACCAAACCCAAAGATTATTATTCATAGATAAGATAATGGCTCACTTTAATAACGATGTTAACGGTAAAACCTTTGCCCTATGGGGATTAGCTTTTAAGCCAAGGACAAATGATATGAGAGAAGCCCCTGCTATTACCATTATTAACACTCTTCTTAATAATGGAGCTAAGATAAAAGCTTATGATCCTAAAGCTGCTGATGAAGCTAAAACAATATTCGGTGATTCAATAGAATATTCTAAAAATAACTATGAAGCTTTAGAAGGAGCAGATGCTTTAGTTCTCGTTACCGAATGGAACGAATTTAGAAGACCTGACTTTGATAAAATCAAAACCCTCCTTAAGCAGCCTGTTATTTTCGATGGCAGAAACCAGTACGACCCTAAAAGAATCTCTGATAGAGGCTTTACCTATTATTCCATTGGTAAAAATGCTGCATCTCCAAAAATAGCAGTTCATTAGAAATTTATATTTGAAAAATTATTTAGCAACTTGAGATAAGTTTTCAATATATTCGTGCGATACGAGATCAAGATCGGTAAAACCGTCAGCTAAAACACGCTGAGCCAGCTGTTCAGTTTCGTGTTTATCTGTACAGTTGTATCGATCAGACTTATAATTGCAGAATATTATTTTGGCGTCGGGAGAAGCACTTATTGCAGCTTCCACTTCTTTTATAAAACGGGCATCTGCACACACAACGCTATTGCCTTTTTCCATTTCTGCCTGTACTTTTTTCTTCCATAATTCTACCCAGAAATCAGGGAATCTTTTTCTAATAGCCTGAGTGCCAAGATTCTGCAAAAACTGACGGCCGGATAATCCCTGAATTAAGCCATCACCCGAGATAATGTTGCTTTTTTTAAACTCATCATATTCTTCATCATCTTTAGGCTCCCATCCGAGAATATCCCATGCCATTTCCCTTAGGGAATCACCAAAATTAATCAATTTATAACCTTTATCGATCAATATTTTTGATTGATAATCTTTCCCACTTCCCATACATCCTATAAAGCAGACCAAATCCGGCATTTATTTTTCCTTATAAATTGCTAGTTTTCCACTAATTCAGATTGGACATGACTGAGTTCATGCCTTAGTTCTTCAGCATCGACAGCTATAACATCAGTTTCATCATTTTTCTTTAAGAAAACTTTTGAAATTCCTGATTGGACGATAAACCTCTTGCAGAGAATACATATTTGATCATGTCCGTAGATATACATTACAGAGCCTCTGCAGTTTTCTTCCCCTGCTTGTATTATACTATTTTGTTCAGCATGAATTGATCTGCAGGTTTCATAACGAGTACCTGAAGGGATATTGTTTTTTATACGGTAGCAAAAGCCATTTTCCATACAGGAAACAACTTTGCTCGGAACTCCATTATAGCCGGTTGCTTTGATATGTTTATTCTGATCTACAATAACAGCACCGACCTGCGCTCTAATACAGTTTGATCTTAGAGCAATTGTTTTGGCTATTTCAAAAAAGTAATTATCCCAACTGATCATACTTCCTCCAGTAATAAATTTCTTATCTACTTTTATTTTAGCCTTTAAATCAAACTTGTAAAATTTATTTAGCCCACTTTACATTTCATATTGGTTTGTCAGGAAATCAGGATCATAGTCGTAATTTTCCTGCATTAGTGAATTTAAGAATCTGTTTAATAAAACAGGAACTAAATCAGCTGAAAGACCGCTAAAATCTATTACAAATTCATTAATACCTATTTTTTCGAGATATCTTAAATGCTGAAATAAGTCTAAAACCTGATCTTTAAATAAGTGCATCCTGCAAAAACCATCTACTGCTATTGGGAATGATCTTCCAAGTGTAGGATCAGAAACAGCAAAATTACCACGATGGCAAGGAGCTGTACAGGATAGACGTGATAAGACAGCCGAATCATTGTTTAAAGGACATAATCCTAAGCTTGGAATTCTTACACTGCCAGCTACGGTTAATTTTCTATTCGGTATTTTGTCTTTAATCTTATCTGTACATAGTTTTATATTCTCAATATTTGTGAAACTGCTCAAATCAACAGTGGAGATTTTATGCTGATTTGCTAAACATAGAATTGAAGAGCTATTTAACAGGTTTAATCCTTGCCCCATTTCAAAAGGTATTCCGTTTAGGTCAGTATCATTTACTATTGTCCACCAGTATCCGATATTATTTACTATAATTGAAGATGGATAAGGTAATTGAACACATAAAAGTTTTACATATTCGTACACTCTGTCAAAGTCTCTTTCATTCAATACTTTAGGAGTACTTAGCTGTAATTTTATGTCATAGTCAAGACAATCTTTTTTAACTTTTTCAATAATTTTATTAAAACTATATCTGGCTAAGTCAGCTGTATTGATAATTTCCCCGTATTCTATAGAATAAACAGGATTGAATCTAATGTTTTTGATGTATTTTTTCAGATTTTTTAATTGATCTAAACTGGTTAACCTGATATTTAATCTGGGAATCTTAAGAGTCTCAAATTTAGGCTTTTGCGCCAGTCTGACTCTTTTAAATTTCCAGTTAAACTGCTGAATATTTCCTGAAAACTTAAAGTCTTTGCCTTTTGAACTTAAAAATTCTCCTGAAAAATGGTTTGATTTATAGTAATTGTTTTCAAGGTTTCTAAACGGTAACTTCTGGTTCTTATATAATATTGGGCTTTCAAGGATTTGTTCAATTAACTGAATAGCATTTAGCAGGTCTTTTGATTTCTTAAATTCCCCTTTTATTGCGACCATATCAACAGCTTTACTTTTAATAACTTCATCGGCTATCCATGATAAATGATCGGTATCAATAGAAAGGTTATAGCGAGTATATTTCTTGATTTTTATAAGATTCTTTACATATATTTCTTCAGTAATATTAATATTTTCTATTTTTTGAAATAAGCTGATAAATTCAATTCCAGCAAGGTTATGGATGTTTAATCCTGAGTCAACAAGTACTTTAAATGGTAATTTCCGGTTTTTTGTAAGTTCTAAGATATCAAAACTATTAATCAATATACCATCAATAGAGCATGTAATTAAAAACTCCAATAGATTTCCGGCTTTTTCAAGCTCAGATTCATTAATATTGCTTTTAAAATTGATATAAAACTCAAAACCGTGTTCTTTAGCTTTATTTATATAATCTGAGATTAACTTAAATTTCTTTTCTTCCAGAAAATTTGAATGATAAATATAAACACTTTTACACTTAGTCTTTGCAACTAAGTCAAAGTCTTTAATATCATTTATTGGGGTTAAAATTTTTGGACTTCTCATACGTTTAGAGTATTTTTCTCATGTGACGTGTTAAATTTATTTATACTTTTAAAAGCAAAAAATGAAAATACTGTATATGTAGGATACTCCTTTAGTCAGTATTTTCATAGAATAACACTAATATTAGTGTAAAAGGCATTATATGGTGAAAAACATTCTACAAATTATTTTTACATCATTAATATGCATCACGATGCTGTCAGGTTGTCTATTTCAAAATAAAATAGACGATAAACCTGTTTTGATTGAAAATCCGGTAATTCAGGAACAAAAACCTGAAGCCATCTCTAATGCTGAAAATCAGGCAAATAAAGAAGTCGTTGAAGATACAGAGGAAAAAGTTATTATCAGTATAAATAACTATGGTAGATCTAATCCTTTTAAGCCATTTCATGAAAGAAGTCTGATGGCAGGTGTAAGTGATCTTCCTTCCCCTCCAATGTATATTCCTCCAAGTCCTGAAATAACAAACCTTATGTCAGTAAAAGTAAGTGGAATTCTTTACGATCCGGCAGGGTCTTCAGCTATTATCAATGTTGATGACAGTGATTATCTTGTTCATAAGGGAGATTTAATTTTTGATTACCATATTAAAGATATTACTGTTGACAAGGTTGTTGTCAAATATGGCAGTAATATATATAAAGCCGGTATAGGGGAAATTATTGGAGAGGTGAATCAGGATCCGGTCAGAGGAATTAATAAAATGTTCGGGGGAACTCAAAAAGTTTCTTCTTTGCCGGAAATCAAACTGGTTACACCGACTTATCGGCAACCATTTGAATAATCTCAATAAAGATAGTGAAGGAGCTATTATTAATGAATAGAAGCGGTACAAATCTATCAAAGTTAACTTTGATTTCCTACCTTGTAGGGTTTATGAGTTTAAGCCCTGCATTAGCTGTTCCAAGCATACCAGGAGATCCGGGTAAAGTTCTGATACCTAATGAAATCAAATTAAGAGGAACTATTGATGATGCACAGGCTGGAATTCAGCTTAAAGGTGGAGTAAAAATAGATAAAAATAATCAGATGATCAATCTTAATTTAAGAGATTCTGATATTAAACAGGTTTTAAGAATGATTGCTGATAAAGCTGGAGTGAATATAGTTTTTCATGACTCAGTTGAAGGCAAAATAACTCTTGATCTTGTAAATGTATCTTTAAATAAAGCTTTTGAGTATGTAATGACAGTAAGTGGTCTGGCATACTGGCAAGATGGCAATTCATTAGTTATAGCATCAAAAAATGTAGCAAGTAATCTGGGTATAAACAAAGCCATGATTAAGCCTATACAGGTTAAGTATCTTGATGCCGGAATGATTGCTGACTTTTTAAATAATAATGTTTTTTCTATTAATAAACCTGAAATAAGTGTTCATCAAGTTGCAACTTCTAATCCAAGAACCAATCAGGTACTTATTTTTGGAAATGAGAACGATTATGTTTTAGCTAAAAAAACAATAGAACTTATTGATGTAAAACCTTTAATTAAAACAATTGATGTTAATTATGCCAATCCTGAAGTACTTGCTAATACACTTTGTATGAATGTTTTTGATTCAAATGTAAGTACTAGCGGAACAGGAAATTCTGGAAATAATGGTAGCAATCAAAATTCCGGAAATAATGGAAATTCTGGTAACAATCAAAATTCTGGAACTGCCGGAGCAGGATCTGACAGGCAGACTGGGACTGTTACAGTATGCAGCGGGCAATCTATATTAGAAAATGAGTCAACAGGTACAACATCAGCATCATCTAATGCTAGTGGTGATGCTAAAGGATTCTCCGGAATTTCTTCCGAGAAAAAGTCTATTTTGACTAACAGTTATCTTGTTATGGCAGATAATGACTTAAGCAGAATAACTATTTCCGCTTCTCAAGATAAGATTTCTTTAGCAGAAGAAATGATTAAAAATCTCGATAAGAAACAATCTCAAGTTTATATTGAGGTTTCTATCATAGAATTGAGTGAATCTGGATCAAAGTCCTTATCAGGAGTTGTATCAGGCAGGTTTGGAACTACAGTAGCCAATTTTGCTGGCGATTCCACTATAATTTCAAATGCAAATGGTATATGGCATGATTTACATACTAAAAAACAAAGACTTATTGTTTCAGAGATAGAAGCTCTAATATCACAACGTAAAGGAAAAGTTCTTGCTAATCCTCGTATTATTGCAACAAATAATCAAACCTCAACAGTTAATATATCTGAGGATTATATTGCAAAGAGAACCGTAGACAGACAGACTACAGGAAATACTGTATCTAATATAATAACATATGAAACCGGTCAAGCGGGAATTGAGTTAGGATTAACCCCTAGAATAAGCCCAAATGGATATATTACTCTTGACATAATTCCATCATATACTTCTATAAAAGAACAGGTAAAAGAGGGTGCAGAGCTTATAGCAACCCTGTTAAACAGACGTGATTTGGATCTAAAAAATGTTAGAATTAAAGATGGTGAAACATTAATATTAGGTGGTTTAGTTCAGGAATCAGATACAAGTGATGTTAAAAAGGTCCCTATCCTTGGTGATTTACCAGTTATAGGTGCATTATTCAGAAATTCAAGTACAGATAGAACAAGATCAGAACTTATCTTAATGATAACCCCAAAAATTCTTAACGATGATGAAGTAAGTACTCTATAAATATAATAAGGACAATGGAATGAGCAGTTTTATTCCAGAAAACTTAAAAGACAGCATTAATAAAGAATATGTAAATAAATTCTCTATTGATACGTTAAAGCAGGAAATGTTTATTCCTGTAAATAAGCAGGACGACGTTTTATACGTTGGAATTGTTGATGCAGAAAATAGAGAAAGGCGAAATTCTATTTTAACAAAGGTCATTATGACTACTAAGTTAAAGCCTAAAGTAATAGCCTTAACACAACAACAATTTGACGAACTTATAGAGACCTGTGAGAGCGAGAGCTTTAATTCAACAAGTGAATCCGTTTCCAATCTGGTTACTCAGGTTAATGAAGCTGTTCAGTCTGATCATTTTAATCAGCTTTCCCAGAAAGACCAGCCTGAGCAACTTATTGATAAAAGCCAACAGGATCAGCCCATTAAACTAAATGAACCAGTAATCTCAGTAAAGCCAGTATCAAGTTCATTAGCTCCAAAGAAAAAACTTGGCGAACAGCTTATTGATGAAGGTTTGATTACGGAAGAACAATTATCTCAGGCTCTGGCTGAAAGTAAGCAAACTGGTACTCCTATAGGTTCTGCGCTTGTAAAATTAGGTTTTATTCATATTGATCAATTAAGAGAAGCATTATCAATACAACAGGGATATGCGCACGTTGAATCCAAAGATCTTAAAGTAGAGCCTAATGTAATCAGACTTTTACCTGAAGATTTTATCAGGGAAAATAGGGCTGTTCCAATCAGTACTGATGGAAAAACTATCATGGTTGGAATGGTTAATCCAAATGATAAACAGGTTTTAAATGATATTATTTATCTTACGGGGCTTAAGCCTTTTCCTTTGATTCTTACTCATATTGAGTATGAAAGATGTATAGTAAACTTTTTTGAAACCAAGAGAGAAACAGAAAAACTTATGGAAGAAATCTCTCTTGATGAAGATATTCTTATCATAGAAGAAAATCTTTGGCAGCAGGTTGAAAAAGAGTTTGAAGATGAATCTAACCTTGTAGCAAGATTTGCAAGTTCCTTAATCATAGAAGCTATCGAGAAAAAAGCCAGTGATATTCACATAGAACCAAGAAGCGACAAATATATAGTTCGCTATCGTACAGATGGCATTTTGAGACAGATTCTTGAAGTTCCTGCCAAGATAGAAAATTTGTTAATTTCCAGGTTAAAAGTTGTTGCAAGAATGGATATTGCTGAGCATAGAAGGCCTCAGGATGGCAGTTTTACTTTAAAATACAATAATAATTTATATAATCTCAGGTTAAATACGTTACCAGTTGGTGCTAAAGAGAAAATGGTAATACGTATTTTACGATCTGATTTAAGAATAGTAAATAAAGAAAGTAAGAAAATTGAACTTGTTGGAGCGTCAAGAGAGGATGTTAAGCGAATAGAGCTTATGACAACTTCTCCTCACGGAATTATTCTTGCAACAGGCCCAACCGGTAGTGGTAAAACCACAACACTTTACTCTATTTTAAATAAAGTAAATAATGAAATGGTTAACATTACTACAGTTGAAGATCCTGTAGAGATAAAACTTGAAGGAATAAACCAAATTCAGGTAAATGCTAAAGCTGATATTACGTTTGCTTCTTGCATGAGAGCCATATTAAGACAGGACCCTGACATCATAATGGTTGGAGAGATCAGGGATATTGAGACGCTTGATGCTGCGATTTATGCATCTTTGACAGGTCACCTTGTATTGAGCAGTGTTCACACAAATAGTGCTACAGCTACTATTACAAGGCTTATAAATATGGGTGCTGCGCCTTATCTAATTGCATCATCTCTTGTTGGAGTTATAGCTCAAAGACTTATGAGAAAATTATGCCCTATGTGCAGGGAATTGTATGTTCCATCTGAACAGGAACTTGAATTGATTGTTTCCAATCCTGATGATTATGATGGGTTTAGTGAACATAAGATATATAAAGCAGTAGGCTGCAGTAACTGTGATAATACAGGTTATATAGGCAGAATGGGTGTATATGAAGTTATGCCTATAAACCGTGAGTTGAAAAAGATAATCACTAATTCCAATATTGCGCACGAAATAGAAGAAATAGCAGTTTCCTGCGGTATGAGAACACTGCAAAGATCAGGATTAGATGCTATTCTTAAAGGTGATACAACAATAAATGAATACATAAGAACATTAGGGGCTAATAACGATTAGTATTTTCAAGTGGAGTGAGTATGCCGGTTTTTACTTATACAGCATTGAAGTCTGGAAAAGATTTAATCAATGGGAAAATAGAAGCTAAATCTCTTAGAGACGCCAGAGAGGCTTTAAGGGATTTAAATCTTATTCCTACAAAAATTAATGAAGAAAAGGCTAAAGCTGCTAAACAAAGCTCTACTGCAAAAAAAGAAAAGATAATTCTTAAAAAGTTAAATACACGTGAAAAAATAGATTTCACTAATTCTCTTTATGTATTGTCTAAAACGGGTATTTCTTTGGTTGAGGCATTGCTTTTTATTGAGATGAACGCAACTAGTGCAAAAGTACAGGCCTTAGTAATTGAATTAAGGAAAATGTTGCTTTCCGGGGCAAATTTTAGCGAAGCAATTTTTAAAATGCCACAAATATTCGATCAGGTTTATGCTGGCATAATTAGAGCCGGTGAGGAAACAGGGGAACTTGATACGACTCTTGAAAGATTGGTATTTTTACTTAATAAGCAGGATAAATTAAAGAGCAGAGTCATTTCTACATTGATATATCCCTGTTTTATTATAGTATTATCCCTTCTTGTGAGTTTGGTTATGATAATATTTGTTTTCCCGGCTTTTGAATCCACATATGCCAATTCAGGACATAAATTACCTTTCATTACACAAATGTTTATGGATGTGGGTAAATTTTTGAAAGCATACTGGTTTACTCTTCCAATAATGTTCGCCAGTGCTTTTGGCTCTTTATATTTTCTTTTTACCTGGCCAATTTCCAGAAAACTCATTGATAAATATGTTCTTGATATTCCTGTGCTTAGTACATTTATTAAATATGCGTATTTATCTAACTTTGTAAGTATATTAAGAGTATCTTTTGATGCAGGTATTCCTGTAATAGATGGTATTTTACTTGCTAATAAGACAGTAGTTAATTATGAGTTAAAAAAAGCTCTTAGAGAATCGGCTTCAAAAATTCAAAATGGTCAATCTCTTTCTACAGGTTTAAAATTAACTGGATTTATTCCGCCTATTGTTATGTGTATGATTTCTACAGGGGAGGAATCCGGTCAGTTAGGAGAAACACTATATCAATCAGAACTTTATATTGATACTCAATTGGAACAATTAATTGAATTATTAAATAAGTTATTTGAACCTGTATTACTTCTGGTAATTGGCGCTATAGTATTATCACTGGCATTAGCATTATATCTGCCATTATTCCAGGGTTACTCAAATATGATGTAATAATATAAAGAGAGAAAAAAATGGATATAAAACCTGAAAAAAATGAAAGAAACATCCCCGATGCTTTATCTAGTGTCTGGGCAGAAAAAGTACACGTAATAACAGATGATTACCAGATAGAAGGATATGTTTTTATGCCTAAAACAGGCAAGAAAAACAGAATACTATCAGAGATTTTGAATGGTTCAAGACGTTTTGTAGCTATTAAAGATGCTCAAATAACTCACAAAAAAACTCCTGATGTATCTGAATTCCATGAATTCATTCAGCTTAATTTAGATACGATAATACTTTTAAGACCTGCTGATAGAACTTAAGAGATTTGCTATAACCGGTTTTAAATATTAAAAAGCTAGTAATTTATACTAGCTTTTTAATATTTTGTTGTTTTGGTTTCTTTATCTCGACTATTGCTCTTTCGTACTGAGCAACCAGTCCCATTAATTTCCAGAATTTATCTACAGACATTTCTGGAGTATGATCCAAATTATTGGTTCTCATATCTGCATATTTTTGAACTAATAGTTGATCAATTCTATCTCTTGCACCTATATACTGTGACATTTCGTTTTATTATCCCCCAATTATGCAATATACCCTATATATATAAAGGGAAGCAAAACGAATTAATTGCTATATAAATACAGTTTTGTTAAGAACATTTAATATTAATGACAATGCAAAAATCATAAGGATTATGTCCATACGTATAAATTTGATTAGATTTAGAGGTTGATATTTTGTATAATATCAATAAATAGTAGTAAATGAGAGAAAATAATGAGTAAAAATCAAGTCAGCTATACCTTTTGTTCAGAATATGACTTTAATAAAGTAAAAGAATCAATTGAAAAAATATTTTCTTCCTTCCCGGATTTGGAGAATAAACTAAGATCAGAGAAACCTGTAAATATTTTGCTAAAACCCAATCTTCTGGCTGCGAGGCATCCTGATAAAGCTATAACTACTCATCCAATAGTTTTAAAGGCAATAATTACTTATTTAAAGCAGTTTAACTGTAATATAACCATAGCTGACAGCCCGGCAGGTGTTTATAATGAAAAAGCTCTGGAAAAATTATACAAAGCCTGTCAATTAGACATTGTAGCTGAAGAAACAGGCTGTAAACTAAATTTTGACACTTCTGATCAGGTTGTTAATTTACCTGAAGGAAAGGTTTTGAAAAAATGCTTGATGATAACCCCAGCTATTGAGGCTGACTTTATTATAAATATTGCTAAACTCAAGACACATACCTTAACAAGGCTGACTTGTGCCACTAAAAATCTCTTTGGAATTATGCCGGGAGTATTAAAGTATCGTCAACATATTGTAATGCCTGATCTTAAGGTTTTTACACAGATGTTACTGGATATAAATAACCATTTTGATAACAAAGTATTTCACATTGTTGACGGGATTTTAGGCATGGAAGGAGAAGGCCCTGGCAGTAAAGGAGAACCTAAGTTCGCAGGGGCATTGTTTGGGGGTTGGGATTCAGGCTCAGTTGATATTCTGGCATGCCATATTATAGGCATGCCGGTCAATACAGTTCCAACTTTAGTTAACTATAAAGGCTTGGAAGATATTAATCTGATTGCTTTTGATGAAATAAGGGCTCATAGTTTCAAATTGCCTCCACAAAGGTATAAGAGCCTTCCTGATTGTGTCCCTGATTGGGTTCAGGATATGCTGATGGAATTAATGGTTGCAAAACCGTTAATAGATGCCAAATCCTGCAAAAAATGCAATATTTGCATAGAAGCCTGTCCTGCTGAAATAATAGAAGCAGGGGATAAAGGCGTATGTATACCCGATTATAAAAACTGCATTAAGTGTTATTGCTGTCAAGAGGCATGCCCTCATGGTGCAATTCATTTATCTCAACCGATAATTGAGAAGATATTCAGGTTTTTTAGAAGAATAAAAAAATAATAATTTGAAAAGCTGATCTAATATTAATTCGTGTTTTATCGAGTATGAAAATAAAGTATGTTTATGGAGGAGCCTTGATACCGGTGACAAAGTCACCTTTTTAAGTCATCAACTATTCCAATGATGACTTAAAAAGGTGCGTTAGCACTATCACCAGCGACGGAATAAATATACTTTATTTTCTAGTACTATTAATAATTAACAGCCGCATTATCAAAAGCTTTTTTGATTGATTCTTTGTAATCAGGCCTTAATACGCCAACTTCTGTAATAATTCCCGAAATATACTTTGCAGGAGTGACATCAAAGGCTGGATTAATGATATCTACTCCTTCAGGGCAAATTCTTTTACCGTTGATATGGGTAACTTCTTCCCAGTCCCTTTCTTCTATAGGAATTTCTTCTCCTGAAGATATTGATGTATCGATAGTTGAAAGAGGTGCTGCGATATAGAAAGGAATATTATGTTCTTTTGCTACTATTGCAACGGTATATGTTCCAATTTTATTTGCAGTATCACCATTTGCAGCAATTCTGTCTGCTCCGACTACTACAAAATCAATCATGTCTTTTGACATAAAGAAACCGCACATACCATCAGTAATCAAAGTAACAGGAATGTTATCCATAACAAGTTCCCAGGCAGTAAGTTTTGCACCTTGCTGACGGGGGCGGGTTTCATCTGCAAAAACACGAATAGTCGGATCTTTTTCATATGCAGCACGAATGACACCAAGAGCAGTGCCATATCCAGCTGTGGCTAAAGCACCGGCATTGCAGTGAGTAAGAATTGTTGCACCTTCAGGAACTAATTCTGCTCCATGTTTACCAATTTTCTTGTTAATTTCTATATCTTCATCGTGCATTTTTATTGCGTTTTCAATTAAGGCATCTGTTATTAAGGAAACATCCTCTGAGTTTACTGATTTAGCAAAATTAAGCTGTCTATCCACAGCCCACATAAGGTTTACTGCTGTTGGACGTGTGGATTTTAAATAATCACCAATTTCTTCAAGTCTTTTGAAAAATTCACTTTTACTATCAATATGAGATAATTCCTGAGCTCCAAGAGCAATACCAAAAGCGCCTGCTATGCCAATAGCCGGAGCTCCTCTAACCAGCATATCTTTAATTGCTGTGCCCATTTGCTGATAGTCTGTGATATCAACAGTTTCAAAATTATATGGTAATTGTGTCTGATCAATCAATGTAACATGATCTTCATTCCATTCAATAGTTTTAACGTTTGAATCCATAGCCATAAAAAATGATTCCTTTATATATTTTTGCGCTGTCCATATATTCATTTTAAGACAAATACAGATTAACAGTCAAAGAGACTCGCTTAAACGAGTCTCTTTGATAAATTATAATTTAGCTATACCTCTACAAGTAATGTTGTATTATTGGAATGATAGATAATCTAAGAATGTAGCTTAGCCAACCCTATAATAAAATGAAGTATTATTGGAATGATAAATAATCTAAGAATGTAGCTTAGCTACCTATTTTTTGTTAATGATATTGATTACTTGGTCAGTAATATCTACGCCACCTTGAAGAACGCTTGCTTTGTTTAAAACAAGATCAGCTTTTTTGCCTTTAGAAACTTTATCTATTGCATTAAAGACGGTATCCTCAATTTCTTTCCATTCTTTGATCTGTAATTCTCTGAAGCTATCAGCTTTTGTTTTAAACTCATTAGTTAATTTGGTTTCTAAGTTCTTTTTGTCCACAGGGGAAGTAGCATTTTTTAGTTGCTTTTGAGCATCAGCGAGGAATTTTTGTAATTCTGCTTCCTTAACCTTTAAATCTGCTGAAACATCCTGAGCTTTTGAGTAGTTGCTGATAACTTTATCAAGATCAACTACAGCAACTTCCGCATAGGAAGCCAGTCCTGAAAAACCAATAACACTAACTACTGCTAGTGTAGTTAAAAATTGTTTGAAAACTCTCATTTGAATAAATCTCCTTTCATACCTAGTAAAGTATTAAAAATCTTATTTTTATTACGTTTGATGATTATAAGCCAATTAAAAAAATACGAATTATACTTAATTATATAATCTGAGACTACATAAATCCAGAAAATAATTTAGAGCCTGTTTGGTTAAAGATGTAAAAATGAATTTTTATAAGGAATACGGGCTTGTGTGATACGGGTGTGATAGTAAAGCCGAAAAGGTGGCTTTAGCAAACGCATTCTAATATCTTTCCCCAAAGCCAAAAGTAAATCTTCCTTTTTTGTTTCCTGCTCCTACGTATGTGAGAGGATAACCGTAGTCAACTCTGATTGGCCCAAGACCGGGAACATTTACTCTCAAACCTGTTCCTACTGAAATACCATATCCGGGCCTGTTAAATATTTCATTTGTAAGGGTTTCTCTAAATACACTGCCTGCATCCATAAAGAACGCTGCTCTCATATCTCTGAAGAAATTAATATCAGTTATTTGATCTATAAATGGTATTGGGGTTCTAAATTCAGCTGTAGCTAGCATGAAGCCTCGTCCATTACCAACATCACCTTCTCTAAATCCTCTTACTGTAGTGGCACCGCCTAATCTAAATGATGCAAATTCAGGAAGATCACCCATTACCTGGGTACCAATTTTACCACCGTATGTAAATGTTGATTTTTCTCCTACAGGGTAAAACTTTCTAACAGTTGCCGTAGCTTTTCCAAAAGAACCTGTATTGCCGCCTACAGCAAGTGATTCTTTAAAGGATGTAGAAGCATACCAGCCATCTGTAGGGTTAATAAAGCTGTTACGTGTATCATAAATCAAAGATGGGCCAAGAGAAACAAAAGTTCCGCCGCTTAATTGCGCAGCCCTTCTTCCAATATCAAGACCTCTTTCTGTAAAAGCAGTTTCTATTCTTCCTCTATCACCTTCCTGGATATTTACATTTTCAACTCCAAGAGATACGCTTCCTGCGAGGTGAGGAACTCTTTTTATAGGCCTTGCAAGCTCTATTTCAGTGCCGATTCTTCTTTCAAGTGCAAGTGGAACTTGATAACTTGCAAATTCTCTACCAAATGCAGAAACTTCCAGGGAGTTTAATGTTTGTTTAAGCCTTGGTTCGACAAAATTTGCTTCAAACTGGAGATTAGCTCTCTTAATAGTATCCTGATCCCGTAAGACAATACCGCTACCTGCCATAAAGCTGGTAGATAATTGCTGGCCTAAACCTCTAAAATTGTTATCCATATAGCCAAGAGAACCAAATAAACCTGTTCCGGTGTCGATACCGCCACCAAGTGAAATAGATCCGGTTCTTTTTTCATCTACCTCTACGGTTAATCTGTATTTTTCAGGATCTTCAGGAGATGCCGAGAGCACCCTTCTAATATCAGAAAAGGCTTGAGTAGCAAAAATTCTTGATAAATCCTGTTTCAGTAATTTTTCGTTATAGACCATTCCTGGTGTCATAACCATATTTCTTTTAATCACAAAATCTTTGGTTTTAGTGTTTCCTGACAGCTTAATATCATCAATAACACCTTCATTGATATCAATATTAATCATACCATCAGGGTCATCAGTGATTCTTTTAACTCTGGCGAGGATATAGCCTTTTTCCGAATAAAGATTTTCAATACTTTCTACGGCTTTATTTAATTCAGCAATATTTTGCGGCAAGCCTGTCTGGCTGTTAAATATGTTTGAAAGATCTTCAGTAGAAATAACCTCATTTCCTGTAATATTAAATCCTGTTACAGGGGCATTTTCTTCTACTTCAATTCTAAGTTTAATTCCTGTTGATGATGGTTCAGGAATAGCTTTTAATCTTTCTGTAAAATATCCCATATCATAAATGGTTTTAAGATCTTTTTGGATTAAGTTTCTGTCAAATCTGGAGCCCTGTTTTATGGCTAATTTGTCTAATATAATTTCAGTTTTTACAAGGTTATTACCCTTAATTTCAATTTCTTTGACAGTGATACCTTCATCGTATGACCTATCTTGCAAGTTGTTTAGCTTTTGATCATCAATTTCATTAGCCTGGGTAAATTGAGGCTCTTCTTCCTCCTGTGAAAAACTTGCAAGCGAGCCGGCGTTTAACACAAACAGGGTTAAGAATAAACTTAATATAACTTTTTTACTACTTGCTCTTGCCATTTTTGATCTGCTGTCCCCATGTCTTTGTTTATTAAATTAGATTTTTATAATATTCTAGTCTACTAATTAAAAGTTTGCCCATGATTTAAATTGCTTAATTCTTTATTGTAAAATAATTTGATTATAAAATCATTTAATTTTTTAATTTAACAATCTTAAATTTCATTAAGAAAACCGATAGAATTATTATAAGTGCTTTAAGCAATTTCGCATAGGAGTAAATTTTAAAATACATAACTAGACAGGGTGATTAGGTAAGGAGATCATGACATGAAGTATGGTGTAATGCTGGTGACATCTTCAAATCTTGAAGAAGCTAAAAAAATAGCCCATTCATTAGTGGAAAATAAGCTTGCTGCTTGTGTAAACATAATTCCCCAGATAATTTCTGTATACAGCTGGCAGGAAAAAATAAATGAAGATGAGGAATATTTACTGGTAATAAAAACCAGAAGACCTCTTTTTAAAGCTGTTAAGAAAAAAGTTCTTGAGTTGCATTCTTACGAAGTTCCTGAAATAATAATGCTGCCTGTTAAAGAAGGTCATAAACCTTATCTTAGATGGATACAGAAAGAGACTAAAGGAAAAAATAAAAAGTGAGTCTAAATCTTCTTGAAGCACCAAAATCAGAATTTACTGAGCAAAAGTTTATTAAATTTTTAAGAGCTCAGGGAATTACTGTCAAAACAAACACAAAAGCACGTGGAAATTCAGGTGTGTGCTTCAAAAACAGAATAGATATTTCAACAAGAGTATCCGAAGAAAAAAGATTAACTGTGCTGGCTCACGAATATGCACATAAGATCCATTATGATTTAGAAAAAGAATGCTTTTATAAAGGCGGCACAATTGAAAAACTCTTTAAAACCTCTGAAGTAGATATATTTCAACAGGAATTAATGAATGTTACCAATTTTGTAGATAAAAATTCACTGTTTGAAAGATTTTATTCAAGAAAAGCAGAGATTAAAACAGAGATAAAAGACTTTGAAGTTCTAATAAAAATAGACTATCCTGATTTTAAAAGAACGGAATCTTTTAGCCCAATAAACAGTTACTTCAAAAAAAATAAAACCTCTGCAAAGTATTTATTGCAATACGATAATGTCCGAATTACCCAACCTGTTTTTAAAAAAGAAGAATTTTACAGCATTAAAACTCTGGATGAAGATTTTCCTAAAATCCCCGAATCTCTAAGAGCTTATATCAAGCTTAAAAGCAGAGAACGTGAATATAAAAGACTTTACCGTTTAAAAAATAAAGCAGAAAATTACTATAAAAAGCCTACAGAACTATTTGCCAGACTTATTGAAGGTATTTTTATCGATAATACTAAGATTCAGGAAATTGCTCCTGTAGTTTATGCAAGATTCATAGAACTTATGGATCAAAAATACTACGGTAATCTAAAGGATTTGTTCATCTTAGCTGGAATAGATTTGAAATAAACTGTTTAGATCATTGTCATTCTGAATGAAGTGAAGAATCTCAATATCGTAAATTGTCATGCCGGACTGACTGCATTTGTTGACGAGCTTGTGAGTCTTACAAATGTGACCCTACTTGGTGATCCGGCATCTATCTAACATTGCCATTATGCACAAACTAGAGATTCTTTTTGAGTTTTATTTTTTCGATTTTTGCAACCCTTTTGCGCCTGTTTTGCACCTTTTTGATTTCGGAGATTTGCAGTTGATAAGGGTTTTAAATGGAAGCCATTTGGACACTGTTTGGACAAATTAGTTGTGATAAGAATTTTGGGCATTATGAATTTTTCAAGGTGCGTTTTGTTCAGATATAACCGGCTTTTTGTCACGCTCTGTCATGCTGAAGTATGAGTTGTCAATTTTAAGCTATAGTTGTTGATGTTCAGCATCTTACCAGCTTGCGCTTTTAGCATTAATAGTTCTCTGGATAGATCCTGAAACAAGTTCAGGATGACAATGCGGGCTATTGTTATTAGTATAGCATAATTTTCAGTGGCCATTCGGCCCCAATTTCAGTGGCCATTTGGCTACAGTTTTAGTAAATAAAAATATCGCTGCGGGAGGCAATAATAAAAACAAATTCCGATTTTTAAAGGTGGGTTAAAACCCTACAAACTACTATAATATTTTGTGGTATATTAATAATAAGACTTCTAACAAAAAGTATTGATAAAACTTGATAGGAGCACATATATGACACGAAAAGCACCAACTACAGATATTTTAAGAGCATTATTTGCCAGATCAGGGAATCAATGTGCTTTTCCAAGTTGCAATCATCATCTAATTAATCATAAAAATCAATTTGTTGGCCAAATTTGTCATATTGAAGCTGCAAATGTGGGAGGAGAAAGATACAATCCTAGTCAAAATGATGAACAACGTCGCAGTAAAGTGTACTGAATTGTCTAGACAGGTTTTTTAGA
>AMFJ01017267.1_pt1 | contig 18230 bp, 13 predicted proteins | sample 427208 | NCBI WGS metagenome assembly AMFJ01 (sample SAMN02954298, study PRJNA114691) | groundwater metagenome | biome: aquatic; feature: subsurface aquifer; material: sediment; isolation source: subsurface aquifer sediment | place: USA: Rifle, CO | collected 2008-08
CGTCCCATCAACGCCCGCGTCGCCGAGCAGCGTCGCGTGGCAGGGGAGCTGGTCTACCACAAGATCTACGTGATCGAGGGAGCACTGATGCGCTGAAGAGCGTGGGAGGAATAGGTGTGGGGTGAGATGACAACATCCACTCCCACCTACCCACACATATCTGATACAATTCTTTGCAACACTATCGATGTTATTCAAAAAAGATAAAATCTATTACTTAGATGGTGCACTGGGCACAGAGCTACAGCGCCGTGGTTATAGTACAAAACTTCCACTGTGGTCCGCTCAAACCCTCTTTGATCAACCCGATGTTGTGCGTGATATCTACAAAGAATATATTCTAGCTGGTGCAGATATTATTACGACAAACACCTTTCGTACGCAACGTCGCACTTTAGCAAAAGCTGGATTAGAGCAAGATACTGAACGAATCAATCAGCTAGCTGTGCAGCTCTGCATTGAAGCCCGGACAGCGGCTAATGTTAGTCGCCCCATTTTGATTGCCGGATCATTGACTACATTGGAGGATTGTTACCGTGTAGACCTCGTACCAGATAATGAAACATTAATAAGAGAACATACAGAACAAGCTCAAATCTTAACCGAGACACCCATCGACTTCTTTCTTTTAGAAACATTCAACACAATACGTGAAGCCAAGGCCGCAACGCAAGCTGCCAATGCTACCGGCAAACCAGTGGCCGTGAGTTTTGTCATTAACCCCGAAGGTAACTTACTAAGTGGCGAGACATTGTCAGATGCCGTACAAATATTGGATCAATTCCATCCAATCGCGTACTTAGTCAATTGTGTTTCTACCCAAACAGCTACGCTTGGGTTAGAAAAACTGAAAAAAATTACTGCCTTGCCGTTTGGTGCTTATGCTAACGGAGATGGTCATCCCGATGATGACCAGGGGTGGCTATTTGAAAATCATCCAGACAGTGTTGAATCCTATATGCAGGCTTGCACAAATTGGAAACGTCTAGGTGCAACCATCATCGGGGGTTGCTGTGGTACGAATCCAGAGTACACAAAACGCTATTCTCAATTGAGATGATATTGTTTAGTAACGAGCTTGCACTGGGTATAAAAGTTTATTGCTTTACCATTCATAATTTACACAATCGAGTAGCACACCCAGATTTTGAAATCGATCGATTAACGATATTGAAAGAACTATTAGCCAAAACTACGGCGGCGGTCATAACGAATGATCCAATGCTTCAAGGCTTTCGTGATCTCCACACGGCCGTGGGGAAATCTAATCGTAGGTTTGTGTCTTCACCAGAGAATTTATTACAGACACTTCTACGCACTAGCACACTTCCTTCTATTAATCTACTGGTGGATATTTATAATCTTGTCTCCGTACAAACCCACCTGGCCCTTGGCGCTCATGACATCAGCCAGATTGCTGGCCATGTCGCACTACGGTTAACCAATGGAACAGAACGGTACCAGGCACTGGGCAAATCCCAGCCAGAACCGGTACCAGCTGGCGAGTATGCCTACATTGATGACAGCAATGAAATCATTTGTCGGCTTGAGTGTCGTCAGGTTGAAAAAACTAAGATTACGTCGGAAACTACAGGTGCATTCTTTATTGTCCAGGGGAATCCTAATACCACTGATAGCGCTATCACCAGTGGTAGAAATCAGTTGATCAGTTTAGTGCAAAAGTACTGCGGCGGAACAGTTGCGCTGCTCTAGTATTTTGTCTGATAATACCTGAACTCAAAAACCTCTCCTGCCATGTTCGTAACCCACACACCAGAGGTGTGGGGTTACTATGTTATCATCTAATATTAGCTAACCCCATGTTTTACACATGTGGGTTAGCAGGTGGCTAGCTGAGTTTTCGGATTAAGGTTAACAATTCTTTGCCAAAGTTTCAATAATCCTATATTCTAGAACCATGCGGACTCTAAAAAGATATGTAATAACTGCTACTTATTTGAGGCGGAACTTTGCAAAAATTTCTAGAAATCTTAGAGGTGAAACTTATACAGTCACTTCCTATGGAAGAGTTGTCGGTACGTTAAGACATCCTAGCCAACCCATTGAACAGTGGTGGGAACGATTCGAAGAACAGGAACAACTTAGTTAAACAACTCGGCCCGGTGCACTAACGCACTGGTTTTTTTATTGGACAGCTTGACTTTCACGCGTATTGACCAACCGGACTTTGAACCGGTACTGCCGAGTGACCGGACCTGCACACGATAGGTTTTTTTGGCTTTCAGCTTCTTCAACACCACGCGATGTTTGTCTGTCACCATTTTTTTAACCGTCTTCTTGGTTGTGCTTAACTTCACTTGGTACTCAGCCGCATTATCGGCTTGTTTCCAGGTGACCACGATGCTCCCATTGGCACGTTGTTTAACCTTCACTTTGTTCGGGATTCCTAAAATACCACCTTCGACTGTTTCTGTCTCATCCACTTCTTCTCCTTCTCCTCCGTCTCCTTCTTCAGTACCAGCTGTATCCTCTACCGCAATGCTGCGGCTGGCTACAATGGCGAATACAGAGAAGTGTTGTACTGATATTTCAAATTGGTTCTCATCTTTATTTTTTATTACCCCACCTTCAACTCCTTGCCAAGTGCCGGCAGCATCTTCATAGTAGTTGGTTTGAATGTGGTCTTCATCTGTGCCGGCATCCTCAAGGGTATCGTCATCATACGGAATGATAATCTTTACATCGCTAGCAAACTTTGAAATTGGATTACCATTCTCATCTGTGGCAGTCATATTGTAGGCAATGCTAATGGGTTCCAACCCCGGCTGATGAATCACTTCAGCTACAGGCGTGACGACAACGGTCACTTCGGTCACCGTTTCATCAGCCGTAATGGCATTGGCTGGAATTTCAACTCGTACGCCATTTTCTAGCTCAATCACTGCACCCTCTTGTGGGTCAAACTTAGCCGTCTGTGCTTCGGGTAGTTCAAGTGGTTCAGATAAGACCAAATCCTGCTCAACCGTTTCATTTTTCGTTTTTACTTTCTCCTGCTTACTGTACCACACCATTCCTTCTGTTTGGTACATTCCGCCAACATAGCAAGTATCATCAATTGGCGCCTGCAGTGCATACAGACCTTTGGTATCAGAGGAGGTTGACGAATAGCTACCACCCACACAATAGACATAGACGAAGGCGTCACTGATCACATCACCTTCAGCCTGAGTGCGCTGGGCATTGACTGTAATACCAACGCCATCACTGACCGTACCAGTAATCGTAGCGTCGGCACTGATAAACGCCAAGGTGAGATTTTTTGATGATCCAGCATTGTCCGCTTTCACTTTTACCGGTTGTGGTGATAGATAATCGGGCGATGAGGCTGTCAGGTAATATTTCCCTTCTGGCACGGACATGGAGAATGTTCCATCACTGTCTGTATAGGTGGTTTGTGATATCAAACCGTAATCATCCTCTGTGCTGGTATGCTCCGTGCCATACGAGGTGGATGCCTGCACAAAGACAGGCGTAGTGACTGGCATACCATCAGGGTCAAGTACAGCGCCAGAGATGGTTGCGGAAGCTTCTAACACGACTAAATCAAGTTCGACTGCTTCATCATCACTGACTTCAACTTTTTTACTTTTTTTATAACTGGATCGCCAGTCACCATTGACCCAGTAACTCACATCATAGGTACCATCGGCCACTTTCAAAGTATAGCTCGATGCGTTATCCACATACGTGGATACCCACCGATTGTTATCGCCACTAGCGTAGACGTAGCCAGTGACTTTGACTGGGTTACCATCAGTATCAACGAATGATCCGGTGATCGATGAGTTATTCTCAGTCAAAACGAGCATGACTTCCTGGGCATCATCGACTTCCAGTGTGAGCGAGTCTGACTGCACTCCATCCACGGTAAGGTGCGAAAAACTATAGCTGTTTTCAGTGTTGGCCGTATACCAATTATATGAATAATAGCTAGGAGTGTATGTCACATCCGATGCCAAGGCCACAGAACAGGTACCGCGCTGGATATAACACCCAGTCGATGACCAACCATAATTAGTAGATGTGTCGCTGGTATTTAAACTTACCCAACCGTATTGATCGGTTAAATCTGTTCCCGTGTCATCTTGTGTAGTGAAACTAGCCGTCGCATCAGCTACATCGAAAATAAAATCTTGGCCAGTCACCGTTTCATTTTCCACGGTTAAGTTCACGGTTACACCACCACCACTGTAGATGATACTTTTCCCTTCATTCGTTGTTAAACCAGAAGCATATGTATAGACCGTCCATTTGGCAGGACCAACTACTAAGAGGTCATAGGAGCCATTCTCATCGGTAACGGCGGAAGCCCAATCCCAACCACCATCTTGGCGGTAGGCATACACATATTGGTTAGCCACAGCTTCACCCGTATCACGGATAGTCACGTGGCCTTGAATATGCCCCATCTTTTCAACAAGTTCGATATCACCAAGATCCATGGTTTTATCTTCTTTAATTGTTTGACTAGCGATGCTTGGTACACTGAGGTTGGTGACGCCACTATTTCCATAGAAATACACATAGACGGAAAATGTACCGTCTGTAGTAGCAATATCGAACTCACCGTTAGCATCAGTATAGTCATATCCATAGACAGAATTGTTCTCACCACCATAAATATACACATACACATCGTTGGCGCCCACCGCTGTTCCGTCTGGTTTCAGAACCCGGCCAGTCAGATGTGAATTGTAGGGTTTGACTTTGATATTCAAGGTAGCTGATTCAGAAGTGGCATCATCGTTAAACGTCACCATCAGGCTGGATCCAGTATACGCCCAGGTAGCTGGCCACTGGTTTTGGTAGATATACACGTTCCAGGCACCGCCCGCTACTGGTAGTTCAAATGTGCCATTGCTGTCTACCGTATCAGAAATATAACGGTAACTACCGGAAGATTGATAGGCATAGATGGTCGCATTAGTAATAGTATCACCATTTTTTTTCTTGACTGTACCAGAAATTGTTTTTGTAGCCGCTTCCAATGATAAGGTCAGGCTGGCATTGCTGGTACCAGGAGTGACAGACACTGTTTCCACATCTGGGGCAAAGTAACCGCTCGGTAAACCATAGGAACTCACTTCTACTGAATACGTACCAGCGGTATTTAAATCGAAACTAAAGTTGCCACTGCTATCCGTGTACTCATACTTATAGTTTTGCCAGGTCGCATCGTGAATGTATACATAGGCATTACTCACTGCGCTGCCACCAGCTGTTACCGTACCGGTTACCTCTGGGGCAGTTTGTTGAATGGGATCTGATAGGCCTGATACTACGCCGCTGCTATTGACCGTAAAGTCATACACATCGTAGTTGTAGGTGGTTGGATCTTGAATATACAGTTTGTAACTACCAGCCAGTTGAGCGGCTCCGATAATTAAACCAGTGCTATCGGTGGTACCCCAGCGCCAGATGTAATCGGTATAGTAATTAGTGTAATCCGTTTTATAAAAATACCAACTTGCATTACTAATGGCATTGCCATTGATATCTTTATAATGGGTTGATACATTAGCCGTGACAAAGTTGTATGATTGAGTTAACACTGTGCCAGAAAAGGTAACAGTCTGGGCAACTGGCGGATCATTATTGGTGGCGGTACCACTATAATAAAAATACACTGTATAGGTACGTCCAGAGGTTAAACCAGCAAATTGGACCTGGCCACTACTATTCGTATATCCATAGTGATATTCGTAGTCTGAGTAGTTGCTGGAATAATATGATAAACCAACGCTGACATTAGAACGTGGCGTAGAGCCGTCAGCATCATACATAGTTACGGTGAGATCGACGTCGCCATAGGCTTGGCTAGCGGACCCCCAAAACCAGTTATAGGTACTTGAGTTGTATTCTGAACCATATACACTAAATGTCCCCGTACCTTCCAGCGCATCCGGATTCACTGCTCCGGTGATTGTCACTGTGATGGTTGAACCAGCACTTAAGGTTGTTTTGGGAGTGAAACTGGCATAACTACTCCCCTGATAACTTAGCGTTAGTTGGCTCGAAGAAATTGTGGCAGAACTAATGTCAACATAATCTGACGTGTAGCTGCCGCTGGTATACTTATATAAATAGGGCAGACTAATGCTCACTGACCCGCTGGTGGTCAGTCCAGACGACATATTGTCTGGCACGGTAAAGCTTAAAGTAATTGTATCGGTGGCACCCAGGCTAGTGGAGGTATGGGATACAGATAAATCATCGATTTCGTAATTGTTGTACGTATATGCCTGTGACGGCTGTAAACCAACAACCCATAACACAGCGGCGGCCAATAAAGAAAAAATGGCCAAGGTTAGTCTATTTTTTGGCATAACGACTCGCGTTAGTTGATTGAATTTTGTTTTTATATTTGACCCTCCGAAGGATAAATTTACTTAAGTGTAGCAAAAAAAACCTACTTAGTCTAGTATAGCCATACAGCATAGTGATACCAGGAGAGGTGGCAGAGCTGGTTGAACGCGTCGCTCTCGAAAAGCGATATACCCGCAAGGGTATCGAGGGTTCGAATCCCTCCCTCTCCGCCAAGAAAATATGGCTAGAAAGACCATCTCTGTACCGACGATCTATTTGAAGACTAGGGCGGCGTGGCGAATGTGGTTAGTGTCGTACAAAAAGTTAACTGGCAAGCCCAGAGTGAACAAAGTGAGAGATGCAAACGTTTATTGTTTCTGATACTATGATATCAGCTTTATGACTACCGGCTTAAAAATAGGACTCGTACTTGTGTGTCTCGCCTTCATTGGTGGAAGTACGGCAGCTGTGTTGTTTTCACTAAATCCTTCGGATGCTCCGGTTTCAGAAACAAACACTGCTACAACAAATACAACAACGGATAGAATAACCAATATGGTGACTCCCGTTGCGTTTCTCTATCAAACCGTTGGACGCATGGTCAATGGTGTAGGAGAGAATGCAGTAGCCATCGGCTCATCTGAGGATGGTCTAGTCGTTTCCAGTTATGGGCTGAATGCACTGACCTGGAATATCACAGTGGATAAATCAGAGAAGTACCATTATGGAGACCCCGTGTTTAGCCGCCTGGCAGATGGCAGTTGGACAATGACGGCCTGGAGTGGACCGGCTGATCCCCGTGGCGCAGCCTACTTGCTCTATCACGAGTCGGGGTGTCCGCTGGTGGATGATGATGCAGTGATTGCAATTGGACCATCAAGTGCAGTGGGTTGTGCTGAAGTACGAGGCATTTCCATGGGCAAATCATCGCAAGTGTTTGATGGACCAGCTGGCCATTACGTTTTTCACATGATTGGGGGAGAAATTTATCTCGCTCACTTGAGCGATGCCACTCAGAGTGCTAAAGATCTTGATGCGATGTGTGTTCTCGCAGAACCTGTAACATCTATTTCAGAACTCGACTATAGCGAATCCACAAAAATTATTGGAGGCGCTGACACTCAATCGTTACTACTAAGTGACGCAGCGATGGCCAAGCGGGCGGATGGAACCTGGGTACTATTCGTCAAAGGTATTAGTCAAGATTCAGGTTGTGAGCCGTTGTCGATTTGTGAATTGTGTGCACGCAACATTTATCGCACGACCAGCACTGATCTGATCAATTGGACCAGTCTCAAACTCGTAGTAGAACAAGCCAGTGTTCCAGAAGCGACCACCATGCCAGATGGCACCGTGCGTTTATACTGGCAAGATTTTGACCAGGCCTGCGCTACCCAAGATAACATCATTGCCGGTATGGTCTCAATTTCTACAGCCTACGAATTACCTGATTCGTTTGCGCTATCTGAACCGGAACAGGTGTCGTTTCCTGATGAAGCCTTTCAAACAGATTCCACGATGCACTACGCAACGAATGGCAACCCAATTATGTTGCCAGATGCCACAGCATTTGCGGAGCTCGAGGCTTGCCTATCCATCTAAACGATACTGCGCAAAATACACGGCGTTACTGGAATCGTAAGTAAGATAGACGTCATCACCTACCAGTGTGGTATGAGGACGATTACCACTCTCTTCAACAATCATGGTACTATCAACTAGTTCATCATCCGAGGCAAACCGATACTGGACGATAGCCCCAGAGTCATCACCAGTGTTGTCGTGGTCTGACGCGTTCGCTATTTTTCGAGCGTGTATAATGTAACTACCATCATCGAGCAGCGCTGCTGAACCCATGGCAAAACCAGTGTCGTCGGCCTGGAGCAGAGTCACAATACTCTTTTCCTCCCAATCTGCTGAGTACGTTATTTTATACAGTTCTGTTGCACTGGATGGATCTAAGCTCGTTGGAGCAAATACCACAAATCCATTATCAGTTTGATAAGCGGATGCGCCATTACCATGCGCAAAGTTACCTGACCCACCAATGGTCATTGTATCAGTCAACTCAGCTGCCGTATTAAAACGGTACAATTTATGTCCCTGACCCTCATAAAAATGACCAACCGTGATGCCATCATCCTCAGCTACTAAGAACATGTCGTTGGTGGAGACTCCTTTGTCTTGTTGTGCAACTTCAACTAAGGTAATCTGATTAAAATCTTTATCGAGTTGTAGTAAGTAACTTTGTTCAGCATTCGTAACAGAAAATACAATCCAATGATACCCATGTGCGTAGATATGCCAGTGATCAGCGATGCCCTGTCCACCCGTGTCAGCTGAACTGGCCACAGATTGTAATGTAATGGGCGCTGATGGATTAGCCGGATCAAGGCGGCCCATGTGAATTGAGGAACCGGCTTCAGTTGATAACGCTAGCATATCTTCACCATCATCTATAACAAACAACCAACTGGCTCCGCTTGGCAACGCCACTGGTGCTTGGACTTCTGTCACTGTCGGTGGTTGAATAATGGTTTCATAGGTAAAAGTTTTACTGCGCCAATCTGATGCTGATTTTTTCTTTGTAGCCAGTACCCGTACTTTTACGGTGTAACTACGATTATTTTTGAAGAGCGTAGACGCAAATGTTGTTTTTGATTTTGTGACGGTTTTCTTTTTTATCACCGTACTACCTCGCAACAAACGCACTTGATACTCTTGAGCACCTTTCACTGCAGCCCAATCAACCAGCACGGCATTCGTATCAAGTACTTCAACAGTCAGTGACTGCACCCGTGGAAAGGCAGCTAAGCCTAGTAGGATGACCGCGCTACTTAATACCTTCGCGGAAAACTTCATATTCCCATACTTCTAGTTCGACTGTAGACGTTGGTACTTCTGCGACTGTTCCAAAACCACAACCAGTTGGATTAGGATCTGTTTTGCTGCCAGATAAATCTACTGTGTACACCGTACCACTGGCGTGCCAGTGCTGTTCACCACAAGCATCAGGCTCAGCTAAATGAAATTGTTCGGAGGGGTACAGACCGCCATTAATATTCAACACATCCACCCATGCCAATTCTTTTTCGGTGTTGGTATTATCATCGGCTGTGTTGGTGTTGGTATTTGTACCGGTAGTTACTGTAGTATCGTCCGTGGTATCAGTTGCGGTTGTGTCATTGCCAAAAACCAAACAGGTGATTGGCCAACCATGCAGGGTAAGATCTGTTGTATAACTGAATTCACTATCCTCGCCTTCAATTCCGTAATACTGTTGCAATGTGAAGGTATAATCAAAGGCACTCTCGCCTGGCTCGACGCAATAAAAATCGGTATAGGCGGTAAAACTCGTGCGATCAGACAACTCGGTGGATTCTGGCAGTGTCTCATCATCAGTTGGTTCAGTAATCAAACGTTGTGGCAGTGGAACGGCCACGCTACCGCTCACTGTCCATGGGTCATGATGCACAAACGTCACTTCACGATAGCCTTGTTTGTCGGTATACCAACCATTGGCCTTGTTCTTTTGCAAGAGCCATTCAATTTGGAAGGGCCAGGTATCATTCACAAAGTGCGGGGCCGAATCAATCAGGTCAAGGGCGAAAAAACCATGGAGCGAAACGTAGACCGTACTAAAGTGGTCGAGGTCAGCTGAGACCGTTGTTGTCTCCGTGGCGTAATCAATATCGGTCGAGAATGTAGAGACAATTTCTGAAGTATTTTGGGAATGACTAATGAGCAGTGGTACGGCATCTGGAATTCCGGACACGGTAAACGTCACCTGGATAGGCTGAGAGAAGGTCGTACCGTCAGGAGAAAATTCGTAAAGCGTTTCTCCTTCGTATTCACGTTTTGTGATAGTGATATCGGCGGTCGTCAAACCAGCCGGCATTGCACCACCGGGGATACGCAGTGTGACCAGCCCATCATCCGATGTCACCACGCTATCACTGGCAGTAGATGTCGGCTGGTTTTTGTTGCCGAGCCAAATTATCAGCATGACAACGACTGCTAAAATGGCGAGGATACCAAAAATAACTCTAGTTTTCACTGTTTTGTAGTATCAGTTGGTTAGAATCGGTTATGCCCACATTAGCAATCGTTTTGCCTTTGATGGATAAATGGAGTACTCCATTCTGATAGGACAAAGCGTGGGTGTTATCCGTGGTACCTCGAATAATTAAAGAATCTTTAGCCACGAAGGTATTGTCATCCATAATTACAAAGGGGCGAAGAATAGTTTGCTTTGCGTTACGTATTTTTTTCGCGACCACCAACAACTGATCTCCAGTTGTTGGATTGACGAATGCTTTGACGGCAGCATAAAACTCATAATACCCACTATTATTGCCTTTGCGGTTGAGCATACGGCAAGTCTGCTGACTAAATGTGTAGGCATCGCGAACGCTGATACAAGTCAAATAGATATCGATCGTCGCATACCGTTTTCCATCGTCCAGGATGGCCCATTGCTTGGGAAAACGGGTACTTGATCCTGCACCGGTATAGAACGAATAGTACTTTTGTCTTTTTCGCTCATACTGCGCAGTTACAGTAAACGTTTCATCGTTATAATCAATGTCAAGTAGTTTTCCATTTTTCCTGTAGCTATATGTATATCCCTCATCAACCGGGCCATCGCAATCATTATCGATCAAATTAGCGGTGTTATCTGTGTGCCCTGGATACACTTTCGCACTCTGATTATTACAATCTCCCCTCACCCCGGTAAAGCCATCACTGTCGCTGTCTATAGAATAGGCAATATATACATCATAGCCGCTACTCAAGAAAACAATGTCCGTTTTTGTGTCTCCGTTGAGATCACCAAGTTGGCTTGTACTGGTCGCACCGCTAAATGTAAAGGTGCTATCATCAATCTGCACATCGGCGGAACCATAGTACAGATCGGATGCCCCATAGGTGGTCCCCCCATACTTGATAGGAAAACTCTCTTGAGAATTATGCACAAAAAAATCCTCATATCCGTCATTATTCACATCGCCACTGGTGAGCGTGCATGAGCTACAGGATACCGGCAGAACCGCTGCAGCGGTATCAATACCCACTACCACTTCACCGCTCCACATGGTTGTCGCAGATCCCAATAACACATAGAGCTCAGAACCAGTTTGCATTATTAGATCTTCTGCCCCATCGCCATTGATATCTAAGGTGGTTTCAAGAGTAGCTCCCCCTGTAGACGTTAACACCGCATTACGAGTTTCTGCGGTAAAATTCATGTCCCCAGTCAACGGCCCATAGAGTATCGAATGCTCTGTGCCGGTTGCTTCACCATCCTCAATCACATAGGTTGTTGCTACAAGATCATTAATCCCATCACCAGACAAATCCACAGCCGTGTCGTCCCAAAGCAAGAGGTCAGTTGCAGTGCCGCTCGTCAGCGTGGCTGATGCAGTGGTTAAATCAACCGTACCGCTGAGTGGTTCAGTTGTTGCACTTCCAAAAAAATAATACACACTACCAACGTAAGTTGTCGCATCATCGCTCGTTGTGATTTCGATGAGATTTATGGAAAGATCATCAATACCGTCGCCACTCACGTCGCCTCGACCAGCCATCGAAAAATAAGTGCTATCCGCCTCCGTGTCTGGTAACTCAATCGTAGCCGCGGCATCTGCCGGAAAAACAATTGTTTCAGGTAAGTCGGCCCGGCCATAATAAATGTAGGCCTTTGACATATAATAAGTACTACTGGAATCAGCGATATAAAAATCGTCATAGCCATCGGCATTGATGTCACCAATATAATCCATCGTACAACTTATGCAGAAGGGTTCCGTCACCGTCATAATGGTGTCGCTGTTCTCTAACTTCCGCTGAGCTGTAATGACATCGCCACCCAATTGAATGGCACCATATCCGTATGAACTTGCCATTAACAAGTCATCGCTGTTATCCCCATTCACATCACCTAAACGATGTGAACTGACCGCACTGCTATACTGTGAACCAGGCTCAATTTCCCCATACAATTTAGGAAAACCTTCGTACGGATACACTACCGTTCTGGTGGCTGCAGTCGCGCTGTATGGTAACGTGAAACACAAACCGACAATCCCCAGTAGTATATATCGAGTAAGTCGCTGCATAGTAATTGGCATTCTATCATCGGCCCAATAAATAGGCTATACTGAGCGTAATGGATCTCGAAAAAGAAGTGAGTCTAATTCAAGAACGTAATCAACGGGTTGAAGCCGATAAGGCCTGGGAGACCAGCGCTTTTCGCGTTATCACCATTACCACGATGACCTATGTGGTAGCAGTCGTTGTACTCTATCTGATGGACATCGAGCGGTTCTATCTCAGTGCGCTGATTCCAACGGTTGGTTTTTTTCTATCCGTACAGTCACTGCCGTTGATCAAACGGTGGTGGGTTGCCACGCGCTGGCGCCACTAATCTATGGCTATGTGGCAAGACAACTTTGATGCATTTACTCCCCAACAAAAAAAAGTGTTACGGCATGCTCTTAGTGGTTTGTATGATCAATTGCGTTATGCTAGACAGTTCGGACAACTCTGCGAGAAGCATAATGTGACGGATTATTCTACAGAGGTGATTGCTGTGTTTGATGAAAACTTTAGGAATGGCAAATACGATGCAACCGGCATTATCCAAGCCATGCTGGATGGAAGTAAAACGGATGCAGTGGCGGCCGATCTTGCCACCTTTTTGACTGACTACCTACAAGGAGAAATAGTAGGTTATGAAATGATGGAGAGTTTGGATAAAGACCCAGATGCAAGAGCAGATTCAGAGATTAAAATATCCGTACCGGAACTACGCAAAAAACTCGACACAGTAATGGATGATGTCCGCACCGGATTTCCCGAGCTCGAGGCAGACATCCGACAGCGGTTATCTGCGTGGCGGATGGAGATGCGAGAGAGAAAAGATCTTGGCCTGCGGCATGGACCTGAAGGCATCGCATAAACATGAAACTAGTTATCTGCCTATTTTTTACACTGGCACCACTGACGGTGACTGCTGCAGAAATACGCGACATTATTTTTCCGGTGATTGGCAGTGTCAGTTACACCGATGATTTTGGTGCGCCACGGTCTGGGCACACCCATGAGGGGAACGATTTGCTGGGTAGCAAAGGCTTACCGTTGATTGCCGCAGTGGATGGCACAATTCGGTATGTGGCTTGGCCTGAACCAGACTATGGGTATTATGTATCGATTACGGATAAGGATGGCTATCGTTATGTGTACATCCATATCAATAACGACACGCCAGGCACGGATGATGGCAACGGCGGCGGGATCAATGCGTACGCTCCTTATGTTGAATCTAGTTATCCAGTAAAAGCTGGCCAACTGATTGGCTGGATGGGCGATAGTGGTAATGCCGAGAGTACCACACCGCATTTGCATTTCGAAATTCGTACACCCGATGGCGAAGCTTTTAGTCCATACAACAGTTTACAGACCGCCGAACACATCTCGAGCCCGGTTGTAGCAGAACAATTAGATGGAGAATTACTACCGTATGGTGAATTCACGGGTGGAGCGCAGGTAGCCTTGGGGAACATTGATGGTGATACCGCTATTGAACTAGTCACTGGGACAGGCAGCGGAGGTGGGCCACAGGTACGCGTGTTTGAGCGCACAGGTGATGTGATCAGTAGTTTTTTTGCCTACGATGAACAGTTTCATGGGGGTATTGATGTGGCAGTCGCAGATGGTCTGATCGTCACTGCAGCTGGGCCAGGTGGCGGTCCTCATATTCGGCTGTTTCGGGCAAATGGAAAACCGGTACGCGGTTGGTTTGCCTATGATCAGTCGTTTCGCGGTGGAGTGAGTGTGACCGCGGCTGATCTCGATGGCGATGGAAAATCCGAAATTATCACGGCACCAAAAGGCAGTGCGGCACCGCTTGTGCGGGTGTTTACCCAGCGTGGCAAGTTACTGCATGAATTTTATGCCTATAGCCAGTCATTTACCGGTGGTGTTGATGTGACCGCTCAAGCGGCCACGGAAACTAGCCCAGGCAGAATTATCACCGGGGCAGGGCCAGATGGCGGACCACAAGTACGTATTTTTAGTCAAACTGGCTACGCCGTAAATAGCTTCTATGCCTATGACAAAAGTTTTAAAGGCGGTGTGCGGGTATCGTTACATAATGGACAGTTACTCACTGCTCCCTGGAGCGATGGTAGCGCCGATATCCGCCTGTTTTCTATTAAAGGAAACTATCGAGATAGTGTAGATGTATTCGAACGCTGGTGGAAAGGTGGCTATGACGTCTCAACCTATAATGGCATCGTGACCGTATCGTCCGCTCAAGGCAAGCGTCGTGCGAGTGTTTGGAGGTTCAACTAGTATGCCAAACTGCACACATTGTCAGGCTCCATTTACCATCACCCCAGAAGACCATACTTTCTACAAAAAGCTTGTTGTTCCTCCACCAACGTTTTGTCCGCAGTGTCGCTTACAACGTCGTTTAGTCTTTCGGAACGAACGTCACTTGTACCAACGCCTGTGTGATCTCTGCGGCAAAACAATGGTAGCGATCTTCAAACCATCAGCACCGTTTCCGGTGTATTGTCGTAGCTGCTGGTGGTCTGACCAGTGGGATCCCACCACCTATGGACGTGACGTTGATTGGACGCGTCCATTCTTTGAGCAGTTTACTGAATTGTTTCAAATCGTGCCAAAAGCGGGTACGATGCAGATCGATAACGAAAATTCTGAATATAATGCCTTACTAGCCTTTAGTAAAAATACCTACATGAGCCCGGGCAGTTATCTGATGGAAAGTTGTTTTTATGTGCGCAAAAGTCAAAGTTGTAAAGATTGCCTCAACAGTGCTTTTCTGAATAAGTGTGAGCTGGTGGCCGACAGTACAAATTGTGATACCTGTTATGCCTCGCATCACCTGATCAATTCACAGGGCTGTTCTTTTTCCAGTTACTTGATGGACTGTTCTAATCTGCAACATAGCTTGATGTGTTGTGGCGTGCAGAATCAACAATATTGTTTCAAAAATAAAGCTATGTCTCCAGCGGAGTTTGCAAAAATTTTGGCTACCTATAAAACGAAGCCAGCTAAGGAAGTAGAGCGCGAGTTTAAAGAGTTTTGTGCCGGTCAACCCAAGCGAGCGCAAATCCAGGTAAATTGTGAGGGCTCCACTGGCGATTATTTATTTAACTGCCATAACGCCATTGAGTGCTACGACTGTTTTGATGTGGATAACGGTAAATACCTGCTCGAGAGTAATGACATTAAAGATTCGATGGATTTAAGTATGCATGATAAAGAGATCGAGTTGTGTTATGAAGTGTGTGCTGGTGGTGAGAAAAACTATTTAACTAAATTCAGTTTCTGTCCGGTAGCGGCACCGGAATGTGAGTATACCTATGCCTGCTTTCATCTGAAAAATAGTTTTGGGTGTGATGGTTTTCACAGCCCTGGGCAATATTACATTTTGAACAAGCCATATACTGAGACTGCATACAAAACTGCTCGCGCTAGGTTAATTGAACACATGACACGTACAGGTGAATATGGTGAGTTCTTTCCCAGTGTGCTGTCACCGTTTGCCTATAACGAAAGTGCGGCCCAAGATTACCTGCCGCTGACAAAGGAACTAGCCATAGCCCAAGGCTTTTTGTGGAATGAGGACGACAAACCAGAAAAAACAACTTTGTCAAAGTATAATTGTGACCAATGTGGTAACCCATTTAGAATGCTTGAGCAAGAAAAGATTCTTTACAAAAAAATCGACGTGCCAGAACCAGGGAGTTGTATTGATTGTCGCTTTAAAAAGTTACGCCAGTGGAAAAATCCTCGACAGTTGTACGAGCGTACCTGTATTCGTTGCCAAAAAGCCATCCAAACTACCTACGCACCAAATCGACCGGAGCAGGTGTATTGTGAGGAGTGCTACCGCCAACTGGTCTATTAAGCCTTGCTGCGTTTGTCTTTCTTGATTGCTTTCTTTTTTGTCGATTTTTCCTCTGGCTTTTCCTCGGAAACATCTACTTCACCATCGGCCGGTTCAGTTTGCTCACGCATATAGCTGGGAGTGAGCCGTTTCAAGATTCTATCTAACTTCTCATTAAGCTGAATAAACTGCTGATCAAAGTGTTCAGAGCCTCTCCCTCCGATGTTACCGCTTCTTGACTGATCTTCTCCTCGACTACCGAAATGACGATGAGAAAAATCACGCCCACCAGAATCTCTGCCACCACGGTCGTCGGAACGAGCCGCTCGAAAACAATCGCGGCATAAGACAGGTTTATTGCCGGTTGGTCGGAACGGAACTTCGCAACTTTTACCGCATTCGGTGCAAGTGGCCTGAAACATTTCTCGCTCTTCATTTCTATCTCTAAAACCACCGCCTCTGTTACCACCCCGAAAACCACCACGGTCAGAGTCTCTGCCGCTAAATTTATTGCCACCACCTCGGTTAAAGTTTCCCATAGCGACCTATCGTAGCATGGTTATTGACAATGGTCAATGAAGCGTCTTAGATGGTAGTGATGAATGTCGCCATTGAACCTAGTTGGAAACAAGCTTTAGCTCATGAATTTGAGCAGCCGTATTTTGCCAATCTGACTAAGTTTGTCCGTGAGGAATATCAACGTACCAAAGCGTACCCACCGCCGAAGCAGATTTTCTCGGCCTTTGATCATTGTCCATTCGACAAGGTGAAGGTGGTCATTATTGGACAAGATCCGTACCACGGCCAGAGGCAGGCCAATGGGTTATGCTTTTCGGTGAGTGATGGTATTTCCCTACCGCCATCCCTACAAAATATCTACAAAGAAATTCATGATGACTTGGGTTTACCTATTCCCACCACCGGAAATCTGGAACACTGGGCTGATCAAGGGGTGTTATTACTGAATGCCACGTTGACGGTACGTGCCAATCAAGCCGGCTCTCATCAAGGCAAGGGCTGGGAAGAATTTACCGATGCCGTGATTCAAAAACTGTCCGATGAAAAAACCGGTTTAGTTTTTTTACTGTGGGGCAACTACGCTAAACAAAAAGGCACCATGATTGATCGCAGCAAACATCATGTGCTGACTGCGGCCCATCCATCACCCTTTTCAGCCAACAGTGGTTTCTTCGGATGTAAACATTTTAGTCAAACCAATACGCTGCTCCGCTCCATGGGGAAAGAACCAATTGCGTGGGCGCCTACCTCGGCTTCCGCTTAGACGATTCCACAATCGACTGTCGCGCACTTTGAATCAACCAACCGAATCGGCCTAACCCATAGGCCATGGCTAAGTATCCTACAATCCATAGGCTATCCAACGCTGGTTTATAGTAAGCTTGCATCGTTTCGTATTCTGGGGTAAACATCGCAAAACCAATATCCGCCACAAAGGTACAGGTCAGGCCAGACAAAAACCACCACCATGGAGCAACAAATTTTCCACCACGCATTTCAATAGTGACTACAATCACCACTAAACTCATCAACACCAAAACAATATCTGCTACACCATAACTAATCGCCACACCATTTTCTAAAACAGAATACTCTGGCTTGATGGCTTGAAATACACCAAAGTAGAGAGCTATCCCGCTAAATAATACAGCGAGCATAGTCATCAGCAACCGCAGTGTGTACGGCAATGGCTTATGCACTTTGTGGCGCAAAAATTTCAATTCCCACAATAGGCCAATACATAAAGGAAGGTAACCAACTAAGTAAAACCAATCTGCCACCGAGGGATAGGGGTCAACCTGCGCTATTAATTCATAATACGTCCACACCACCTCACCAATAAACCAACTGACAACACCAAATGTAATAATCAGTAAAATTTTACCTTGTAATGACCGCATGCCATACTCTTTCACTGCCACCAGTCCACCGACTACCGCCGTGGCTGGCGCCAACACATACACTG
>AMFJ01005265.1_pt1 | contig 18222 bp, 18 predicted proteins | sample 427208 | NCBI WGS metagenome assembly AMFJ01 (sample SAMN02954298, study PRJNA114691) | groundwater metagenome | biome: aquatic; feature: subsurface aquifer; material: sediment; isolation source: subsurface aquifer sediment | place: USA: Rifle, CO | collected 2008-08
TATTAAGAGAAAAAATAATATTTTGATTTTCTTCATATTGATTTGTTTTGTCATCCCCGATCTAGTCGGGGATCCAGTTCTTTTTGTCTGGATTCCCGCCTTCGCGGGAATGACGCACTACTCGATTTTAAATATCGGTAAATTCTTTAGTGTTGCCTCGGCTTCTTTTAAACGATATTTATCTTCAGAATATAACGTAAATATGTGTTCATTTTTACTGACAGAATGATCTAATTTTTTTAATAAATAAATTCCGGCTTTTTTATCATCGGGTAATCCTAAAATTCTCGCTATTGTATTTAAATTATGATTATTAATATCTTTAATTTTACCAGATACTGATGAATGAAAATCGAATTTGTTTTTAGCCAACTCTAAAGAATCAGAAGTAATTTTAGATACACCACCTTGAGCTTTAACAATTTCCTGAAATTTTTTTAATGCGGCTCCAGATTCTAGTATTTTTTTAGCTTCGTCTTCTCCTCCGCCGGCCGGCGGGTTTTTTCTTTCTTTATAACAAAGTTCAAGCAACTTTCCTGCTAGTCGCAAAGACTTTGCCTCAAGACGAAGAGGTCGATCAGTTTTTTGTTCAAGCACATACAAGACATCACGAACTTCCAAAATCGGGCCAATGCCCCGGCCGGCCGGCTCTAGAGTTTCATTGACATCGCAAATAACTTTGATACCAAACTTGCGAGCTAAATTTTCAAATTTTCTAGCCACATTTTCTCCTTCAGAAAAACGGTGAATTTTAGCTGTTTTGCCTATGGGAATGTCTAAAACTAGGTGTGTCGTTCCGGCAGCTATTTTTTTGGCCATTACCGAAATAATTATTTTGTCGAACGATTCGAAGGACAAAGGTTCTTCTACACGGATAATGATATCATCAGCCGGAGCAATACCGAGTTTACCGTTCCAAGCTATACAACCGCCCACTTCATTGACTATTTTTTCAATTTGTTTTGGGGTAAATTCGACAGATGCTATTGCTTCCATAACATCGGCGGTACCGGCTGGGGTAGTAATTGCACGGGACGAAATTTTTGGAATTTTAAATCCGGCTGCTGCAATAATTGGAACGATTATCATAGTTGTCCGTGTACCGGCAATACCGCCGACCGAATGTTTGTCAGCAACTATGCCTTTAAACTTAAGTTTATTTCCGGTTTCAACCATCGCCTTGGTAAAAAAATACAGTTCCTGAGGACTATATCCTTCTTTGAAAGAAGATGCAACAAAGTATGTTGTTAAGACATCACTCAATTTTTCATGAGCGATTTCATCCATCACGGCAAAAGTTTCCCGGTAGCTTAACTTTTTTCCTAAAAGTTTTTTTTGAATAGCGCTTATCGCTACAAGTTTTTCTTTATCATCATTCATATTGGATATAAATTTCTGTAAATTTTTTCTGGTACTCTTTTAATTTTAATATAAGTGATGTTAACAAATAAATTTCTTTCAAATTAAATAACCAGGATAAGAACAAGTATAAAACAAAATGAATTAAAGCGACTGTTGAAAGAAGAAAAAAAACATTAATTGTCCGACTGGTGTCAAATATCAGACCATCTAAAAACTTCATAGAAAAATAACTGATGAAAGCAGACAAGAAAGCGGAAAAAAACATTTTACCGATTTCGACAAAAATACTTTTTAAACCTAAACCTTCAAGCTTTGCAGAAATAATAATAAAAAGAAGTGAAGAATTAATGATTATACTAACAGAAAAAGATAAAGCTAAAGACCAGACCGGTAAGTGAAAGACAAATATTGATAATAAGCTTAATAGGGTGTTAACAAAGATCGAAAAAATACTGACATAAAATGGAGTACGGCTGTCATGCATACTGTAAAAACAGCGGGTTAAAAAATAATAACTGCCATGAAAAGGCAAGGATAAAGAAAAATAAGATAGAGTAACCGCAGTTGAAACAGTTGCTTCCCAGTCAAATTTTTGACCCCCGAAAAATAAGCGGACTAAAGGAGTACGAGCAAAAATAAAAAAGAAAGCGATGGGAATAGTTAGATAAAATAGATTAAGTAGCGAGTCAGAAATAATTTTTTTGAATTCTACAATTTTTTTTTCTTGAAACATCTCAGTTAAATAAGGAAGAGAAGCTTGGCTAAAAGCTATGCCAATTACAGAAACAGGTAGAAGCTGTAAATGCTGAGCCAGATAAAAAACCGTATAGGCACCTGATCCTAAAAAAGTTGTCAAAGTTAGGTCGATAGTTGCATCAATCTGGGCTACGATGACGGTAAAAGCTCTTGGAACAACCATTCTAATAAATTCGGATAATCCCTTAGTCTTTTTAAGTATAAATTGATAGTTAAAGTCAGAATTAAAAAAAAGAGGTATCTGAATAACAAAAAGGAAAAAAGCACCGATGACGACCCCCCAAATTGGAGCTAAAAGTAGCAAGGTTGGATATAGGAATATCGTTGTCAAAATAATGGCTAAGTTATAAACAATCGGAGCTAAAGCCGATAGGAAAAAAGTCTTATTGGCTTGGCCGATTCCAGTTAGAAAGTTGCCTAAGACAAAAAATGGTAACTGACCTAAAAGAAGCAATCTTGAAAGGCTGATTATTCTTTCCATTTTGACAAGATCGTATCCAGGTGTTAAGGCGGGGATAATCTGATTCAGAAAAAGAGAAACTATAACAACAAAAACAGTTAAAGCCAAAAAAATTAAATTAATGATTGAAGAAATATTTTCTGATAATTCTTTTTTATTTTCCTTATATTTTACGTAGATAGGAATAAAAGTTGATGTTAAGGCTCCAGTAATTAGAATTTCAAAAATAATATCGGGAATCCGAAATGAAGCAAAAAATATATCTAACTCCTCTTTGTTAAAATATCCAGCCAAAATTCGGTAACGCAAAAAACCGGAAAAGCTGGTCAGGACAATCATAAAAGATAATAAAACAGCTGAAGAAAATATACTTTTTTGTTTTGTAAATATGAAGTCCTGGGTTTTTTTTAATAATCTTTCCATCGTTCATATTATAACTTAAATTTAACTATTGATTTTGTTGATTTTCAGGATTATCATGAGGATATGAAAAAAGGTAAAAATAATTCTGCAAATGATTTAGTTACAAAAGAATTCTTGGATAAAAAATTAGGTGAAAGTTTTGATAAAAATACTTCTAAAATAATAAAGTTTTTTGAAATGAAATTTGATATTGTTGATGATAAATTTGAAAAAATAAATAAAAAACTCGAAATGCTTGATAGTATCATGAAAACTCTTGATTGGTTAGCTAAGGATTATAGGGATTTAAAAGATGAAAATACTGTCCAAACAGAACAATATCGAAGGCTTGATGGTCGAGTGACTACGTTAGAAAAAAGAGTTTTTGCTTCGTAAAAAAAGTACATTTTTGGTTTGATAAATCAAACCACTACACAAAACGAATAATCAAGGGTGAATTGTGGTTAAATGCGCTTGACAACCTGTTGAATTTGGTTAATAATGGAATCATATGGTGTTTTTTGGTGAATATCAAATTAACTTCTCAGGCTCAGGCCGTTTGTTGTTACCAAAAAAAGTTCGAGAACTTCTTAAGGGTAACACTTTTATATTAACAAAAGGATTTGGTATTTGTTTAGCCGGCTATGACAAAGATGATTGGGAAAAAAGGGCGACAGATTTGTTAAATCCTTCATTACTTCAACCAACCGACATGGAAAATAGAAGATCTATATTTTCGTCATTGGTTTATTTAGAGATTGACGATCAGGGACGTTTTGTGCTTCCTAAAAATCTTCTCGAATATAGTCAATTAGAGGGAAAAGTAATTATCATCGGTGTTGGTGATCATTTCGAAATATGGAATACGGAGAAATGGAAAGAATACAGTAAAACAATTAAAAATTTCTAATTATGCACACACCGGTTTTATTAGATCAAGTGATTGAAGCATTAGATATAAAAAAGAACGGTCTTTATGTTGATGCTACTTTTGGAGAAGGAGGATACACTGAAGCAATATTGAGTAAAGGGGCTAAGGTGTTGGCAATCGATTTAGATAAGGAACAATTAACCAAAGGTCTGGATTCCCGCCTTCGCGGGAATGACATCGTACTTGTACAGGGGAATTTTGGGGAGATTGAAAAAATTGCCAAAAAGAACAATTTTTTTCCAGTTGATGGGGTAGTTTTTGATCTAGGTCTATCGATGAGGCAGATTAGCCAGTCAGGTCGTGGATTTTCCTTTAAAAAGCTAAATGAACCATTGGATATGAGAATGAGTACAGAAACAGAGATGACGGCAAAATATTTGTTAAATCATCTATCTGAGGCGGAATTATTTGATATTCTTGCTAAGAATTCTGAAGAAATAAATTCTCAAAAGATAGCGCGAGAGATTATTATTAAACGCCAATTTAAAAAGCTCGAAACAGTTGAAGATTTAATATATTGCATCGATAAAGCCATTGGAGAACAAGATAACAATGCTTATAAACGAATTTTTCAAGCTTTGCGTATCCAAGTCAACGGTGAATTTGAAAATTTGAAAAATGGTTTGGCCGGAGCCACAAAAATTATAAAAGATGATGGAAAAATAGCAGTTGTCACTTTTCATTCTCTAGAAGACAGGATAGTCAAAAATTTTTCAAAAAGTGCCGGGATAAAACTTTTAAACAAAAAACCAATAATGAATCGAAGAGGAAGAAATTTTGAAAAATCGGCAAAACTAAGATTGATCGTCCGTGAAGTAGATCGAAGATCACTTCACGGTAAATAAGTTTTTAGAGTCAAATATGAAAAATATTTTTTTAAGAACAATAGGTGTAATAATGACAGGATTGGTCGTCCTAAATCTTTTTGTGATGATTTCTGGAATAATGATTAGCGACGAAATCAACAATTTTGAACAAAAAACTGATCAGCTTCATAAAGTTAATCTTTCATTAGAAAAAGAAGTGGCCAGCCTTAACTCGTTAAAGTTTGCGGAGGAACAAGCAAAGGAATTTAACTTTACCAATTCTTCAGCACCGCAATATCTTGATCAATTAAAGTACGCACAACGTTAATTCATGAAAATCAAATTTATTTTTCTTCTTTTTATTACCTTTTATTTAGCTATTATAGTTCGACTATTTTTTCTTCAAGTAATTTATTCGCCGGCAAATAAAAGCGAATATTTAAAAACAAATAAGCTTTATCCCATAAGAGGGAGGATATATGATCAAAAAAATCAGTCATTAGTTTTAAATGAAAATAGCTATCAGCTTTATGTTGAACCGAAAAAAGTTGATGATAAAGAGAAGCTTTTACAATCATTAAGTCAAAGCTTAGAAGTTGAGGAAGCATCGATTTCCGCCAAACTGGACATGTCAAAATATTGGGTTGCTATAGCAGGTAGTCTGACTGAAGAACAAAAAGACAAACTTGATAAGTTGAATTTAAAAGGGACAGGTTTTGATTATCAAACAAAAAGATTTTATCCCGAGGCTTCTCTTTCTGCACACATATTGGGTTTTTTAGGAAAAGACAACCAAGGAGAAGATGTAGGGTATTTAGGATTGGAAGGGTTTTATAATCGTGATTTAAGAGGATTACCGGGGTTTGTAGAAACGGAAAGAGATATTTTAGGTCGGCCAATATTAATAGGTGTTCAGCAAAGAGTCGAAGCCGAAAATGGGCGAGATTTAATTTTAACAATTGATAAAAACATTCAGGAAATTAGTAAAAAAAGATTACTTGAAGGATTAGATAAATATGAAGCTAAAAAAGGATGCGTAATTACAGCCGATCCGAAAACAATGGCCATTCTAGCCCTTGTTTGTTTACCGGATTACGACTTAGAAAAATATTATTTGTTTAACGAAAATTTTTATAAAAATTTAGCGATCTCTGATCTTTATGAACCCGGAAGTGTATTCAAACCTTTGATTGTAGCAGCAGCCTTAGAAGAAAAAAAAATCAAACCCAATGATACCTATAACGAAACAGGTCAGGTTGCAGTTGGAGAGTACAACATCAAAACCTGGAATGATAAATATGAAGGAAAGATTTCAATGACAAGGATTTTGGAAAAATCGTCAAATGTTGGCATGGTCTATATTGGAGAAAAATTAGGGAACAAAAATATTTATAGTTATCTTAAAAAATACGGATTTGGTAAAAATACCGGCATAGATCTGGAAGGAGAATCAAGCGGATATTTAAAACCGGAAAATAATTGGTATCCGATTGACTATTCAACAGTGACTTTTGGTCAGGGGATTGCCATTACTCCAATTCAAATGATTAGAGCGTTTGCTTCAATTATTAACGGTGGTTATTTAATGAAGCCTTATTTGGTGCAAAAAATTATTTCAGAGAATAAAGTGACAGAAATTAAACCGAAGATTGAAAAAAGAGTTATTTCTCAAATGACCTCCGATATTGTAAAAAAAATGCTAGTTTCAACTGTCGAAAATGCCGAAGCCAAATGGGACAGGCCTAATGGTTTTGCAATAGGAGGAAAAACGGGAACGGCTCAAGTACCAATCAAAGGAATTTATGATGCTTCAAAAACAATCGCTTCATTTATAGGATTTGCTCCGGCGTCGAATCCAAAATTTTTGACTTTTGTTATTCTTTATGAACCAAAAACATCTCAGTGGGGGTCAGAGACTGCTGCACCCTTATTTTTTAAAATCGCAAAGGACCTGATTGTGTACTATAATATTAGCCCAACGCAATAATATGCAAAAATTAAAAAATATTTACCATTTACTTCAAGCTATATTAGCCAATATCTTATATGGTTTTCCCAGTCAAAAGTTAAAAGTAATTGGTGTAACAGGTACTGACGGAAAGACAACAACAACTCACTTGATAGCACATATATTGAAGAAAGCAGGAAAAAAAGTTTCTTTTGTTTCTTCTATTTTTGCTTCAATCGGAGGAAAAGAGTCTGATATTGGTTTTCACGTAACCACTCCGAGTTCATTTGCTTTACAAAGATTATTAAAACAATCGGCTGATAATAATGACGAATATTTTATTTTGGAGACGACCTCACATGCTTTGGATCAGAATAGAGTTTGGGGAATTAATTATCAAATAGGGGTCATTACAAATATTACTCATGAACATTTGGATTACCATGGAAATTATGAAGACTATGCAAAGACAAAATTAAAATTATTAAAGTTGGCAAAAATTGGTATAAAAAATACAGACAAGGTAGTAAATATTATTAAAAAAATTCCTAATTTGACTGAATTTAATCAATCTAACTATTCATCAGCTTACAATGTTTGTAAACAATTGGGATGCTCTGATGAAGAGATTTTAAATGCGATGAAGTCTTTTGTATTACCCAAAGGAAGACTTGATTTAGTTTATGATAAAGATTTTAAAATAATTATTGACTTTGCCCACACGCCAAATGCTTTGGCTCAACTACTTTCATCAATTAGAAAATTATATTTAGAAAAAGGTGGCCGCCTTATTCATGTTTTTGGTTCAGCTGGGTTACGTGATTTTACCAAAAGACCGTTAATGGGTGAATCAAGTGGAAAATATTGTGACTTAGTGATTCTTACAGAAGAGGATTATCGAACTGAAGATCCAGAAGAAATTTGCAAACAAATTGCTTTAGGAATCAAAAATAAAAGTTTTCAAATTATCCTTGATAGACAAGAGGCAATTAATCATGCCATTAAAATTGCAAAAGTTGATGACGTCGTTGTCTTAACAGGTAAGGCACATGAGAAAAGCTTGTGCCGGGGAAAGATTGAAGAGCCGTGGGATGAGTATGAAGCAGTTGAAAAAGCACTAAAATTATGATTCTTTACGATTCTAATCTTAAAATTTTTTATTCAACTTTCATTAACAATGACAAGTTTTTTGGTGGATTTGGAACGAGGGAAATAGGCGATGGCCGTAATATTGATACTGCCATTAGTTTTGCTCAAACAAATATTCCCAATTTCAAAACCATTGTTATCCCCGAACAGATTCATTCAGTCAACGTGACAAATTTTAGTGCTAATTTGATTGATAATGTTGAAAAAATTCCAGAAACTGATGGGGTTATTACGAAAGATATCAATTCGGTTTTGACGGTTATTACAGCCGATTGTTCACCAATAATATTTGTTGAAAAAAAAGAAGGAATTATTGGTATTTCTCATCAAGGTTGGCGAGGAAGCGTCAAGCGATTAGGTCAAAAAATGGTTAAAAAAATCATTGAAATGGGAGGAAAAAAAGAAGATATATTTGTTGCGATCGGTCCTTCAATCGGCCAGTGTTGTTACGATGTTGAAGACGAGAGGTATTATCAATTTGTTGAGGAATTTGATGGCTATGCTGATAAAATTTTTCACCGTCATCAAGGAAAACTTCATCTTAATCTTGCACTTTTGAACTATCTTCAAGTCAAAGAATTAGGAGTTTCAGAAAAAAACATTGACCATTTTCCTTTTTGTACCCGTTGTGACAAAAAACGATTCTTTTCTTTTAGAAGAGATAAAAGGCAGGATTACGGCGAGATGCTGAGTTTTATTGTTAAGAGTGTATAATTTCATATGACGTTAGAACAATCCAAAAACATATTTTTTCTAGGCATAAAGGGTGTGGCGATGGCTAATTTAGCCGTTATTTTGAAAAAGATGGGTAAAAACGTCACCGGTTGCGATATTGAAGAAGAATTTATTACTAACAAACTTCTTTTAGATAATAAGATTAATTGGTTGATTGGGTTTGACCCTAGCAAACTTTCTAAAGAAACAGACTTAATTGTTTATTCTGCTGCCCATGGTGGAACAAATAATCCATTAATAATTGAAGCGGAAAAAAAGAACATTAATATTATTTCTCAAGCTCAATTACTGGGAGAGTTAATGGATCAGTTTGAGACTAAAATTGCTGTCTGTGGCTGCCACGGAAAAACTACTACCTCGTCATTATTGGTTTACGCATTAAATAAATTGAAACAAAATCCAAGTTATTTAGTCGGAGTGCCATTTTTCACCGGTAATCAGGGAGGAGATTTTCAAAGTAAAAAATATTTTGTCGTCGAAGCCGACGAATATGGCGTCAATCCACCTGCGGATAAAACTCCTAAATTTCATTTGTTAAATCCAAATTATATTATTGCGACTAATATAGATTTTGATCACCCAGATGTTTACAGAGATATTGAGGAAACAAAAAAAGCATTCATAAAATTTTTCGATGATAAAAAACTCATTGCTAACATTGATGATCAAAATTTACTTCGATGTATTGATACATCGAAGGTTGTAACTTATGGTCTGTCTCAAAAAGCTAACTATCAGATAATTAATTGTAAAATTAGCGAAGAGGAAACGACTTTTGAGATAAAAAATGTGGGTGAGTTTAAGATATCGCTTTTTGGTAAGCATAACATTTCAAATACGGCTGCAGTCATAGTCCAACTATTGGAACTTGGTTTTAAAGCCGATGAAATAGCAAAATCATTGGTCGGTTTTACCGGCGCCGAAAGACGTTTTGAAAAAATCTATTTTAAAAATAATATTTATTTATTTGATGACTATGCCCACCACCCTGCTGAAATAGCCGCCACAATTAATGCAGCTAAAGATAGGTTCCCAAACAGAAGAATAATTGTTATCTTTCAGCCTCATACTTATTCAAGAACAAATTTTTTATTAAAAGAATTTGGAGAAAGCCTATCACTTGCAGATGTTAGTTTTATTCTACCCATATTTGCGTCGGCAAGAGAAAATTCAGATAATTTTTCTATTTCCTCAAAAGATATCGTAACCAAAATTAAGGACACTCTTAAAGAAGACAGTCTTAATATAGACTGTCTTTATTCTAGCTCAAATGTACAATTAATTAATCAACTGGATACTATTCTTAGAGAAGGAGATGTTGTGTTTACAATGGGGGCGGGGGACGTGTATAAACACGCAGAAAATATCAAATATCAAATATTAAATATTAAAAATAAAAAATTAAATATTCAAAAAAATATTAATTTAAAACAATTTAGTACACTCAGAACTTCGGCGATTGCGAAATATTTTTTGGAAGCAAAGACAAGAGAAGATTTAATTGAGGGGCAAAAGTTTGCATCGAAAAATAAGCTAAATTTATTTATTTTAGCAGGAGGTTCAAACTTAGCAATCGTTAAAAGTAAGATCAACGGACTAGTGATTAAAAATAACTACATAGAATCAAAAATTATTAAAGAAACGGACGAATATGTTTTTTTATCTGTTTCTTCCGGTTATCCAGTTTCATTATTAGTAAACGAAACAGTCAATAAAGGCTATCAGGGCTTTGAATATCATAAAGGATTACCGGGAACGGTTGGGGGAGCAGTTTACATGAATTCAAAATGGACTAAGCCAGTAAGTTACTTTGGAGATAGTTTAGAATACGCTTATCTTGTGGACGACCGTCTTCAAGTAAAAAAAGTTGATAGGAAGTATTTTGAATTTGGATATGATTTTAGTGTCTTACAAAAAACTCACGAAATTCTTCTTGAGGCAGTTTTTAAATTGCATAAACTTGATCCCAAAATATTGAAACAAAGATCTCAAGAAGCTTTTGAGTATAGGAAAAAAACCCAGCCAATTGGAGAAAAGACTTCCGGCTGTTTTTTTAGAAATGTTGATGGCAAATCAGCTGGACAGATGATTGATCAGGTTGGTTTAAAAAATTTTTCTGTCGGAGATTTTTTTATTTCTCCGATTCATGCAAACTTTATTATTAATCGCGGTAAAGGCAAGTCAAAAGATTTATTAAAATTAGTTAAGATAATAAAAGAGAAAGTTAGAGAGAAATTTGGGGTAGAATTAGAGGAAGAGGTAATTATAATATGATCCCAATCTACGAATGTATCCGAATCTACAAATATTCGTTGATTAGGATTAATTGGTAGATTAGTATCTTTAAATATATGTCTGATTCTTATTTAATTTCCGGTGGAAAACCTCTCAAGGGCGAAGTTGTACTTTCTGGTGCGAAAAACGTTGCCTTAAAAACAATTATTGCCGCTTTGATGTTTGAAGGTAATGTAACTTTAAAGAACATTCCAAGAATTAACGACGTCCTAGATTTAATAGAGCTGATAAAATCTCTTGGTGTGAAAGCAAAATTTATAGAGAAAAATACTTTGTTGATAAATAGTAGTAATTTGAATAGTAATCGGGTCGATCTGCAATATGGTTCCAAAATAAGAGTTTCTTTTATGCTCTTTGGACCGCTTCTTAACCGTTTTGGTGAATGTTATGTTCCAAATCCAGGGGGATGTCGAATCGGGGCTCGTCCAATTGATCGAATTATTAAGGGTTTGGTTGCCCTTGGTATTAAAGTTGATTATGATACAGAAACGGGATATTACCACGCAAAAATTTTAAGTAAACCTAAAGGAAAATATAATTTTGAAAAACCTAGTCACACAGGTACAGAGCTTTTAATGATGATTGGATTGATGACTGATAAACAAGTTGTAATTGAAAATATTGCTAATGAACCTGAAATTAATGACCTAGTTTTATATTTAAATTCAGCCGGTGCCAATATAACAGAAGAAAAAAATAAGATTGTCATTACCAAAAGTAGTAAGTTGAAACAAAAAGAAGCTTTTACAATTATGTCAGATCGAAATGAACTAGTGACCTATGCAACTTTAGTCGTCGCGAGTGGAGGTGATGTTACTATCGGCCCAATTGATGAAAATTTAATTGCTTCATTTTTAGAAATAATGAGAGAAGCGGGGGCAGGAGTAGAGGAAATATCAAATTTCAAATATAGATTTTATTTTCGTGGTTTAATAAAACCAGTCAACATTGAAACTTCACCACATCCTGGATTTATGACTGATTGGCAACCAAGTTGGGCTATTTTGATGCTAAAAGCTGAAGGAGAGTCGATAATTCATGAAAGGGTTTTTGAAAATAGATTTTCTTATGTTGATGAATTAAAAAAACTGGGAGCAAAAATAGACTTTGTAAATATAACAGTGGAGAACCCAGAATTTTTTTATCATTTTAATTTTGAAAAAGAACGATTATATAAACAAACTATAAAAATTCAAGGGAGTGAAGAACTTCATAATGCAATTTTAGATATTTCTGATTTACGAGCAGGGGCTGCTTTAGCTTGTGCTGCATTACTTGCTGAGGGTGAATCGGTTGTTAACGGTGCTTCAATCTTAGAGCGAGGTTATGAAGATTTTGTTGAAAAAGTGAAAAAATTGGGAGGGGAGATAAAGAAAGTATAATCAAAATTTTATTTTTAACGATTCAAAAATTTTTTTGGCATCTATTTGTTGAGTACGTAGTATTTGTACAATAAATCGTAAATCATAAGCCCATTTTCGATAGTTAATAAAAGGTTTACGTTTTTCATATAACAGCTTTGGCTTATTTTCTTTCATTTTGAAGCAATTGTACTTCTTCTTCTTCTTCTTTTCAATCGAAAATTAAAAACCACATATCTACTGTCATTTTTTCCCCGTTTCCACGCCCTATTTATGCATTTTTGTAGGTTATAAGCGGTTGACAAGGTTTTATATATGTTTTTAAATAAGGTCAGTCCTTGTAAGGACTGACCTTAAATATGCCGGCAAAAAATTCCATAAAAACTTATGTCGAAAATGGATTTTATCATCTCTATAATCGTGGAGTGGAAAAAAGGAATATATTTTTAGATGAACAAGATTACTGTGTTTTTCTATCCTATTTGAAAATATATCTTTCCCCTGTTAAAGAATCAGTAAATTATTTGGAAAATAATGATGAATTAATATACAAGGATAAAAATATTCAAATTTCAAGATTATACAGGTTAAATAATTTCTTTAATAAAATTAACCTTGCTAGTTATGTTTTGATGCCAAATCATTTTCATTTAGAATTACAACAAGTTGGCAAGAAAGATATAGAAATTTTTATGCGCAGTCTGGTTACAAAATATACTATGTATTTTAATAAAAAATATAAACGTGTTGGTCCATTATTTCAAGGCAGATACAAAGCTATTTTAATTTTAGGCGATGAATATTTGTTACATTTAAGTTGTTATATTCATCTTAATCCGTTGGAACTATTATCAAACGGTCAGCAATTACAATCCTACCCTTGGAGTAGTTACCCAGCTTATATCAGTAACATCAACATAAGATGGTTAAATAAAGGCTTCATACTGTCAAGTTTTATGAAAAATCAAAGTAATTTATTCAATTCTTACAAAAAGTTCGTTGAAAATTACACAAAAAAATCGAAGGAAGATAGTAAATCGCTTAACGACATGTACTTAGATTAAGGACACTCCTTATAAGGTCAGTCCTTATAAGGACTGACCTTAGTTAACTACGAAAAGTTTACACTTATGGTAAAATTAGAACATGCGAAAGATTAAAAACATACTAATTCTGGCTGGGGGTGATAGTACGAGATTTTGGCCATTGGAAAATAAACTTTTTTTTAGTTTTTTAGGGAAGCCGTTGATTCAACTTCAAATAGAAGAACTACTTAAATATGGTGAACTAGTGACGGTGGTTGCAAATAAGTCTAATGCTACGACTATTAAACGATTAGTTGACAACAACAGTATTAAACCAGTTCAAATAATAACTCAAAATGATGAATATCAAGGAATGGCTGGAGCAATTTTTTCAGCTAAAAATCATATTAAAGGCGAGACTTTAATTGTTAACGCTAGTGATTTGATTGACTACTCCGTATTTACAAAACTAACTTCATTGATGGATGGTGAAAATAAGTTAATACTAGTTGGTAAACAGTTCAGTGAATATTTTCCTGGAGGATATTTTAAATTTAATGATGAGAAAAAAATTATTGAAATTATCGAAAAACCGGACAAGGATAAGAGACCATCATCAACTGTCAAATTAGTTTTTGATTATTTTGCTGATATATCAAACTTGTTAAGTTACTTTGGAAAAGTCAAAACAGAAAAAGATGATTTATACGAAGCCGTTATTAATAAAATATTGTCTGCTGATTTAAAACAGGCTCATTTGATTTATGAATCATACTGGTTCGGATTAAAATATCCATGGCATGTTTTAACAATGCTGCAAAATTTTTTAAGAACTATTGATAAACAAAAAATTTCCCCTTCTGCGGAAATTTCGGAAAAAGCGCTGATAGTCGGACCTGTCATTATTGGAGAAAACGTTAAGGTTGGAGACTTTTGTAAAATAGTGGGCCCGACTTTTATCGGAGACAATACAATTGTTGGAGACTATTCTATGATCCGTGAAAGTCAGATAGGGGAAGATTGTTTGGTCGGTTCATTTTCTGAAGTGGCCAGGTCTTATATTGGTAATAATGTTTTTTTACACCGTAACTATGTGGGTGACTCAATCCTGGATAATGATGTTATGTTTGGAGCCCAAGCGGTAACGGGGAACCTTAAATTTGATGGCGAAAAAGTTTTTTCAATTGTTGAGAAAAAAAGAATCGATACTAATTTAAATAAATTAGGAGCAATCGTCGGTTCCCTTTCAAAAATTGGCGTTAATGCAACTATTTTTCCAGGAGTTAAAATTGGTAAAAAGAGTTGGGTAGGACCGGGGGAAAAGGTAAAATACGACGTAGAGGACAAAACTTATTTAGCTGACGGAGAAGAGAAGGAAAATATAAAAATATGAAAAAAATAACTGTAATTGGTGGAGGCACCGGAACTTTTGTTGTTCTTTCTGGACTAAAAAAATATCAATTGGATCTATCGGTAGTTGTGACAATGATGGATTCTGGTGGCTCGACCGGACGTTTAAGAGATCAACTAGGTATTTTGCCACCGGGTGATTTGCGTCAATGTTTGGTTGCACTTTCCGACGCACCTTTGCTTTGGAGAAAATTATTTCTTTACCGCTTTGAAAAAGGTGATTTACAAGGTCATAATTTTGGGAATATTTTTTTAGCGGCGCTTGAAAAAGTGAGTGATTCATACGATGAAGCCATCGAAACAGTTTCTTATGTTTTAAAGATCAAAGGTAATGTTATTCCGGTTACTTTGAATAAACTACATTTGGTCGCGGAATATGAGAATGGAAAAAAAGTGACCGGTGAAGGCTTGATAGATGAAAACCATACAGAAAAATCACGAATAAAAACAGCGTACTTAGAGCCTAGAGGAAAAGCAAATCCTAAGGCTGTCAAAAGTATCGAAGATTCAGAATATATCGTTATTGGTCCGGGGGATTTATATACGAGCATCATCCCAGTACTTTTAGTTTCGGATGTCAAAGAAGCAATAAAAAAAAGCAAGACGAAGATTATTTTCATAATGAACATGATGACTAAGTCCGGGCAGACAACCAATTATAAAGCTTCGGACCACGTAAAAGACTTAGTTAAATACTTAGGGAGAGAACCGGACTATATTTTGATTAATAATGGTAGAATTGCTTCAGACATTTTGTTAAGTTATGAACGATATAATGAGGTCAAGGTAATTAATGATCTGGACAAAAATGGCTATCAAATAATTGAAAAAGATCTGGTAGATGTTAAGAAAGTTGAAAAAAATTCTTCAGATACTTTATACCGAAGTATTTTAAGACACGATTCAGAAAAAGTTGCGGAAGTCCTAATTAATATTTTTAAATAAGGTCAGACCCTATGTTTAGAAAACACACAATTTCCTTTAAAAACGCCTATAACGGTTTGGTTTGGTCGCTAAAAACCCAGCCAAATTACCGAATCCATTTGTTTTTGTCCTTAATATCAATTATTTTTGGTTTCTTCTTAAAAATTTCTTATTTTGAATTTCTTTTGATTGCTTTCTTAATTACAGTAGGATTGACGATTGAGACAATTAATACAGCAATAGAGGAAGCAACAGATGCAATTGACACTAATATAAGAGAAGACATTAAGATAGCAAAAGATGTTTCTGCGGGTGCAATGTTAATTTATGCGATTGGAGCAACAATGATAGCTTTGATGATATTTGTACCAAAAATTATAATGAAATTATAAACTGGTCCCGATTTAATCGGGAGACAATCAAAAACTATGTCAACATATCTTTTTGCTGTTTTTTCATCATTTTTATTGAACTTTATTTTGATAGTTCCTTTCATTAATTTTCTTTATCAATTGAAATTTCAAAGACAGCAACAAAAAACTAAAGATTTTTTAAACCGGCCCACTCCAATTTTTGACAAATTTAATAGAAATAAAAATGGTACTCCAATCGGCGGCGGCATATTGATTTTATTAACAACAATTTTTGTCTTCCTCTTTTTTATATATATGTATTCGATTTTTAATAGAAATATTTTTAGCAATTATCCTTCGGCCTCCTCAGAAATAATGGTGATTATATTTACTTTTTTATCTTTTGGAATTTTGGGGTTTTTAGATGATTTCAAAAAAATATTTTCTTGGAAAAAGAGCAGCTTTTTTGGGTTAAGTTTTAAACACAAATTTATTATTGAGTTAATACTTTCGTTGATTATTTCTTATATGTTGTTTTTTAATTTAAAAATAGACATTATTTATATTCCTTTTTTTGGAGTTTTTAATATCTCATATTTTTATATGCTATTTTCAACCTTTGTAATATTGGCTTTCGCAAATGCGGTAAATATTACTGACGGGTTAGATGGATTAGCTAGCGGAATACTATTTTTTACTTTGGTCGGTTTTTGGGTAATTTCCCGTTCGATCCTTGATGTTCCGACCTCTTTGTTTATTGCCGCTTGGCTTGGGGGATTAATGGCCTTTTTATATTTTAATATTTTTCCGGCCAGAATTTTCTTAGGCGATACCGGTTCATTGTCATTTGGTGCAACTTTTGCTGTTATTGGTTTGATTTTAGGCAAAGCTTTTGCCCTGCCGATTATTGGAGGGGTTTTTATTATAGAAATCGGATCGTCTTTAATTCAGATAGTAGGGAAAAAATATTTCAAAAGAAAATTATTACCGGTGGCCCCATTTCATCTTTATCTTCAAAACAAGGGTTGGGAAGAGCCAAAGATAGTCATGCGTTTATGGCTTATCTCTATCGTCTTCGTCATCTTCGGTCTAATGATTGCGTTTATGAAGTAATCACTTATTTTTTACCTATTACCGGTATTTTGTTATAGCTGCAACACTTTGAGCTGTTAATCCAACTACGTCAGGGAGAACGTCCTGTGGTTGACCTTTTTGAAATTCGATAAGTAGTCTTGCTTTGTCCACAGAAACTCCCGTTATAATCGGTGGTTGACCTGTACCGGGTAAATCCACTGTTAGACCCATTCTATTAACAAAAAAAAACCTACCATTCGATGTTTGGAAATTTGTTTCAACATAACCCCTCTCTACAACTGCCATATAAACTATATCTTACTTCTTCTTCTTCTTTTTGTCAAGGGGCGCTGAAAAAATTGAAGGTGTGATAAATCAAACCACTACTCCGTAATATTAGACAGTAGTGGATAATAAATTTTGGTGCAATAAATTGCACCACTACACTATAATAAACATATAATGTTTAAAAAATTATTTATCCAAAATAAGTTTTTCCTACCGTTAATAACAATTCCTCTGGCATTATCTTTGGTTGGGTTAGTTTTTATTTTTGAAGCATCGGCGGTAAGCAGTTCTCGTCAGTTTGGCGATAGTTTACATTACTTAAAATCTCAGGCGGTTTGGATTTTTCTAGGAATGATCGTTATGGCTATTTTTTCTTTTATCGATTATAAAAAACTTTATTTACTTTCTTTTATTTCGTTAATTTTTACAATTGTTTTGTTAGTGGTAGTTCTTATTCCGGGAATCGGCTCTAAAATTGGCGGAGCGCGACGCTGGATTGATTTTGGCCTTTTTAGTTTACAGCCGACGGAACTGGCAAAATTTTCTATAATTATTTATTTATCTTCCTGGTTTTCAGTCAAAGAAAAAAATCGGTTTTTACCTTTTATTACTTTAATAGGTTTTTTGGTTTTTTTAATTATGCTGCAACCAGATATGGGAACGGCTGTAATAATTTTTTCCATAAGTTTAATTATTTATTATTTTTCAGGTGCCCGCTTTATGGATTTTGTTTACATTATAGGTGGATCTATCATCAGTTTGTTTTTTTTAATAAAATTATCTCCATATCGATTTAATCGTTTATTAGCTTTTTTAAATCCATCAATTGACCCGCTAGGAATTTCTTACCATATTAACCAAATCTTCATTTCTTTATCTTCGGGCGGTTTTTTTGGACGGGGATTTGGCGCTTCCAGGCAAAAATATTTATTTTTGCCCGAAG
>AMFJ01021642.1_pt1 | contig 18205 bp, 17 predicted proteins | sample 427208 | NCBI WGS metagenome assembly AMFJ01 (sample SAMN02954298, study PRJNA114691) | groundwater metagenome | biome: aquatic; feature: subsurface aquifer; material: sediment; isolation source: subsurface aquifer sediment | place: USA: Rifle, CO | collected 2008-08
TTAAATTCTAAAAAAAATTGACATTTGAATATATATCTATATATGTATATATACAAACACATTTTTTTAATTGTTCAACTAAATAAATTTTGCAAAGGGAGGAAGTAGATTATGGAGAAGTTTAAAAAATTGCTGTATGTGTTGTTTTGTTCAGGTATGGTCTTGCTGGTATCAGCTGGTCAAACCATGGCAAATCAGAATGAAGATGACATGGTTATTGCTGAATCAGAGGCGGATGCGAAAGCACGAGCTGTGTATGATCCGGCTGAACCAGTCAATCGAGTGTCTTTTGAGTTCAATGACGGTTTTTATCATGTCGTAACTCGCCCAGTAACGAATGTGTATGAATTTCTTATCCCCCAGTTTGCCCGCACGGCAATTTCGAATGCCTCACGAAACATTAAGGCGGGCTCTCGGTTTGCCGGAAATCTCATGCAGGGAAATATCAAAGGGATGATGGTTGAGCCGGCGGCATTTATTATCAATACCTCCTTTGGTATTGGTGGGCTGATCGAGGTGGTTAAGGTAAGTGATTATGTACCACCTCAAGATATTTCTTCGGGTCTTGCGAGTTTGGGAGTTGGCGACGGGCCATATATGGTCGTTCCAGTTGCTGGTCCCTTTAATGTACGGACGCTTATCGGAAGTATCGGAAATGCTGCACTGAATCCAATCTGTTGGCTGGAATCTCCCGACGATATTATCGTGAATACGGGTGATAACATTAACGGAATATCCATTGTCGATGCATATGATGAGTTGACCAAGGATTCTGTCGACAAATACGCTTCTGTTAAGGCGGGATATTCCGATTATTACCGCAAACAATCTACCCAGAAGGAATAACTTCTGATTTATGTTGTGGATTTCTAAGGCGGAGCTTCGTGCTTCGCCTTTTTTTATTTAAAATTAAAAATAATTTAATTTGACTTCTTTACAAAAGATTTTAAACTCTCTATTATCTTAATTTTAACTCATAATTTATGTCTTTTAATTTTTCATCAATAAACCTTTGATGTAACAAGAATCTAGTGGATTTGGAATTTGCTATTTGAGAGATTTTGAAATTTTCGGATAAATTCCTGATTAATTATTTTGAAAATCCGGAGGATGAGGAAGTGGAATATGTAATAATTAATACTTGCTGATTTTTGTCTAGTTCTAGGGAAGAATCAGAAACTACTATCGCATATTTTGATGAGCTATGAAAAAAAATTATAATTCTTGGTTGTTATATTTCTGTTAAAAATGATGAGTTTTTATCGGGACTTAAAAATCTTTATAAAATAGTGCCATTTATAAATTATGAGATAATTGAGGATATAATTTTTGATAGAAAAAAAGCAAAATTTAGCTTAAATAAAGAGAAAATTCAAGACCTGAAGAAAATCTGATGAAATCAAATTAATACTAAAGCTTTTGTGTGGAAATCCGATAAAGTGAGAGCCTATATGAATGCTCCGTTTTGATATGAGTATCTCAAAATCGCGGAAGGATGTGATAATAATTGTACTTTTTGTATTATCCCAAAAATTCGTGGAAGACAAAAATCGCGCACTATTGAGGATATTGTTGCCGAAGTGAAAATAATGCTTGATAATTGAATAAAAGAAATTATTTTAATAGCTCAAGATACGACAAGATATTGAGTTGATTTGTATTGAGGACCAAAATTAATAGAACTTCTTGAACAAATTGAGTTAATTGAGTGAGATTTTAAATATAGACTTTTGTATATGTATCCAGATAATTTGACACTTACTAATCTTGAAAAATTAAAGACTTTTAAAAAATTTATTCCTTATTTTGATATTCCATTTCAACATATTTCAGAACATATTTTAAAGAAAATGTGAAGATTTTACGATAAAAATCATATTTCTAATTTACTCGATTTTATCAAAAATAATTTCCCAGTTTATCATCTTAGAACTGCATTTATTGTATGATTTCCGGGCGAGACAAAAGAGGATTTACAAGAACTAAAAGAATTTATTTTTAAGTACAGTTTTGATAGTATCGCACTTTTTGAATACCACGATGAAACACTTGCTGCAAGCTCAAAACTCCCAGAAAAAGTCCCACAAAAAACAGCCCTAAATAGAATTAAAGAGCTTGATATTGTAATAAATAACATATATTCCAAGAAAAATAAATCCGATAAATGAAACAAATTTACCGGCTATATCATGGATTACGACACCAAAAAAGCCATCTTGAGAAGGGAATTAAAAGCTCCAGAAATTGACGAATACGACAATGTCACACTCCCAAAAATTACCTGAAATATTGAAATCTGAGAAAAAGTTGAGTATAAATTGTAGATATTTTATCGCTCTGTCATTCTCGGGCTTGACCCGGGAATCTATAAAATAATGAAAAATAATTTGAAGATTCCCGCCTTCGCGGGAATGACAGGATGGGGAGGATGACAAACTTTTAATACTCCTCATTATTATCCATATTCTTTGCGACATCGTAGAATTTCATGAATTTCTTTTCGAATCTTAGGTCTACTTGTCAAATTGGTCAGTTACGGTTTTTTCTTACGAATATATTTGTAACTCATTTATTTTCGCTGAATTCGTCGTAGTAATCTTCTCTGTAAATCATCATAACAATATCGGCATCTTGCTCGATAGAACCTGATTCTCTTAGGTCTGATAATATTGGTTCTTTATTTTGTCTTCACTCAACTGATCTTGATAATTGAGATAGTGCTAGAATTGGCACATTTAACTCTCTTGCGAGAGATTTTAATCATCTACTAATGTCTGATACTTCTTGCACACGATTGAAGGTATTTCCGCTCGTCATTAACTGCAGATAATCAATTATTATAAAATCAAGTCCTGATTCTATTTTAAGTCTTCTTGCTTTTGATTTTATTTCAAGTAAATTTCATCCAGCCGAGTCATCTATAAATATCGAAGTTTTTGATAATTCCTCGAGTGCGTCTCACATTCTAGAAAATTCATCATCTTCGAGTAATCATTTTTGGAGTTTCCAACTATCTACTCACATAGCAGAACAAATTAGTCTATCTGTTAATTGTTCCTTACTCATTTCGAGAGAAAATACAGCAACATTTTTAGCTTGTGCACCGACAGCTTGCGCGATATTTAGAGCTAGAGCGGTTTTTCACATAGATGGACGAGCGGCTAGAATTACCATATCTCATTTTTTGAGTCATCCAAGTTTTTGGTCTAGGGATTTAAATCACGTTTGTATTTTACCAATATCAGCATTTTCTGGATTAGAGTGGATTTCTGCAAATTCTTCATATCTCAGATTTAAGATATCTTTAATATGAACTAGTTTATTTTGGATAAAAGTTTGAGTAACTCCAAAAAGCGATTGTTCAGATTTTTCAAGAATTTTATTCAATTCATCTTCCTCATTATATCAATTCATTATTATTTGATTTCATGAATGAATTAATTTTCTAAGCACACTTTTATTCTTGATAATTTGAGCATATTCAAAAATATTAGCACTAGTAAAGACACTATTAGCCAACTCAATCAAAAATAAATTTCATCAAACCTTTTCAAGTTCTTTTCTATTATCTAAAACTTCTTTTACAGTAAGTAAATCTATGGGTTTATTTTTTGAAAATAAATCAACCATTGCTTGGTAAATTAAGCTATGATTTGGCTCATAGAAATCAGCAGATGTTATAAGATTTCATACTTGTATCATTCATTCCTTGTCTATAAGAATTGAACCAAGTACTCATTTTTCTGCATCTAGTGAATGAGGTGGGATTTTTGTTATCATTTTTAAAAATTATTTACTAAAATTTTTTTCGAGCTCTAATTCTATGTTTAGTTTATCCATAAGTTCATTAACTTTTACATTATATGGTTCTATAACTTTTACTTTTTTTAGCATTTCTACTGCGTCATTTCTTCTTCATAAATTCACGAAGTTTATGGCTTGTAGGTACAGCATATCCATATTTCTAGGATTATCTTTTAGATATTTTTTTGCAAAATCAAGAGAATCCTCAAAATATGATAAATGATGTCCAAGATTAGCAAGCATTTCAATTGCTTCGGTGTTTTTCTTATCAAGTGAATGAAGTTTTTTATAAATTTCGTAAGCCACCTCATATTTTGATTGAAGCGATAATATAAATCAAAGTTTCAAATAAATTTCTGTATCTACATCATTTAAAACAATCAAATCCTTATAAATTAGCTCTGCTTTCTTATAATCTTTATCTTTTTCATAAAGAGATGCGAGGAGTAAATTAAGGTCTTTATTAAATTTATCAATACTCAATCATTCTATAATTTTAGCTTTAGCATCCACATATTCTCATCTGGCTATTTTTGTTTTAGTTATTTTTATAAATTCTGAAATATTATTTTTTTCTTCAGGTGTTAATTCTTCTTTAGCCTTTTCTTTATTTTTCTCATTTTTTAATGAATTATTTTCATCCGTATTTTCTCAGTTTTCCACTATTTTTGTAGAATTATCGTTTTCATCTGCATTTTCTTCTTTTGCCATCTCATTTATTGTATCCTCTATGTTTATTCTTTTTGGCGACACAATATTTCTAATTCTTATCAAAAAATTCGTAGTCTCATACATCATATGGAATACAATATAAACTAGATTTAGCAATAAAAATAATATTTCGTATTTAAGTAATGCCGACGAAAGTAGAAAATCCATATTTTAAATAAAATTATAATATGATAGAATATATATATTTTTTAATTTTTTTCAAATTTTATAAAAATTTTACCTACCAATCTCTTTTATTTCCAGAATCATCTGGGATAATTTGGTTAAATAATTCGTCATTTCAGAAGAAATTATTTATCATATCGTTCATTGTTTCTGGTTTGCTTGTGCCATTTCTCAGGAATTGTTGATTTTGTTTATTGAAATCTTTGAGATACTGCAAATATTGTTCTAGCTCTTTTTTCTCGCTCTCTGTTAATTTCTCACTATCACTTCCTGAGCCTCATAAATTAGAAAATCATGTTCATTGATTTGTCCATGTTTTTCATCCGGCGCTATTTTGTTGTTGTCAGTTTTGAGATTCTTTTTGTTCTCACTCTTTTCATTGATTTTTGTCATCTTCATATCCACTTCCAGATTGTTTATTTTTTTCGTTTTGCTTTTTTTGTTCTTCTTCTTTCTTCTTTTTGGCTTCCTCTTGCTTTTTCTTTTCTTCCTCCTCTTTTTTCTTTTTCTCTTCGAGTTTTTTTAGCTTATCTAGGACAAATAAATAATTTTTATTGGTTTCGTCTTTGTCTATATTTACATCTAAAGTAAGCGCTTTTTTATAGAAACTAACTGAATTTTTCCATAGTTCAATTTTCTTGTTATCATCTTTTTCAGTTTCTCAGAGTTTATAGAATGCATTTCAGAGATTATGACTTTTATTGAAAATATTTTTATCGTCTTTTTCAGTCATTTTGCCATAATTTTGGATTGCATCTTTGTAATTTTGTTTTTTGTACAAGGCATTTCACGCATTATTAAAGATTACATTTTTTTCATCTGTAAATGGCATTGCGACTGAATAATCGTTTTCTGCACCTGTATAATTTTTTTGCGAATATTCTAGATTTCATTTTGTGGTGTAATAAAATGAAACTGGCGTTTTTACATCCAAAATAAAGGCTCAAATAATAGCACAAATTATTATAAAGATGGTTATATTTAATTTATTCATTTTCTCTCTTTGTTAGGAATTAAATATCAAATTAAAAGCAAAACTCCCGAAATTATAACTAAATATCTTTGACTTTCATTGTCCTTGTTGATTTTTTTTACATTAACTGAATTAATAAAATCACTCTTTACATTATTTAAGCTATCAACCGCACTAGCTTTTATATATTTTCCAGCTCATAAATCTTTGATATCGACTAAATTTTTCTCATATAATTTACTTATAACAAACTGATCATTATAGGATTTATAAACATCATTTCAGAAAAAATCAGTTCAAATTGGAATTTTTCCTCACTCTTTAGTTCAGACTCAGACTGAAAATATTTTAATTTTTCTTGAGTTTATTAGTGATTTTATTCCGAGTCTATCTATCTTATCTTCAGTCTCTCATCCATCGCTCATTACTACGAAATTTTTTATAGAATTTTTTCAGACAGTTCATATTCAGAGCTTCAATGCTTCTAAGAAATTTGTTCAAGGAGATGAAATTGTCTTGGAATTTAGGTTATCTAAGAAATTGATAAAAGTGTTAAATTCAGTCGTAATAGGGGAGATTATGTTGGCTTTTCCAGCGAATGCAATAAGTCAGTAGGAATTATTGGGATTTGAAGAAATTAAATTTTTAATAAGTACTTTCCCAAAATTCAGTCTGCTAATTTTGTTAGAATTATAGCTTATATCCTCAACATTCATACTAGTAGAAGTATCGAGAATAAAAATTATATCGTTTCAACTTACAGTCTCAGATTTGCTCTCAAATATTTGAATATTAAATAAACTCATTGCGAGAGCCAAAAAACCAAGTCAAAATAAAATATTTTTTAAGATATTTTTGGTTTTGTTTAAAATGTAGTTTCTAGAATTGTCTTTCATAAATTATGATTTAATTTTATAAGTAATTTCAAAAACTAGGTAAATTCAAATAGTTAAAACAAGTAAATAAAGGTATTTTTCTATTTGAAATACAAAGTTTTTAGTGGTTTTCACTTGTATTTTAGATTTATTTAATCAAGCTAATTTTGCAAATATTTCTCCGAGTTTCTTCTCATCTTTTGCCAGATAATATTCTCATCCAGTCTCACTTGCTATATATTTAAGCGTTTTTTCGTCCAAATTTGCTTTAATGGGTTTCCCGGTATTATCCAGAAAAAATTTCTTATTTCCGTACCCATCTGTCATATAAAGGTCGGTTCCAACTGGATCTCAAATTCAAATTGAGTACATTTTAATATTTTTATCTTTAATATATTTAGTCGCGGTTTTTGGGTCAATTCAGACATTAGCTTCTCCATCTGTAATTAGGATTACAACTTTTTCTCTCTTTTTCTCAATGCTAATTTTGCTATCTAAGCTCTCAAAAGCCTGCATCAAAGCGTCTCAAATCGCAGTTCCGCTCAATCCTGGAATATTTTGATTTATACTGTCTGTGTCAATATTTTCGATAAATTGAACTAAAGTATTATAATCAAAAGTTAATGGCACCGAAACAAACGGTTTTCCTGCAAAAATCACCATAGATAACCTGTCAGAGTCTATTTTTTGAATGAAATTTACAATTACTTTTTTGGCCGCCTCAATTCTGTTTGGTTTCACATCTTCCGCTAGCATTGATTTTGAAATATCTAAAACTAGCGCAATATCTATACCATTTTTTGACTCCTCAACTGTGATATTATAAGCTCCAGGATTTGCAATAATTATGACAAAAAGCGAGAAAATTAAAACTTTTAAGAAAGTTTTAAAATACTTAATCCAGACATTTCCTCAAAAAGCCTTCTTCAAAAGCTCAATTTCCCTGAATTTTATTCAATATTTATTATTTCTTAATTCAAAATACAAAATAACTGGAATTAATAAAAGCAAAGCAAAAAACTCCGGATTTCTAAAAAATTGTCATAAAATAGTCATAATTTCACTTATTTAATCAAACTAAATTCAAACTTTATCCAATTATATATTTTTTCCAATTTTTACAATTTTCTTTTTACTTGACTTTTAATAATTTTTTCTTATATATTAGAATATTGAGTTTATTTTTTAACTACATTTTATGTCAGATTTATTATCATCAAAACTTGATGAAATTCAACAAGATGCAGAAATAAAAAAGAGTTGATTTAAATTTATTTATTCTTTGATTGAAAGCAATCTTAGAGAATATCAAGGAATTTTTCATACTCAAGAAGAAGAAATTAATTCTGCTAAACAAATAATATTTAACGAATTAAAGAGAATATTAGAATATCTTATTGATGAAGAAATGCGTCCACTCTGAATAAGAATATTTACTAGAAAATTAAATAAACTAGATGAAAATAATATGATTATTGATATTGGTTTTGCTGAATTTAAGCCAATTACTCCAAGAGATGAAATGGAAAGAAGTTCTAGAATTCATATTCTATGAAATAAAAAAAGAGATTTTAAAAAATGATTGTTAAGTATTTTTAAAAATGAAGATGAGATTGAAGTTACTGATGATGAGATAGAATATTATATTAATAAAGTGACTTGGTCACATAAATTATTTCTAACTCAAAAATGAAGAGATACTATCAACGCCTATCTTAGGGCCACATGAAGAGATGAACTTGATGTAATTAAAGAAAAAGTAAATGAAACAAGAGAAAAAATGCTTTGAATTATTTGTTCAATTTAAAATTTATTATATTTATTTTTTAACTATAAATTTATGGGGTGATATGAATGAGGTTATGGATGATGATGCGATGGATGTCATTGTTACTGATGATGACACGATGGATGTTATGTATATCCAAAAAGTAAAAATAGTGATTCTGTAGAGATTGTGAATACTCACGATATTACAGAGGAAGATATTCAAAAATGAGCTTCCGAGGAGTTTTGTAAGAATGAAGCAGAATTGCTGGGTTCTAAAACTGTGTCTAGAATTATAAATCTTGTCGAGAGAAAAAACTGGGAACAATCTCCGACAGAGCCCGAATCTTATGTTTGTGATGAGATTTATAATAGATTTATTAAATTAAGTCCGATTTCAAAGAAGGAAAGAGATTACTTATTATCTTTTTTTGAGAATGAAAAAACGAAATCTACTGCTCAGGAAATTGTCTCAAAACTAAATATCCAACATTGACCAGAAAATAAGATTTTTATAAGACATTATTTAGAAAATTTAACATGAGAAAATGATGTTTCAAAAGCATTAAAATCTATTTTATATACGCTTAAAAATTATCCTTTTGTAGTAGATTTTGATTTTGAGAAGTTAGCTTATTTTAAAGACACAAAAATAGAATGACAAAAATATTTTACTTATTCACAGAATGATGAAATATGACTTATGGTAACTGTCGATAATAAAATATTTTGTTTAGATGCAGATTTTGAAAATCTAACATTAATTAATGATTATTGATTAATTTTTGGAAGTGTTAAATGAAAAAAAATTGAATGAGTTTTTGATACTGATATTATGACAGACTCACCACTAAAATATAAGAATACTTGAGTTTTTTGCCAATTTAATTGAACTGGATTTGACCTAATTTATGGGAAACACTGAATTAAACAAGTTAATAAACTTTCATCTTCATCGACAGGATTTCTAATATCTTTATGAGATAATGAAGAACAATGAGTTTTGAAAGTTTCTGAAATATGAGAATGTGGGGAAAAAGTGGATGAAAACTGAAAAAAGGAATTTAAAGTAGAAAAGATTTTAGAACCAAAATTTAATAGTATTCAAATTGAAAATGAATTTATTTTTGGGTTTACAAATTCTTGAAATGTTGATTTAAAAGCTTTAGAAATTTATAACTTAAAATGAGAGAAATCACCTGTTGAAATAGAATATAAATATTGAAAAAGCCCAGATATTGAATTTTTTAATAAATGAGAAAATTTAGCTTTAACAGGTAAAGATTGACGAAATATTTATAGAGTTTATAAAAATAATGAAACAAGTAATTTAATTCCAATTATAGGATTACAATGATTAAAACAAAATGCCCAATCTATCCAGTATATTAGTGAGGCATTATCTTGAGAATTTCCTGCACATTTAGAGTATTTGAATTGAAAAAATGTAGTAGCTATAATTAAATCTGATAGCTGTAAAGAATTAATTAAGTTGAAAGATAACAATAAACTTTGGGTTGAATATAATAAAGTTACTTGATTATTGTCAATTGGATATCATAATTCTTTCCCTAAATATGTCTGGTTTTATAAAGATTGAAGATTATATCCTCCTAAGAAATGATATAAATTTAGTAAAAACTCTTATAAAAAATGAATTTTCTGAAAATGGGTAGATATAAAATCTTTTGACCAAATAAAGGATTTTATTAAGCCAGTAGTGAATTATCCAGTTGTTTTATAGTTTATTTAATATTTAATTTTAATTTTATGTTTTTAATAGATTGATTTCCTAATAGTGAAGATGAAAATACATATCCTTATCCAACTTTTCCTGATGTGGAATCTGCGATTAAGGCTTTTACAATTGGTAAGGATGATAATAAAAAAGAGGAAGATTTACAAAAATGAGCTTCACAGGAATTTTGTAGTAATGAGATAGAATTATTGAGTTCTAAAACTGTGTCAAGAATTATTAAAATCGCAGAAACTGAGAAATTAAATAGGGATTTCCAGACTTTAACACTTGATAAACCAGAGAAAATCGCTACTTCACACAGTCTTTTATTAGATGTTTTAAAGATTTCCAAGAAACGGCCAGAAATGAATAGTTATGATAGATTTATAAATGGAGAACCTATTTCAAAGAGTGAAAGAGATTATCTAATTACTTTATTTAAAAATCCAGAAATTAGAGAGATTATCCTAGATACTCTGTCAAAAATAAACATCCTATATTGAAAAGAAAATAAGGATTTTATAAGAAGATTTCTAGAAAATGAGAAGTGAGAATATGATATCTCAAATCCTCTAAGATGTGTACTTCATAAGCTTGAGAATTATCCATTTGTGCTTGATTTTAGCTTTGATGAGATCACTCCAGTTAAATTTAATGTCAAATATCCAGTTTGATGACAGTATTTTGATTACAAGAAATGAAATAAGTCAGGTTTTGTAGTAAAATTAGATGATAAATTATATTCTGTAGATGCTATTTTTAGTAAAATATGGATTATGTGAAATTGACTTATTTTTTGATCTTTTGATTTAGAAGAAGACGCTGATAATAAAAAAGAAACTGCTTGAATTTTTTATAGTTTTAATATGATGTGAGGATTTGATATAATTTATCCAGCTAAATGAATTACAGATGTTTATTTTTTCGAGGAATGATTGCTTAAATCTAAATGAGAAAATGGTAAATTCTGATTATTGGAAGTTACAGAGAAAGATGAAAATAAAGAAACTTATAAAGATAAATTTGAAATATCTGAAATTCTAGATCCTAGTTTTGATGAAATAAAAAGTAAATATTGATTTTTATTATGATTTAATGTAGAAAAAAATTATAATTATTGAAAACTAGAAATTTTTAAATATCTAAAAGCAGATTTTAATCAAAGTCCTATTAGAATAAAGAGCTCAGTTTCTAAATTATTAGATAAAGATTATGTTCGTTACTATGAATTTTTAGGAGGTAGTATTGGTGTTAATTTTTATGAAGATTGAAAAATTATTGATATAGAGACTCTAGAATGACATAATTTCTATTCTTTAAGTAATGATGGAAGTGCCCTAGTTCCTATAGATTGATTACAATGATTTGGAGTTGAATATTTTTCTACCTTAGAGTGATTATTTAAATGAGAACCTACATTTATTGAAGACAATGCGGATAATACTGAAACTTTAGTTATTTTTGATAAGGCTTCTCAAAAATTTTCTAAACTAGTTAAATGAGATAATCTACAAGATAGAGTATGATTTGCAATTTTCTCAAAATTATGATTTGCAATTTTCGAAGATAAAAAACATACATATATTGCATACAATGACTGAACAATTTTTCGTTTAAAACCTTGATATAAAGCTTATCATAAAAATCCAACAAGTTCATTTTGTATAGTGAAAAAGTGATTTTTTAAAAATAAAGATTTAGGGTTTATATACACTGAAGAAGAACTATTAAATTATGCAGATTTAGTTTTGCCTGGAGATTTGCCAATTGAGATAAAATAATCTGAAAAAATACTTAAGAATTTTTCTTAAGTATTTTTTATTTGCAATAATTTGAGTTTCGATTATTATCAGTTCATTACTTTCTAACTTAAAATTTATGAACTTTGATTTAAATGAATTAAAATCTCTTTATGTTTTTGAATGATTAGAAAGTGACGTTATCGTTTCTATTTTAAAAAATTCCAAAATTAGAAATTATAAATCAGGTGAGATAATATGTAAAGAATGAGATAAAGAAGCCAAGGAAGCTTATATTATTGTATCAGGAAATGTGAATATTTATATTGATGCAAAATTTGTAAAGAAATTATCTAAATGAGATATTTTCTGAGAGTATGCTCTAATTAGAGAGGAAGAAAGAACTGCTACAGTTGTAGCAGAAACCGATACAACTTGTATAATTTTAAATCTTGATTCCCTAATTCAAATAGCCAGCGATGATATTAAATTAAACAAAATTATGATTTCAAGAATTAATGAAAACATAGAAAAAAAACTTTGAATATTCAAAGAATATGATTTTTAAAATATCGTCACCCTGAGCGTAACGAAGTGAAGTCGAATGGGTCTTTTTAATTGAAAGATTCTTCGACTACGCTCAGGATGACGAATTGGAATGACAATTTAATAATTTAACCAATATTTATGATAAAAACTAGAGTAGCGCCATCACCGACAGGTTTTGTGCATTTGTGATTTTTGCGCACGGCACTTTTTGATTATCTTTTTGCTAAGAAAAATAAGGGGATTTTTATGGTGAGAATTGAAGATACTGACCAGGGAAGATTTGTAGAGTGAAGTATTGAGGCAATAATTAAAATGTTTGAGAGAACTGGAATTACACCAGATGAATGACCAGCTCCATACAGAGATTTATGAAATTGACCGTATATTCAATCAGAAAGATTAGATATTTACAAGAAATATATTGATAAATTAATAGAAGAGGGAGCTGCTTACTATTGCTTTTGTAGTACTGAGAGACTAACAGAAGTCAGACTTCAACAAACAGAACTAAAACTTCCTACAAAATATGATGAATTTTGTCGTAATATTCCGCTTGAAGATGCTAAAATTAGAGTAAAAAATTGAGAAAAATATGTAGTTCGTCTAAAAATTCCAAAATGAGAAAAGCTTGTCTTTCATGACCTCGTAAAATGAAAAGTGGAATTTATGACAAGTGAAATTGAAGATACAATTTTACTGAAATCAGACGGATTTCCGACTTATCATGGGGCTGTAATAATTGATGATTATCTTATGAAAGTTACTCATGTTTTCCGCTGAGAAGAATGGTTACCATCTATGCCAAAACAAATTTTAACTGCTCGCGCCCTTGGAATTGAACTTCCATATTATGCACATCTTCCGTCAGTACTCTGAATAGACAGAAAAAAATTATCAAAAAGGACTGGAGATGTCGCAGTAGAAAATTATCTAAAAAAATGATATCTAGTAGAAGCTTTAATTAATTATTTGGCTTTTTTATGATGGAATCCGAAAACCACAGAAGAATTTTTTACGCTGGAAGAATTAGTTGAGAGATTTGATATTGCCGATGTCCACAAGGCCTGAGCGGTTTTTGATGTAGAAAAACTTAACTGGATGAACGCAAAATATATCCAAAAAACTGAAATAAATGAGCTTTATATCAAGCTTGTTGCTTATTTAAAAGAATATGAGAGCGATTTTTATGCTGATGTTTTTGTGAGACATACAAATGAATATAATTTGGCTATTTTAAAGGAACTCCAGACTAGATTAGTTAAATTTGATGAATTTTCATCACTTACCTGATTTTTTTATGGTGAAGCAAAAATTAGACCAGATTTACTTACAAATGAAAAAATGTGAATTACAACTCTAGATATCGCCAAAAATTCACTTATTTTAGCTTTAGAAATTTTAGGAGAAATTAAAGAATTCTCTCAAGAAAATCTTAAAAATTTATTTATAGAAAAAATAAAATCAAATTCTCTAAAAAACTGACAAGTTCTCCGGCCAGTTCGCGTAGCGCTTTCTTGAGAAGAATTCTCACCAGGAGCCTTTGAATTAATTATGATTTTTTGACTTGAAAAATCTAAGCATAGAATTGAAAGAGTTCTAAGAAGTATCTAATCCCAACTATTTCAAATATTTTTTTGCTATTTTGAAAATTTTTTTATAATAGAATTATGTTTTGTTTTTTAGGACTTAATAAAGAGCAAAAGAGACTTAAATTATTAATTTAAAAAAATATGTTAGACATTAAATTTATTAGAGAAAATAGCGATAAAGTGAAATTGGCGGCTAAACAAAAAAATATATCATTAGATCTAGATTTGCTATTAAAAATTGATGGACAAAGAAATGATATGATGAGAAGTATTGATGAGCTTAGGTCTAGAAGAAATGAAATTGCCTCAATGTCGAAAAGCTCAAAACCAACTCCTGAGATGATTTCAGAGTGAAAAAAGCTTAAGGATGAAATATCTTTTTTTGAGGCAAAATTACAAGAGCTAGACTCTAGTTTTATGAATTTAATGGTAAAAGTTCCAACAATTCCTTCTCCAGATACTCCAGTTGCGCAAGACGAGAGCGGAAATATTGAAATTGAGAAAAACTGAGATATTCGTAAATTCGATTTTAAACCTAAAAATCATATAGAATTGGCTGAGGCTTTGGATATTGTAGATTTTGATAGATGAGTAAAAACTGCTGGATTTAGATGATATTATCTTAAAAATGAGGGAACGCTTCTTGTGATGGCGATGATGAATTATGCTATCAACAAAATGGCAACTAAATGATATCAACCATTTATTCCACCAACACTTGTAAAATGATTTGCACTTTTTGGAAGTGGATATTTTAAATGAGTAGATTACGATGGGGAAGAGGATGAAATCTATCAAGTAGCAACATCTGATAAAGAAGTAGATTGATCAAAAAGTAAAGAAAAGAAATTTTTAATAGGAACTGCTGAACCTTCGCTTCTTGCTTATTACAGCGGAGAAACACTTAAAGAAGAAGATTTGCCAATTAAAATGAGTGGATATTCTCCATGTTATAGAAGTGAAATTGGAAGCTACGGAAAAGATACAAAGGGGCTTTACAGAGTTCACGAATTTATGAAAATCGAGCAGGTGGTAATATGTAAAGCTGATTTAGAAGAATCTAATAAATTACAAGATGAAATGTTAAATATTTCAAAAGAATTACACAAAGATTTATGACTTCCATACAGAATTCTTCAAATTTGTACCTGAGACATGAGTGCTGGAAAATACAGAGCGTTTGATATCGAGGCTTGGATGCCTGGAATGGATAGATATGGAGAGACCTGATCTGCTTCTAATTTTGTAGACCGGCAATCAAGAAGATTAAATATTAAATATATTGACAAAAAATGAGACAGAAAATTTGCTTACCTTTTAAATGATACAGCTCTTCCTTCTGTTAGGCCACTGATTGCAATTTTAGAAAATTATCAACAAGCTGACGGAAGTGTAATTGTTCCAGAAGTCCTTAGACCTTATATGTGAGGAATTAGCGTAATTAAGCCAAAAAAATAATTTTTTAATAATTTCCTATGATTAAAAATATAAAAGGTTTCACTCTAATAGAATTAATGATAGTTATCACAATTATTTGATTCCTTACCATGCTTGTGGCGGTTCCTTATAATTTTTATGCAAATATTTCAAAAGTAAGAATTAGTAAAGAAATTATAGATCAATCGAGGAGCGATGCTATTTCATCGGCAAATTGAAGAACTTCTTTTGATTGAAAAAATATAAATATTGGACTTTATTTTGACAAAAATAAATGAGAAATCTTGTCTTATTCATATCCTTTCAATTATAGTTGAAGCGTTTTAAATTTTACCGGAGATGTTAAATTACTTAAAACAATTAAACTTGAATCTTTTGTAGAAATAAGTAAAATCAAAATAGGCTCAGATGAGACTGAAAATGTTTTGCTTTATTATAAGGCACCAGATGGTAAACTCACTATTTATAAAAATGCAACTTCTACTTGAAATACTGTTGATATTGTCGTTGGTTATAAATGAGTTACTGAGGGTGTTTTATCAAAAGAAATTAAAATTAAAAATTAATATGAGTAAAAAATTTTGAAATAAATGATTTACATTAGTTGAATTAATGGTAGCAATTCTTGTATTCACAATCTGATTTCTAAGTGCTTATTTACTTTTATTTCAAGCCATTAGTTCTTCAATAACTTCAAAAAACGAAATTATAGCAGCTAATATTGCCAGAGAACAAATTGAACTTGTAAAAAATATCCGCGATACAAATTTCCTAAGATATAATAATTGGGATAAAGTAGATAATGCTCTTGTTTCTTGAACTTGAAATTTCTTGAGTATTTGATATTTTACAGTTGAAAATAATTTCTCTAGTCTAGATAATCCAATTAAAATCAACATTCTACCAACAGATTTTGACGCCTCAAAAGATAAAATTCTAAATACTGCAAAAGTTCAATTATGTATTGATAATAGCTTCAGATATGTACATTGTGAGCCATGACTTGAGAAGACTCAATTTTTTTCGTATGTTAAAGTAAGTCCGCTAAATTCTAAAAATATAACAGAAACTATAATTCCTGTTGCTAATTGATATATGGTAGAATCTGTGGTTGCAAATGCCCAAAAATGATACAGAGAATTTAGAATAAATACAATTATTACTAATTGGAGAAAATAATGAATAAAAAGGCTTTCACATTAATAGAACTAATTCTTGCAATAACTATTTTATCTATTATTATGCTCTCTATTTTTGTTATCTATGCGAATGTGATAGAATCAAATAAAAAGCTTGAATTATCAAGAATTTTACAGGAAAATGCTAGAAATATAACTGAAACAATAGCGCGTGATATTAGAGAAAAATGAGTAGATTTTTCATATTATAACAATTTTACTCAGCAGTTAAATTATCCATCTTGAAATACAATTTTAGCTGTAAAACCAGATACAAGATATTGTTTAATGAAGTGAGATAATAGCTGTGATACGACTTGCTATGAAAATGCACTAAATTGTTATTTATGAGTTTTGGAGTGAGATAGAGTTAGTGATGAGAGAGTTCAGGTAAATAATTTGCATTTTTATATTTCAGGATCTTGAAATAATTCAATTACAAATATGTCTAATGAAGCCAAGGTTACACTAGTTTTTGATCTATCTATAATGCCAGGAAAATGAATTAGATCAGAGCTAGCAAACGAGACGAAGATGAAAATTCAAACTACAATTTCAGAAAAAATTTATAAAAATAATAATTAATTATGAATAAAAAATGATTTTCTACTATAATTGCGATGCTGCTAACTGCATTTTTAATCATACTTTCAGCTTGAATTTTATTTCTGGTTTTGCAAGAAAGTAAAATTACGCGCACGGTTTTAAATACAGTTTCTACTTATGCCGGAGCCGAATGATCTCTAGAATATGCCTTACTTAAGATAAAAAATCACGAGGATTGATTCTCTGATAGTGTGAATAATGATGATTTTGATTCAAATTTTTTGGCTAATAATACAGTTGCTGCCAAAAACCAAATAATTTGATACGATATTTATAATTCTTCATCGACTTACACTTGATATATAAAATCTTCTTGATTTGAGATAATTCCACTTTTTTATGATAAATGATCACTTATCCAAACTAATTCAAAAAACCCAAACCCAAATACAAGTGATATTTCTAAAACTCTAAATTTCAAATTTAATTCAGATACCTGAATTACTTGGAATATTATCTGAAATAATGCAAGTTGAGATACATTTTGAATTGTAGGATCAGGTTCTAGTTTTGGTACTGGATACACAGTTTCATCTAGTATTTGATTATTCAAAAAAACTTACGAAAATACTTCAACAGATGCAATTGATTTTAAGCTCGAGAATATTGATATTTGAACATTTCTTGCTACTTACTCTAATAATTATTTAATAATTTATAATCATAATTTGTCAGATGTGAGCTACACAATGGAAAGTAGCAATTGATTTTCACTTCCAAATCTTGAAATTATCTCATACTCAAATATATGAGACTTTAAACAAAACATCAAATTCACCGAAAACAAATCCAAATATTTTGATATTTTAAAGTATAGTTTGTTTAATAAATAAATTTGACTTCCACCAAAAAATATATTACACTTCCTCCAAGTTTTTAAAAAACTTATTTATTAACTAACTTAAATTCCCTATGAAATCAACAATAAATAATAATAAATTATTATCCCACCTAACCTCCCCTAAAATAAGGGAGGAACAAAAATTTACTTCTCCCCATATTTTAAGGGGAGCCAGAGGGGGTAAATTAGGTTTCACCCTCGTAGAACTAATC